>ERZ802831.87-NODE-87-length-44691-cov-22.9989_pt1 | contig 44691 bp, 46 predicted proteins | sample MGYA00345655_ERZ802831 | MGnify/ENA primary metagenome ERZ802831 (study PRJEB30503, sample SAMEA104212376) | marine metagenome | biome: Westerlies Biome; feature: [SRF] surface water layer (ENVO:00010504) within the epipelagic zone...; material: water (ENVO:00002006)...
CAATCATCGAGCCCCGTCGATTTTGCCGATTAATCAGCACCGCATGGTCAGGTGTAATCGCACGAATCACCTCAGTCCAGCTCACCTCAGCCGGACTGCGCTGGTCGATGGAGCTGCCGATCGCCTCGAGAACCACATCTCCGGAGTGAAGCACTGTGCTCTGATCGCGGTGATACAAGGCCATGGAGCCGAAAGCCCGCTCCACCACCATCTGTCCGAGCCGCACATTGCTGGCCTTCAGGGCGATGTCAGTGACACGATGAACGGCCATTCCCGGTGACACTTCCATCCAGAGACAGGCATCTCCTGGGATCGGAAGAAAACCTTGGCTGACAGACCCCATATACGCCGCTAGTTGGGGCTGGAGGGAGTCAATGAAGACATGCGTGCGCAGTTCGATCGACTGCACATGGCTGTTTCGGCGGGTAAAGCGTGACGATTCGGAATCAGTGGTAACAACGCAGCTGGCTCCACTCGCGGAAGGATGAACTTCCGTACCGGTAACGAGGGCGCTGCCGCCGACGCGCCGCTCCCTGGCATCGAAGCCGGCGAAACGATTCATGGCGCGGATCTTACCGGAAGCCGACTGTGCGCAAGGGCTGTGCGCTTGCGTCGCTGAAGCCAGCCGATACCTTCAGCCCACATGCATCAAGACCGATGACCTCGACACAGGAGCCCCGCCTGAACGATGGAAATCCAGCCACTGAACTGAATGCCGAACAGGCGCTCGGACTAGTGAGCTATGGCCTGATGCAGCGTTTGGCCCGAGAAGGACACGCCGAACTGCCTTGGTTGCCATCCCAAAACGAAAACAAAGCCCAGACCCTGCATCAACTGCGGCAACGGCTGGAGCTCACCGCATTGGCTCTGGAGACCGGAGCACCACTGAGTACTGCGGAAGTGGGTTTCCTGCTCGGTGCCCGACCTGGAACCGAACAGGTAGAGCGCGGTGGGCTGTGCGCCAAGCGCGTGAGCCGCAATGTCTGGCGGCTCACGAAAATCGAAGTTTCTGACGAGAGATCGGGCGGAAGCTATGCCGATGACCGCTTCCGCCGTCGCCTCTGAACGACGAATCGCATTTAGGAGGGATCCTTCATGGAGTCATCTTCCACAGCCACACAAACGGTGGTCGCAGCCAGCTGCTCGCGTGCGGCCACCACAGGTGCAGCCTTGCCTTTCAACTGATCGGCAGCTTCGGCAAGGGTGAGATTTTTGTTCTTACTGACGTCATTGACGGCCTGACGGAAGATTTCAACCTGATCGCGGTACTCCTTCACCTCTGCCTTCACCAGCTGATCTTCAGCCTTGTTCAGTTCGGACAGTGCGTTGTTGAGCTTTTCGCCTGCTTTCTCGGCCTCGGCAACGGTGGATTCAGCTGTAAGCGCCTTGACCGCGACCACGGCGTCATCAACATCCGCCTGAGCAGCACAAACCGCCTCAACACCTCGCGCCACCTTCACTTCATCCATGGCCGCTTTCTTCTCAGCGGACTGGCAGGCCGCAAGTGCCAGGCCAAGGGCTAAGGCCGCCGAGAGGACGCGCAGCGAGGACATGGATTCGTCCGGTCGTCGGTCGAAATGTAGTCAGATTTCCAGATTCGAACCGTCACGATCCCAAAGAGTTTCAGGCAGTTGGCCCCTTTTGGGATTCCAGCGCCATGGTGAGAACAGGATCTGTGGACGCAGGCGAAATGAGCGCCAATCTTCTCAAGGAGTCCGGGCCTCGGGAGGTGTTCTGCGGCCTGACGTCGATCGTGTGGCTGCACCGCCGCATGCCCGATGCCTTCTTCCTCGTGGTGGGATCCCGCACCTGCGCGCACCTGATCCAGAGCGCCGCCGGCGTGATGATTTTTGCCGAGCCTCGATTCGGCACCGCCATTCTCAGCGAGCGTGATCTTGCTGGTCTGGCTGATGCCCACGACGAGCTCGACCGGGTTGCCCGGGAACTCTTAAAACGGCGCCCAGAAATCCGCACCCTTTTCTTGGTGGGATCTTGTCCAAGCGAAGTCATCAAGCTGGATCTCGCCCGAGCCGCCGAACGCCTCAACGAAGAGCTCCAGGGGCGCGTCCGGGTTGTGAATTATTCGGGAAGCGGCATCGAAACAACCTTCACCCAGGGGGAAGACGGAGCCCTGGCTGCACTCGTGCCTCTGCTGCCGGCCAGCGACGCCCGCCAGCTTCTCCTGGTGGGCACCTTGGCTGATGCCGTGGAGGATCGCCTGATCCACCTCTTCTCGAAACTCGGCATCGAGACCGTTCGCAGTCTCCCGCCGCGCCAGTCCTCTGAGCTGCCACCGGTGGGGCCCGGTACCACGGTGCTGCTGACGCAGCCCTTCCTCACCGAAACCGCACGGTTGCTGCGTGACCGGGGCGCCACGGTGCTCAAAGCCCCCTTCCCACTAGGCGCCGAGGGCAGCCGACGCTGGATGGAAGCTGCCGCAGCCAACTTCCAGTGTCCGGAAGCCAGCGTCCGAGAAGTTCTGGATCCTCTCGAAGCGCGGGCCCGGATCGCCCTCGCCCCCCATCGTGAGGTGCTGGCTGGAAAGCGCATCTTCCTGCTGCCGGAATCCCAACTTGAACTTCCATTGGCCCGCTTTTTGCACAGGGAATGCGGCATGGAGCTGGTTGAGGTGGGCGTTCCTTATCTCAATCGCGAACAAATGGTCGAAGAACTGGCCCTGCTTCCTGATGGGACAACCGTTGTGGAGGGGCAGCACGTGGAAAGGCAGCTGGATCGCGTGCGCGCCGGCCGCCCGGATCTGGTGGTGTGTGGGATGGGACTCGCCAACCCCCTGGAAGCGGAGGGGATCACAACCAAATGGTCGATCGAACTGGTGTTCAGTCCGATCCACGGCATCGACCAGGCCGGCGATCTTGCAGAACTGTTTTCACGCCCACTGCACAGACGCCAACTGATCCACCCGGCTCTGCACCCAACGCCCTCCGATCACCCCGTTCACGCTTGATTCGATGGAACTGACGCTCTGGACTTACGAAGGCCCCCCCCATGTGGGTGCCATGCGCATCGCCGCCTCAATGCAAGGGGTTCACTACGTGCTTCATGCACCGCAGGGTGACACCTACGCCGATCTTCTGTTCACGATGATCGAACGTCGCGGGCAACGACCACCGGTGACCTACACCACCTTTCAGGCCAGAGATCTGGGAGGCGACACCGCAGAACTGGTCAAGCGGCACGTGCAAGAAGCAGCCGATCGTTTTCAACCCGATGCTCTGCTTGTGGGAGAAAGCTGCACGGCCGAACTGATCCAAGACCAGCCCGGTGCTCTGGCGCAGGGAATGGGATTACCGATGCCCGTGGTCACCCTGGAGCTTCCCGCTTACAGCAAGAAAGAGAACTGGGGAGCTGCTGAGACCTTCTACCAACTGGTGCGAGGGCTGCTGAAACAAACCGTCCCGCCGCAGCCGAACCATGACGTGAAAGCCTGGAAGCAGGAAGGGCGTCGCCCACGGGTGAATCTGCTCGGGCCGTCCCTGCTTGGTTTCCGTTGTCGAGACGATGTTCTTGAAATCCAGCGACTGCTATCACTTCACGGCATCGACGTTGGCGTTGTCGCGCCGCTGAGTGCAGGGGTGAAGGACATTCTTCGACTGCCCCAGGCTGACTTGAATGTGTGCCTCTATCCGGAAGTGGCTGAATCCAGCTGCAGCTGGCTGGAACGCAACTTCGGAATCCCTTTCAGCAAAACGGTGCCGATCGGAATGGGGGCAACCCACGACTTTCTTGTGGAGGTGCATGCCCTGCTTGGGATGGCCCCCCCGGAGGCTGCAGAGGGATACCAGCGATCCCGCATGCCCTGGTATTCCGAGTCTGTCGATTCCACTTATCTCACAGGCAAGCGGGTCTTCATCTTTGGCGACGGCACCCACGCCATTGCCGCAGCAAGGATCTGCAGCGAAGAACTTGGATTCACCGTGGTGGGGCTGGGTACCTACAGCCGGGAAATGGCCAGACCTGTTCGTGCCGCTGCCAAAAGGCTGGGTCTTGAGGCCCTGATCTGCGATGACTATCTGGCGGTCGAGGCAGCCATGGCCGAAGCGGCTCCCGAACTCGTCCTGGGTACCCAGATGGAACGGCACAGCGCTAAACGGCTGGGGATTCCTTGCGCCGTGATCAGCACCCCGATGCATGTTCAGGATGTTCCTGCACGCCACAGTCCTCAGATGGGCTGGGAAGGCGCGAATGTGATCTTCGATGCCTGGGTCCACCCATTAATGATGGGCCTAGAAGAGCACCTGATCGGCATGTTCCGCCACGACTTCGAGTTTGTGGATGGGCACCAAAGTCATTTGGGGCACCAAGGAGGTGCGGGAGCTGAGAACGGAACTGAGGTCTCAAACGAAATTGACAGCCATCACGAGGCCTCATCCGGCCAACTGGTTTGGACCGCCGATGGCGAAGCCGAATTGAAGAAGATCCCCTTCTTTGTGCGTGGGAAAGTTCGCCGCAATGCCGAGTCGTATGCCAAGGAGGTGGGATGCAAGGAAATCAGCAGCGAAACGCTCTATGACGCCAAAGCCCACTACAAAGCATGAGCATTTCCACTCAATTATTTAACCCAATCAACCAATAATCAACAGTGAAGCTAAAGCTTCTGAAAGCAGATCTTTCATTTCCCGCTGAATCACAGACAGAACACATCCGCTGCTGTTGAATGACATTGATCCATTGTGCAAAGGTCGCTGCATGACCACGACCCTGAAGCGTCCTGTTGATGGCGACGGCAGTGTTCAGGTCCATCAGGACCCCTCGCTGAACATCGAAGAGGAAACCCTGGTCATCGCCGTTTACGGCAAGGGCGGCATCGGCAAGTCCACCACCTCCTCCAATCTCTCGGCCGCGTTTTCCAAGCTTGGCAAGCGGGTGCTTCAGATCGGCTGCGATCCCAAGCACGACAGCACCTTCACGCTGACCCACAAGATGGTGCCGACGGTCATTGACATCCTTGAGGAAGTGGACTTCCACAGCGAGGAACTGCGTCCAGAGGACTTCGTTTTCACAGGCTTCAACGGAGTGAAATGTGTGGAAAGCGGAGGCCCGCCCGCAGGTACCGGTTGCGGCGGTTACGTCACCGGCCAGACGGTGAAGTTGCTGAAGGAACATCACCTGCTGGAAGACACCGATGTGGTGATCTTCGATGTGCTCGGCGATGTGGTCTGCGGTGGCTTCGCCGCCCCCCTGCAGCACGCCAATTACTGCCTCATCGTCACCGCCAACGATTTCGATTCGATCTTCGCGATGAACCGGATCGTTCAGGCGATTCAGGCCAAAGCCAAGAACTACAAGGTGCGGCTCGGGGGAGTCGTGGCCAACCGCTCAGCTGACACTGATCAGATCGACAAATTCAACGAGCGCACGGGCCTGCGCACCATGGCGCACTTCAAAGATGTCGACGCCATTCGACGGTCGCGTCTCAAGAAGTGCACCATTTTTGAAATGGATGATGCAGATGAGGGAGTTCAGGCCGTTCGCCAGGAATATCTGCGTCTGGCGCAGAACATGCTCGAGAACGTGCAGCCCCTCGAAGCCACATCGCTGAAGGACCGAGAGATCTTCGACCTGCTCGGCTTCGACTGATCAGAGTCCCACCAGCTGCATCGACAGTTCCCAGACCCGTCGAGCGGTGTCTGGGTCGGTGGCCTTATCTGACAGCTCCTGGCTGAATTGCTGCCCATCTTTCTTCTGCCGGTTGCCCCAGCTCCAGTGCACGCCCGATTCGGCGAAGTCGGGATTGGCGACAACGTCGGCAACCCTTTCTCCCGCCAACGCTTGAGAGACATAGCCGCCAGTGATGTTCTTCTGGAACCAGGGAAAAATTGTCTGGAAGGCCTTGGGTGTGTTGCGGAACAGCGGAGTATCCGCCACGCAACCGGGGTAGAGCGACGTGAAGGTGATCCCCATGTCCGCGTGCAAGCGGCGATGCAACTCCTGCGTGGTGATCATGTTGCAGAGCTTGCTGTCTTTATAGGCCTTGCCGGGCTTGAAAGGCTTGCCACTGGCCATCGCAATGGGGTCTTTGAAACCGGCCTCGAAACCGGATAGATCTCCCAGATCAGCAGGAGCGGGAATGGGGATTTTGCCGCCTAGTTCCTTGGAGTTGGCCGTGACGGTGCCAAGGATCACGACCCGCCTTGAGGGGTGACTGGAGTTCTGCAGGCGACCCAACAGCAGCTGTACCAGAAGGAAATGACCAAGGTGGTTCGTGGCCATTGAGATTTCATACCCCTGAGGTGAACGCTCTGGCTGCTTCAACTTGGGTTTGTACACCGCTGCATTGCAGACCACGGCATCCAAGCGATCAGGAAGAGCATCAACCCCCAGGCGCACGCTGTCGAGATCACCGAGATCCATTACCACGTGCTGAAGCCTCTCCTTAGGAAGGTCCAGCGCATCGGCAGCCGCCGCGGCCCGCTCAGAGCTGCGGTTGGCGGTGATGACCGTCCAACCTCGATTCACCAACGCACGCGTGGCATTAAGGCCCACGCCGGATGTGGTGCCGGTGATCAGAACAGTGCCGGGCGTCGTCATCTCAAACCCCTTGGAAGGAAGTCAGTCTGCCCTTCAATGCTGCATCGCTCGTCCTGAGATCACGAAACTCAGCGCCAGATCACTCTCAGGCGGTTCGGTGCGATCCACTGATCCTGTTCATCCATTAGGCGATCATCACCGCCCAGAGTGAAAAAAGCGTCGAAGCGCCGCTGCAGGTTTTCGAGCTTGGATGTTTCCACATCAACGACAGCAGCCATCTCGCCATGCCGTTCGAGTCGCTCCTGGTAAGCCATGGAAAGGCGAATCAAACTCACGACGCCCAGGAGCATGAGTCCGAGTTTCACTGACAACGCGAGAGAGCTGCAAAATTTCTCTCTGCGGTCATTTTGCCGTTGAAGGAGCGCAGCCAGAGTGGCTGCGTCGGTCGGTTCTGAAACAGCTTTTCGCATGCCCGCTTGTAACGCAGGGATAACACCGTGCCAAGGGGATCATGCAGGGGTCATCGACCGCTCAGGCTCGGTAAAGGCTGACGCACAAACGCACAGCGAGCACCCCTGCATGGGCAGCGACCACGAGAGCGATGAAGATTTCGGCCTGGGTGATGGAGCTGACCATGACGAACCTCGAAACCCTTGCATTCTTTCGCCAAGCCCCCTTCGAGCGCCATCATTCGCAAAGGCCTGTCACACCTTTATGGAAGCCGGATGCCATCAGTCTTCGCTGACCATTGGCGCAGATGCGATTCAACGACTGGATCTGAGGGCCCTAGACAGCTGGATGGACAAGCCCCTGACCAAGCTGTTGAACGACGGAGCTGTTCTCGAGTTGACATATGAATGGCCCCGTCCGGCAGAAGATCCTCGGGAGCTGAGTGAATGTGCAGAACCCAGACTTTGGGCTTTAAGAGCTGACGCCAAATATCCCTGGCTACCACTCCTGCTGGATCGCCCGAAGGGCTGCCTCGTTCAGCATGTGGCCATGCTCGTTCCCCATGATTTTCGCCCGAGCGATGGAATCCGCTTCGACCCTCAGGCCCTTGAGCTCTGGATCACTCACCGACTGATGGTTCTGGATCAGCATGGGGCAGATGCAGGGATTCCTGGACACCAACGCGGCAATCTCTCCTTGATGGCGGCAAGCCTCGGCTTCGAGTTGGATGGGGGCTTCTGGGAGCTGCTGGACCAGGCGCGATGACCCCGAGAAGAGCCAGATATCAATGGTGCTGCCTAATGCTGGCGGGGGTTCTTCTCCAGGGCTGCTTGAGGCGGTCGCCACCAGAACAAGCCCTCACATCCCCAGCACCAGCGCGAGCCTCCATCCCTGCAGCGATATCAGAATCACAGCCACAGGAACCTCCGCCACCGGGGCAGCTCGGCCCAACGCCAGAACTTATGGCCAATCTGAGCCAAGCTCCTCTCTCTTTGTCGGCTCGACGCACTGAACGCGAACGTCCGGATGGAGAACGCCTCTGGATACTGGAGCTTCATCAAGACGATCGACTTCTGGCCAGCTGGGAGGCCGTGAGCGGGTTTGCTTCCAGCCAATCACTCGATCGCCGCTGGTCTCCCGGCAATGGAGCCCCCCTGCCTGCAGGCAACTACTCCTTGGGTCTACCTGAAGCCTGGGGAGACGACATCTGGTTCACCCTGACGCCACGCTTCGAAACAACCCGCTCCGGCTTGGGCATCCATGGTTGTAACCCCGGCAGTGGCTGCGTCTGTCTTCCAGATCGCACCTCACTGGAGGCCCTCGCAAGCTGGGCAAAAATGTCCCAGATCCAATCACTAACCGTGTTGAACTAATTCTCGAAAGAAGACAGCACGCAATTTGCGAACAATCCACGTGTTGTACGCATCACACCAGCACCCCAGAACGGTCCCTAAAAACGGATGGAATTCTTTGGATCGATGGACGCCAACATCTGGATGATTATTGGCTTTTTGTTAGCTGCCTATTCAGTGGTGGCGAACGATTCGCTTCAGACACTGGGCACTTACATTTCATCCAACAAAAAACGCACTCCCAAGGTGGTGCAGATGATCTTCATCTGCATGGTCACGATCTTCGTGCTGATGCTCGGCTGGTCCATTAACGGCGGCGACCCGGCCTGGGGACGGCTGGCAAAATTCCCAACTCCTGAAAACTTCACCTGGGTTTACATCATTCCTCCGCTTGCGGTGCTGGGCCTCACCGCCTGGGGTGCACCCGTGAGCACATCCTTCCTGGTGCTTTCAGCGTTTGTTCCCAAGAACATTCCCAAACTTCTCGAAAGCTCTCTCTCCGGGTATTTCTTGGCGTTCTGTCTCGGTCTGGCGGCCTGGGGGCTTGGTCTGTGGCTGCTGGAGCGTTGGGTCTTCCGGCGTACCCAGGAGGGCAAGGATTTCAACAAGGTTTGGTATGGCCTGCAGTGGTTCTCCACCGGCTTCCTCTGGAGCATGTGGATGGTTCAGGATCTCGCCAACATCTTCGTCTTTCTGCCACGCAATCTCGGGTTATTCCCGATGCTGATCTGCACCGCCATTCTCTGCATTGGTCTTTGCGTGCTCGTGGCCATCGGAGGTGGTCCAATTCAGGGTGTACTTCGCTCGAAAACAAACACCGCTGATCTGCGTTCAGCCACGGTGATTGATTTCATGTTCGGGCTTTGCCTGTTGTACAAGGCATTTCTGAGCAGCTTCCCTTTAAGCACAACATGGGTCTTCCTGGGTCTGCTCGGTGGACGTGAGATCGCCCTACGCATCAAAGAACAGGAATTCGAATACGTGTTCACCAATCGGTCCGGAGGCAATCTCGGCAAGATCATCGGCAGTGATCTCTGGAAAGCATTCATCGGCGTGATTGTCAGCCTTGTGATCGCTCTCGGCCTCCAGCCGCTAATCGCATGGACTGGGGGCTGAGTTCAGTTCAGTTGCAGTGCAAGTGTGATGGCCCGTCGTCCGCTGTCGATGGCCAGCAGGAATGCAAGAAGCCGCAGAAGCCAGGCCAGCGTTCCTGGCCTGACGCGATCCAGGCGAGATGCAGTCCACTGGGCTGAAACAGCAGCGACACCTCCCAACAGCAACCCCATCGAAGCAAGTCCCCGTCCTTCCTGGAGAAACTGGAGCGAAGCCGCACTGGCTGAACAGGCCACGGCCAAGGTGCTCAGTCGAATGGCCTGACGGATGGGCATCGACAGTCCACTCACCATCAGGGGCACCATCAACAGACCTCCGCCCAGACCCAGCAGTCCTCCGGACAGACCGGCCACAGCTCCAACAGCAGACAACCCCCAGGGAGAAGGACGCTGCCCATCAGTTTGCGGAGCCGTCTCACGATCAGCTCGGATTGAGCCGGCCAGCACCAGATACAACAAGGCCTGCAGGGCCAGGAGGTGCCAGCCGGCCACCAGACCTCCCAGACGACTAAAGATCAGTGCGGTCACGAAGGCCGTCAGGCCGATCACAAAGGCAGCCTTCAGCGGCAAGGAACGGCTTCGCCAATGGGTGAAACTTCCGCCGATGGCGGTGGGAACAATGGCAAAGGTGCTGGTGGCCAGGGCTTGATGCGGGGTCAGCCCCATCCACAGCAGCAGAGGCGCGAAAATCAGCCCTCCGCCGATGCCCAGCAGGCCTGCCAGGGCTCCCGCGAGCAATCCCATCGGCAGAACCACTAGACCTTCTGCCAAAGTCATCGCTGTCATGACGCTGCCTGCATCTTGCCCGCCCGGCAGACGCCGCCCAGCCCGGCTTGTGCCGACCCAGAGCCGCAGCGGTGCTGAACAGATGGCTCTTGACGCCCTGCTTCTGGAGCAGAGCTGCAGCGGCGGATCTGACGCCCTGATTCTGCGTTTTTATCAATGGCGTCGCCCCACCCTCTCCTTAGGGCGCCACCAGGGGCCCCCGACCGAGCAGTGGCGACAGCTCGCCGCCGCCGGCAACCTGGATCTGGTAAGGCGCCCGAGCGGAGGTGGCGCCGTGCTGCATGCCGGCGGACTCACCTATGCCCTGATCTGGGCCGATCCACCCCGTCAACGCCGGCAGGCTTATGCCCAGGTGAACCAGTGCCTTCAAGAGGGATTGGAGGTCCTGGGCCTGCATCTCAAGCCCGGGGTTGCCGAAGCGACCACAATCGTTGCTGACTGTTTTGCGCAGTCCACAACAGCGGATTTGGTCGATTCCGACGGCTGCAAACGCATCGGCAGTGCCCAATTCTGGAAACGGGGTCACCTGCTGCAGCACGGGGAAATCCCCCTGGATCCGCATGAAGGCCTCTGGGAGGCTGTGTTTGCATCCTCTCCCCCCCGCTGGACGCCCTCGGCACCCTCGCCAGCAAGCCTTGAGCTCGCTCTGCAGCAGTCGTTCCAAACACTCAACCCAGGTCTGAATTGGCGCGAGGAAGATCTATCCCAAGAGGAGATTCGGCAGATGGACAAGCTCACGACCCGTTACTGCCTTGAACCGGATCAGGCCTGACGCTTGAGAAGTCCTGACGCCTGCATGCTGTTGACCACTTGCAGCAGGGGCAGACCAAGGGGGTAGGTGTTGTTCCGCCTCGAGCTTTCCAACATGGCATCAGGAAGCTTCACAGCCAACCCACGAAGCACGGCCTCACCAAGCTCACTGCGATCAAGGGTGCCGTCGGGGAGTCCTGCGGGGCCCAGCACAAGCAGACGACCCTGATCACTCTTCTCAAGCGCGAGGACCGCCTTCCAAAGTGGCGATGACTGTTGGATTGAGGGCAAGAGGTCCAAAGGCTGCAGATGATCGCTGATCGTCTGCCGATCCCATTGCTGAACAGGGAGGTCTTTGAGGGGTTGATCGGTGACGAATCCGACCCATCGACCGTTCCTGCAGACCAGAACCCAGTCGGAAAGGCGGGGATCATCCGTCTCCACAGCCCCAAGCCTCATCTGACTCAGCGTGCGCAGGGGCTGATCGGCTTCAACAACACGAAAACGTCGGGACGCCGTCTTGCCGACAGTCTCGTTTTGAAGAACCTGCTGCAAAGCAAGAGTTTGGGTTTGGCTGCGTGAGGCCCCCATGCCAAACCAACCGAGCATCACCAACCAAAGGCCTGGCCAAACGGCACCTTTGAAGATCAACCAAAACCCAATCACCATCGCCAAAAGCGATAGGAAACGTCCGCTGGCCGTTGCCACCTGGATGCCCTTGCGTTGGCTGCCGGTCCACTGCCAGACAAGGGCCTTGAGGATCAGACCACCATCGAGGGGCAAGCCGGGCAGCAGGTTGAACAGGGCAAGGATGAGATTGAGCCAACCGAGCTTTGCAACCAGATTTCCCAGCAGCGGATTCACCTGTCCGGCTGCCTGCACGCTGGCCAGCAGACCAGCGGCAAGAAGGAGACTCACAGCTGGCCCTGCCGCCGCGACCCGCAAGGCCCCCATCGGCGTGGGACATTCCTTTTCAACTCTGGCTACACCCCCGAGCAGGAACAGGGTGATGCTGCTGACCTTGACGCCCTCGCGGATCGCCATCACCGAATGCCCCAGCTCATGCAGCAGAACGGAGACAAACAGCAAAAGAGCGGTCAGGAAACCCGTTAACCAGCTAGCCCAGACCAGCCCTTGCGCCTCCGGAAGCTGAGCCACTTCACTCTGGAACGCCAGGGTGAAGAGAACCAAAATGATGAACCAGCTGGGATGGACCCGCAGCGGGATGCCACCGATACGCATCAGTTGCCAGCCATCAGCCAAGAGATTCGCCGGCAAAGCCGGTCGCCATCAATTCCATGATCCTAGAAAGGATTGCGATCGTCGCTTCTCGCCATGGTTGGCCAAGCCCTGCACCTCAAGATCTGCGGTCTGACCGACAGCGCTCAGGCTTGCGCCATCGCGGCCTTGGGGGTGCAGGCCATCGGGGTGATCGGAGTGCAGGGAACGCCACGCTGCGTCTCTTCCGAGAGGCGAAGGGAGATCTATGCCAAGTTGGCCTCTCAATCAAACGTTGAGCGCGTCTGGGTGTCTGCTGACCCCGATGACAATGAACTCGACGAAGTCCTGAGCGGCCAGGGAACGCCTTCGGTGGTTCAACTTCATGGTCAGGAATCAGAAGCACGCTGCTCGGATCTCCGCTCCAGACATCCGAGCATCCGCTGGTGGAAGGCACTGCGCCCTCGTGATGATGCGGATCTCGAGATGATCAAGCGCTACTGGAGCCATGTGGATGCACTGCTAATTGATGCCTGGAGCTCCAACCAACTGGGGGGAACGGGGCACCAGCTGAACCCGACCTGGCTCAAGCGGGTGCAAGATCAACTCGCAGGTGGTCCCCCCTGGTGGCTGGCCGGTGGGGTCTGCGCAGAATGGGTACCGAGCTTGGACAAGATCCATCCTTATGGATTAGACGCATCAAGCCGGTTGGAAGTGCGTCCCGGAGTGAAGGATCTCAACCGCGTGCGCGCTCTCGTGAACTCTGTGGAAGACAGAGCCAGAAGGCTCCAATAGCTTGAAGGCTCTGAGTCACAGCTTCATGCTTCGACTTCCAACGCTGCTCATGGTGATCACAGCAGGCCTGTCAGCAGGGACGTCAGCCCAGGGGCTACTTCCTGGATGCCGTCTCGAAAACGGAAGCCTGCAGTGCGTTCCAGGACTTACAGCCGATCCCCAGCAGCAAATTCAGGTTTTGGACGGCAGGATCAACCGTGACGTAAGGACCGAAGGTCAGCTGGAGCAAGCGATCGAAGGATTAAAACGCTTTGAACTGATCGGCGAAGCCAAAGAAGGGCAGCTGATCAAGGCTGAGTTGATGCTTCAAGGTGGAGGATTCGATGAAGTCCACATCCATTGGTATCGACGAAGCGACCAAGGAAATTGGCAGTTGGTCGATAACGTCAGCGAAAGTACTTACCGCATTCGTTCCAGCGATCGCGGAGATCAACTAATGGCCGTTCTCGTTGTAGAAACTTCTGACGGGAAAGCCCAGCGGATATCGAGCAATGTGATCGGACCTGTCAGGAACTAAGGAGCCAAAGAGAACCGTAAAAATATCTGCCTTAGGTACTTAGAAGAGCTTCCTGCTGGCGAACGAGCTCAAAGAATTCCTGTTTAAGGCTGGGATCATGACGGAAATCGCCCCGAACCACTGAATTCACCATGCTGGTCTGAGGTTCTTTTACGCCGCGCCATTTCATGCAGTAGTGCTGGGCTTTGATGATGATCCCCAAACCCTGCGGTTCGCAAAGTCGCTCAATCTCATCGGCCAGAATCATCACAGCTTCTTCCTGGATATGAGGTCTTGAAAAAACCCAATCAGCAACTCTTGTGAATTTGGAGAGGCCAATGACTCTCTCGCCAGGCTTGATGCCGATCCAGCAATTACCCATGATCGGCACCAAGTGGTGAGAACAGGCAGAACGCACAGTGATGGGCCCAACTGTATAAATCTCATCAAGCCTTTTAACGTTAGGGAAACTTGCAACTTTTGGCTGATGATGATAGCGACCCTTAAAAACTTCGTGCAGATACATCTTCGCCACTCGTTCTGCTGTTTCCGCAGTGTTGTGGTCGTTCTCGATATCGATCACCAAGGCATGAAGGAGATCACGAACACGATCCGCAACTTCAACCTGCAAATCATCCAACTCCCCAGGGAGGATGTGGTCAGCCACATTGTCATTGGCTAGAAACGACACATCCTGTTCCCGCAATCGCGCACGGATGCGATCGGAAACGCGCGAATCTAGAGCAGGTAACTTTCCGTTCTGGGATACGGAACCGTTGCCGTTGGTGGAGACAGGAAGAGTGGAAGTCATATCGAGCTGTGATCAGAATGCGCCGGTGGCCGGCATCAGGGTGAGGTCTTCGATGACCTGAGTGGCGGGTTGCTGAGCAAGGTGCAGGAGCGCGGCAGCTGCCTGATTCACGGGAAGCATGGCACGGCGGTCGAAATTGCTCTCCACTGTGGGCGAATCCCAGAGTGACGAGTCAACAGCTCCGAGGGTGAGCGTGCAAGCGCGGATCCCATTCGTCCGCTCCTCTTCTGCTAAACAGCGAGTGAAACTTGCCAGAGCAGCTTTAACAGTGCAGTAGGCCCCCCAACCTGGGAACGCGTTACGTGCCGCATGGCTGCTGACATTGATAACAAGACCGCCCGCGGGACGCATGGCCGGAACCACGCTTGCACAGACTTGAAAAACGCTTGTGAGATTGAGCTGCATGAGCCACGCCCAACGATCAAGAGGCATGGCAAGCAGATCACCAGTCCAGGCCGCACCCGCATTGTTGATCAGTACCGAAGGACGCAGACCCTGGTTGAGGAGATCTTGCAGACCCGGAGCGATGACTGAAGGGTCAGTGAGGTCAATGGCTTGATAAACAACTCGGACTCCACTGGCTGAGAGTTCCGTCGTAAGGGACTGAAGAGCCGCCTCACTTCGTGAAACCAGAAGGAGATCCCAACCAGCCTCTGCAAATGCTTTTGCAGCTGCGTGACCAATTCCCCGGGATGCACCTGTAATCAGTACGGAAGGCAATGAATCCGCGCGAGCTGCAGCACCCTAGTCATCTGAGACGACTTCCGTCGATGAGCCATCAAGAAAATGCCCCATGGCCCGGAATTTGCGGTAGCGCTGCTCTCTCAGTTGCTGCTCGGAAAGCTCGAGCAGGGCCTCAAGATTTCGGGAGAGCGCCTCTCGCAAGATTTCACCAGCCTCAAGTGGTGCCCAATGATTTCCGCCGACTGGCTCAGGCAGCACCTCATCCACAACACCAAGACTGAGCAGATCCGGGCCCGTGATCTTGAGAGCTGTCGCCGCTTCCGAGGCTTTGGCGGCATCACGCCAAAGAATGGAAGCGCAGGCCTCAGGACTCGCAACTGTGTAGACGCTGTGCTCGAACATCAGCAGCCTGTCGGCAACACCGATACCCAGAGCGCCACCGGATCCACCTTCACCAATCACTGTGGCGATAATCGGCACTCCAAATCTGAACATCTCGCGCAGATTCACGGCAATCGCCTCTCCCTGGCCCTGTTCCTCGGCGAGCAAGCCCGCATAGGCCCCGGGGGTATCGATAAACGAAAGAATCGGCAGATGAAAGCGATCGGCATGATCCATCAGCCGGAGGGCTTTGCGATAGCCACCAGGCGTCGCCATCCCGAAATTCCGTGCCACGTTTTCTTTGGTATCCCGTCCTTTTTGATGTCCGATCAACATCACTGAACGATCTCCCAAACGACCAATACCTCCGATTAGAGCCTGATCGTCACTGCCACGCCGATCCCCATGGAGCTCAACCCAGTCATCACACAGGATCTGGATGTAATCCAGCGTGCTTGGGCGGTGGGGATGACGGGCTACTTGAATCTTTTGAGCGGGTGTCAGGGATTTAAAAATCTCCTCACGACGACGTGCGGCCAATGTTTCGAGCTGCTGGAGCTGAGGGCTGACATCAACCTCAGAATCTCTCGCTCTCTGTCTGATCTGTTCGATCTGCTGTTCGAGTTCGACCAGGGGTTTCTCAAACTCGAGAAGCGGACGGCGTGGCATTGCGGTTCGGGAGAGTGAGGTCAGGCAGCAGCAGCCTGCGGAAGGCCTTGCAGATTGAGGGTGGAGAAACCATGGCGAACGGACGCTCCACCGATGAAGTCCATCTTCTCAAGCGTGATGTTGTTCCGCCCCCAGCTGAAGTTGGTGTGATGCGACTCAAACTCGAGGAGCATGGCTTCGGCAAAGCAAGCAAACATCTGCCGTTGAGGTTTCTCCATCTCTGCTATTTCCATCATCGACCATCCAATATCAGTGAAGAATTCAACAATCCCTCCCTTCAGAACGTGAATACCCTTGGCAGCCACACGGGCATCAAGGTTTTTGGGGTAACCACCATCGATCATCAGACAGGGTGTTTTCAGTCGTGACGCATCGATCTCGAGGGTGCGCGGCATGCTGGCAACCCAAACCACCACATCAGCTTCCGGCAGGGCGTCCTCGAGACTGAGAATCCGACCGCCACCCAGCTCATCCCGGAGATCTTCAAGTGGTTTCTGTTGCCGGGCCACGAGCAACAATTCAGCCACCCCGGTTCGGGAGGAGAGCCAGCGGCACACAGCACTGCCGATGTCGCCGGTCGCTCCAACAACAGCAACCGAGGCCTTTTTGAGATCGATGCCCAAAGACGGAGCATTGTTTTCAACCTGCCTGCAGATCACCCAGGCCGTGTGGGTATTCCCCGTAGTGAAACGCTCCCAAGCCAGGGTTGTGCTGCGCACATGCTGATGCTGAAGCAGGTTGAAATTCTCGAAAATAATCGATGTGAATCCGCCAAGAGCCGTGATGTCGATCCCCTTTTTCTGGGCGAGCTCCATGGCATTGAGCACTTTGCGTCGTGCTGTCTTGAAACGACTCAGCATTTCCGGCACGAAGCAGGAATCGATGTAGGCACCCTGGATGGATTTACCTGTGGGGCTGGTGACTTCGACATGCTCCACAAGCTGAGGAGGAGCACTGCACCACACATCGAGATCTCCCTCGGCAATGTGATCGAACCCAAGGTCGGAAGCCTTCCGCCTGGCGGCTTCGAAACTTGTGGAATGTCCAATCAGACCAAACATATGCCGCCGACGGTCGTGTGTGAACGCATGGAACAGAAGCTCACGCGAAGGTGGGCTGATCGATCATGGTCCCACGTTGGCACGTGTTGTGCACAACGTGACTGTGGGAGAACCGGACCTGATCGAGGTTTCCGGGTTCAGACCGCGAGTGCCGCAGCAGCCATCCGAGCGATATCTCTCGAGGTGAATCCAATCTGTTCAAGCGCCTCTTGGTAAGCGATCAGGAAATCCTCAATCAGATCTTCCTTCTCCATTTTGAGGACAGCGGCATCCTCGGCCACCTGCTCGAGCATTGAACGGATCAGCGGCAAATTCACTTTGTTGGCTTCCATCAATTCCTCGCGGCTTGCGTCGAAATTGGCCTTCAACCACTCTTGACCATAATTGAGATGGGTGTATTCATCCTTCACCACACCCTCAGTGATCTTGCGTGCAAACGGATCAGCAACTGGTATGTAGATGTGATATGCGGAGATTGCGAAAGCTTCAATCAGCAACGCCTGTATGAGCAGACAGGTCACAACTTTTCCGTCCTTCAGAGCCGTCTGAAAATTGCCATGAAGGGGAGCGAAGAAAGTTTTTGCGAAAGGCATGTCTGCGTCAACACCCAGATTGCGTCCGCAGGATGTGAATCCTTTCATGTGCTTCATTTCCATTCTGGCGAGGCGAGCCAGTTCATCGGCCTGATCAGGGATCAATGTGCCCAGTGAGATGTAGTTGTCATGAGCTTCTTGCTCACCTTCAATCACGATCGCATTGATCCGGCTGTAAGCGTCTTTATAGGCTTCGCTGGAAAAGTCGGGGAGCAGCGAAGCGGACCCAGCCTGCTCGTCAAGGACGGCGACCTCGGAGGTGACAGGGGTCGGCATGGATCTTTCCGTATTCATCGATGCGACTGACTGTAACTAGTGCAACCCACTATGGATGTTCGGTTGATGGTCCTCTCACACGCCTGGCGTCGGCAGAGGGCGGCCAGTCAGAAGTCATCAGGCTTTTGAAGAGGCCGGTCCAGTGCTCAATCAGGACCTCACTCAGACGCTGCCCAAGGAATGCGTCGGCCCCACGGCTGTCTCCGACAACTCCGCTGTGACTGATGTCGGCTGTGAACCAGGCACAAGGGGCGGCACCCTCGAGGCTCCATCCGTCGGGAGGAGGCGTGGAGGATTGAAGGCCGTCGCAGGGGCGCTCCACGCCAACGAGATCAGGGGCAAGCGCCAGCATGAGACTGGTTTCTGCCAACCCTGCGTGCAATCCATTCTGCAGCTCCTGGCGCGGGATCAAGGCCTCGAGCCCAGGGACCCCACTCCACAGAAAGCAGGGGAGCACGGCCATCGAAGGAGCCCGAACCGCCAGTTCCCTGGCCGCGGTCTGAAGCAATCCAATCTGCCCACCATGAGCGTTGAACAGCACAAGTCGCTTCACCTCCTGGTCCGCCAACTGCTCCCCCACCTCCACGACCAACCGGATCAGCAGGTCGGCACTGAGGCTCAGGGTTCCAGGAAAGCCGCGGTGTTCAGGAGACAGACCGATGGACTGAGGCGGGAGGGACCAGATCGGCCATTGGGCAGGGAGTGACTCCAGCACCCTGTTGAGGATCTGCTCTGCGAAGAGAGCATCTGTGGCGAGAGGCAGCTGAGGGCCGTGCTGTTCCAGGGCTCCGAATGGCCAGACCAGCGTTGAACGGTGAGCTTTCAGCCCTGACGCGGCATCAGGCCAATGCAGAAAATCAAGCCGTCGCGACCCGCGGGAGTCCGAGCATTCCATCGGCACTTCACCATTTCCTGTCAAAGTGGCTGATCAAGGACGACGGGTCCCATGGCCGGCACAGAACGTCAAAATTCATCTGAAGAATCCCCTAAGGCATTGACTCCCTCCCCTCAGCCGCCGAAGAAGCCCTTGCAGGTGATGCACATCAGCAAGCGTGAGGAGCAAGACCGTCTCCGCCGGGAAGCCGAAGAAGCCAGAGCTGCGGCAGATGCGGCGGCAGCGAAGGCAGAACAGCTCGAGCAGGCGGCCCGTGAGGCCGGGACGTCCCTTGCACCGCCTCCCCAGGCAGCCGTGCCTGCAGCTCCCCGCACAGCGGAACCCCAGGCGAGCCGATCACCCGATCACGACGATTTCGGCGGCATGACCATGGCCGATCTCATGGGTGGGTCTGAGCCTCGCCGGAAGCCTGCTCAAATGCAGCAGGCCCCAGGAGGGCTTCAGCGCAGTGTTGATGATTTCGACTTTGACGAGGATGCCTTCCTGGCTGCCCTGGACGAGAACGAACCCATCGGCACCACAGGCGAGGTGGTCACAGGAACGGTGATCGGGATGGAAAGCGATGGTGTGTATGTCGACATCGGTGGTAAAGCGCCTGGCTTCATGCCGAAGAGCGAGTGCGGGCTGGGAGTGATCACAAATCTCAAGGAACGTTTCCCGAAAGGCCTCGAGATCCAGGTGCTGGTGACTCGGGAGCAGAATGCCGACGGCATGGTCACCATCAGCTGCAGGGCCCTGGCACTGCGTCAAAGCTGGGACAAGGTGAAGCAGCTCGAGAAGGAGGGCAAGGTGGCCCAGGTGAAGGTCAGTGGTTTCAACCGTGGAGGCGTCACCTGTGATCTCGAGGGTCTACGTGGATTCATCCCCAGATCCCAGCTTCAGGATGGCGAGAACCATGAAGCGCTTGTTGGCAAGACCCTTGGCGTCGCCTTCTTAGAGGTCAATCCCGACACACGCAAGCTTGTGCTGTCCGAGAAAAAGGCCGCAACAGCGGCCCGCTTCGCCGAACTCGAAGTCGGCCAACTGGTGGAGGGCCATGTGGCCGCAGTCAAGCCCTATGGACTCTTTATCGATCTCGGCGGCATCAGCGGACTTCTTCACCAGTCGATGATCACCGGCGGCAGTCTGCGATCAATACGGGAAGTCTTCGATCATGGTGACTCCGTCAAGGCGCTGATCACTGAGCTCGATCCCGGACGGGGACGCATCGCCCTCAACACGGCCATGCTTGAAGGGCAGCCTGGCGAGCTCCTCATCAATCGTGATGGAGTGATGGAAGAAGCGACCGATCGCGCCAACAGAGCTCGTAACGTCCTCAGGCAACAGGAACAGTCAGCTGGATGATCACCGCTCCGCAGACAGCCGGGAACAATGGAGAGCAATCCTCGGCCCAGAAACAGGCTGACTGGGAACTTGATTTCTATTCGAGACCGATCCTGGAAGCCGATGGGAAGAAGCGATGGGAACTTCTGATCACAAGCACTCCTACCCCGACAGAGCCGGTCTGTTTCCGCTTTGAAAAGCGCTGTCCGGCAGGAGATGTGAACTCCACCTGGCTAACTTCCGCACTTCGCGAAGCCCTGACCGCAGCCAACGAACAGGGATGGTTACAGCCCAAACGCTTGCGCACTTGGCGCAGCGCGATGCGCACGATGGTGCAACGCGCAGCCAGCGAGCTGGGTCTGGAGATGATTCCAAGCCGGAGAACCTATGCACTCCTCGACTGGCTGGAGGAGCGAGAGCGCAGCGTGTATCCCCTGGATGAGGGGTTCATGGCCGGCCCGATCGCTCCACCTCCTGCACCGATTGCCACGCCTCCATTGCCCTTGCCTGAGGCCGTTCGGGGAGACGCCTGGTGCTGGGCAGCCCTGCCTTTGGGAAGTCTGCTTGAAGCCGGCGAATGGCCCATGGGATTCAACGATCTGCTTCCGATTCCAGAGGGGATGGATCCTGAGCTGCCGGTTCCAGGCCTGCGCCTCTTCAGCCAAACCCGCGCCCTGGCGCTGGCTGGCTGGCTTGGAGGCCTGGAACCGGTCCGATTGCGAGTAAGCAACCAGCAACTAGTGCTTGACGCCGGACAGGATGACAGTTGGCTGGTCAGCGACCTTGGCCAGATGGAGGCGAATCAGTGCCGTGAGGCCCTCATGGACTCGGTCAGCAGGGGCCGCGGCCTTCAGTTCATCTCCGTACAGACCACACCGGACAGCCAACGGTTTGATGGCTTCTGGATGCTCAGAGATCGACCCGAGATCTGAGCGTGGATCCAATCAAAACCAACGACTGCAATGGCGGACCCTTCCAGAGCCCTGACCGCTGCTTCAATGTTCTCGAGCAGTGGACATGGGTCGGCTGTTATGGGGGGTATTACCTCACCTCTGACCTCCTGCACGCAGCGGGGTTTGAACATGGTTTTTTCACCCGGCGCTGGCAGGGCCGGGGACCTGATGAACTCGCCGGCTACCTCTCAGCGGGCGCCAGTGTGCACCGTCCTCAACAAGTGCATGGCAACGTCGTTCTGCCAGCCTCGAAAGCGACTGAATCACCCTGGCCTGAGGCCGATGGGCTGGTGAGCGATCAAGGCGGGCAAAGTCTCTGGGTCTGCGGTGCTGACTGCACGCCTGTACTGATTGCCGATCCGGACACCGGTCACGCCTCGGCCTGTCACGCCGGATGGCGAGGCGTGGCCAGCAGGATTCTTCCGGAAGCGGTCTCTCAACTGGAAGCACTGGGTGCCCGAAAAGACCGCCTCCTGGTTGCGATGGGTCCTGCCGTGAGCGGTGAGCTTTATCAGGTTGAAGAGGCTGTGGCTGAGAAAGTTGGAGCCTCGTTAGGGAGCCGACAGGCATCCTTCCAGGCCCTGGAACAGGATGGGATCCTTCGTGATGATCCCAAGGACGGTCACTATCGCCTCGACATCCGCAGGGCCGCCTTCTCCCAGCTGGTGGACTGGGGCCTGCAAGCTGACAGGATCAGCTTGTGTCCTCTCTGTACTGTCGGCGAACCGGACCTCTTCCACTCCTGGCGACGCGACCAGGTCAAGGCGGTCCAATGGAGTGGCATCGTCGGTCAGGCCGCGGCCTGAATTCAGCCAGGGTCAGTTCGAGGGTCGTTCCAAAAGGCGCAAAGCCACAGCTTCAGCGACCCGGATCCCGTCAATCGCGGCGGACAGGATTCCCCCCGCGAACCCCGCACCTTCACCGGCGGGAGTCAAACCCGCAACATTGATCGACTCCAACGCCTCATCGCGCGGGATGCGCAGAGGAGACGATGTGCGCGTTTCGACGGCAGTGAGCACGGCATCAGGGTGGTCATATCCGGGGAGTTGATCCGCGAAGGCCGGCAGGGCCTCCCTGAATGCAGCAATCATCGTTTCTGGCAGCAGTTCGGCGAGATCGGCAGGACGTACACCTGGTTGGCAGGACGGGACCACAGAGCCGATGTCCTTGGACGCACGGCCCTTGAGGAAGTCTTCCAAGCGCTGGATAGGGGCGCTGTAATCGCCTCCTCCCAGGTCGAAGGCGCGGCTTTCAAGTGCACGTTGAAACGCCATACCCGCCAAGGGATCCCCCAGGAAGCGGGCATGGGGTTCCAGGTCATCGTCCATGACCGGGATCACGAGCCCACTGTTGGCATTGCGCTCATTGCGGGAGTGTTGGCTCATGCCGTTCGTCACGACACGGCCCGCCTCCGAGGTCGCACCCACCACAAATCCGCCGGGGCACATGCAGAAGCTGTAGACGCACCGACCGTTGCTGGCGTGATGAACAAGCTTGTATTCGGCGGCACCGAGCAACGGGTGACCGGCGCAGTCTCCCCAGCGGGCGCGATCGATTAGGGCTTGAGGATGTTCGATTCGAACACCTACGGCGAACGGTTTGCGTTCCAGTGCAACGCCAACACGTTCCAACATCTCGAAGGTATCTCTGGCCGAATGTCCCGGCGCCAGAACCAGCTGGTCGCAAGCCAGATGCGTGCCATCAGAAAGCCTCACTCCGGAGAGCTGCAAAGGTTTCATGGCGGACGATGATCCTGGTTCGATCTCCAGTGCATCCACCCGGCTTCCAAAGCGCACTTCACCTCCCAGCGCTTCGATCCGTGCCCGCAAGCCCCTCACCACGGTGGCAAGTTTGAAGGTACCGATATGGGGGCGATGCAGAGTGAGGATCTCACTGTTGGCACCGCAGGCAACAAGTTCCTCCAGCACTTTCCTGCCGTAGTGGGCAGGATCACTCACCTGGCTGTAGAGCTTTCCGTCGGAGAAGGTTCCTGCCCCTCCCTCACCGAACTGCACATTGGATTCTGGCTGAAACGCCGAGGTCCTTCTCCAGAATCCAAATGTGTCGGCACTGCGCTGCTTCACTGGCTGCCCCCGCTCCAGCAGAAGAGGCCGAAAGCCCATCTGAGCGAGCAGAAGTGCCGCAAAATAACCACACGGGCCAGCGCCGATCACAACAGGACGAAGCGGACCACCCGCGCAGGGGGACGCAGGAGCCTGCGCGACGTAGTGGTAGCGCTCATCAGGGCTGCGACGGATCCTGCGATCCTGAGCGAACCGACGCAGAAGGGCGTCCTCTCCGCGCACCTGCACGTCAACGCTGTAGATCAGGCGAATCCGATCGCGACGCCGCGCATCAATGCTGCGTTTCACCAGATGGCACTCGAGCAGGCGCTCCCGTGAAATTTTCAGGCAGCGAAGAACAGCTTGTTCCAGATCCTCATCCGTGTGATCAAGCTCCAGACGGAGCTCGCTCAGCCTCAGCACAAGTCCACTCTCCCGAGTCGTCCCCCTTGAAAACCTACCGACCGGGGATCCGGCGGATGGTGGCTTGCCCTGAAGGAGACTGTCCAGGGCGCAGCACCAGATCGCTTGCCGCACCAATCAGACGCACGGGCTGTCCGCCAAGACGATCCTCAATCGCATCACAAAGGAGTGTCGGCTCTTGGGCAGGATCCAGCCAACCCAGCGGGTCCCGGGTTCCCTCCGTTGAAACCGGTGGTGGGGCCAGAGAGGAGAGAGCCACCAGCCGTGCGGTATCGAACCCAGACGCCGCCAAAAGAGTGGGCTGTTCCCCACGTGAACGGCGATAGATGGACGCAAAGTCACCCCAACCGGGGCCATGGGCGGGCTGATCGAGAATGAGCTGTGGCCAGGAACGTTCAGACAGATCGCTGACGCGGTGATGAGGCAGCAACCAAACCCGAAGTAGGGCCTCAGGACGTTGTCCGAGACGGCCCGAAGCTTGAGCTCGATCCAGTTTCTGAGCCAGGACACTGTCATGAGCCGCGGCCAAAACGATGGCCTGAGGTCCCTTCCAGGACACATCCTTGAACAACCGTTCCAGAGCGGCCGCATCATCTGCACTGACCGTCTGTACCAGGGATGGTTCGTAAGAGTCCACAATTCCGCCATCCCCCTGGAAGGCCGAAACAAAACTCTCCGCTTGATCGGCACTCCGATCAGTCGGATCGGCCACCACCATCACCCGGCGAATGCCCTGGTCGAGAAGGTCACCGATCAGTTGATTGAGATCCTGCTGATACGGAGGAACAACCGGATGGAGGCGTCCTTCAGGATCCAGTTCAGCAAGGCTCCTGAGGGATTCTCCACGCTGATAGGGCAGTAGGACCCCAAGCTTGCGCTGGCTTGCGAGCTGGGCATAGATGGACAGATCAGCGGAGAAAGGCGCCACCAACACAGACACCTGTTGGCCAAGAAGAGCCGATGGATCATCTCCTGGAGCAACCGACAACCAGTCAACGGATGCAGGATCTACGCCACACGCCCTGACCTGATCCAGACCGACAGCAAACCCCGCCATGAATTCAGCATTCGCGCCAGAGCCACCACCGTTCGAAATGGCAACCACAGAGGATCTCGAGGAGGCACTGGCTGATAGGGCCTGGCAACCGATCACTGTGGCCAGAAGCACAAAGCCGGATTGCAGGAAGCGAACGAAAGGCGGCTGACCACCCACACACTCCTCGGGAGGAGACTCCGCAATGGGTTCATCCGATGCAGGGACCTTGGAAGGTGCTTGAGAAGGATGGGTCATGACAAAACGCACCCAGGTTTTGAACGTAGAGATTTCAGACTGGATCGTCGGGTTTTGTCACAGGATCTTGCGGTGTGTCTGGAGCATCCCCCTGAATCAGCAAGGCGAGACAACCGGCGAGAACAAGCAGAGCTCCCATACCCAGAGCAAGCGGTCGATTGCCGGAGGCAGCATCCCCCCAGATCGCTGTACTGAAGAATGCCGACCCGAGCAGGAAGCACGGGACCATCACGATGCCGGAGGCGATTCGGTTGCGCGCCATCTCAAGCAGAGGGACAGGTGGCGTGGGCCAGGCCCTCATCCACCAGAGCAGCACCCAGATCCTGTTCAACACCGATCGGCGTCACCCGTGCAAGGAGCACACCATCGACACTTCCTTCCGGACGAAGATTGACGCGTCGGCGACGGGGTAGGGTCCGGCGCAACCAGTCGACGGCCAGTTGCTGGTCCTCCGGGGACACCTCGATACAAGCCAAGCGAACGCTGTAATTGCGGTTGCGATCACCGACCTGCAGAAGCGTGGCTTCACGAACCTGAAGAACTTCAGCGGCCTGGGTGAGCAGGGGCTGAATCAAAAGCAGCATGAGCGCCAGTGCAACACCCAGGACATGACGCCCCATCACAGAGCACTGCCACAGGAAGGGCAGAAACGGTGATCACTGGAGGTGACGGCACCACAAGCTGGACAGTTGCGTTGGGTATCCATGGCCAATTCAGGATGAGAGGGTAAACCAACCATCTGGGCGTTGCTACATCCCGGTGGCACCATCGGATAGCAGTTCTCCCCCCGTCGGACATGCACATCAACAATCGTGGGATGGGGTGAGGCGAGGGCTGCAGCCAGTCCCGACTTGAGCTCGGCACGTTCAACAATTTTGAGTCCCTCAACGCCGAAGGAGCGCGCCAGCATCTCGAAATCCGGCATTCCTCTCAGCATGTCGGATGCTGAATATCGCTCGTCATAGAAGCTTTCTTGCCACTGCCGGACCATGCCTTGCCAGTGGTTGTTCACGATCACCACTTTCACGGGCAAGTCGTACTGCGCGAGCGTGCCGAGCTCCTGAATGTTCATCAGAATACTGGCGTCGCCTGCGATACACACGACCCTCCGATCGGGACAGGCCACCTGGGCGCCGAGTGCCGCAGGCATGCCAAATCCCATCGTTCCCAGACCCGCACTGCTGATCCAGCCTCGGGGGCCATTGCGCAGGTACTGGGCAGCCCACATCTGATGCTGCCCCACATCGGTGGTGACGATGGCATCGGACGCCAGATCTCTGACCGCCAGAAGAACCTCCTGGGGGTAGATCGATCCTTCAGCAGGAGGGATTGTTAGGGGATAACGCTGTTTCCAGTCCTTGATCCTTTCGAGCCAGGCTGCGGTGCGAGGTTCATGTCCCTGTTGCAGGCTCAGTTCCACCAGAGCAGCCAAGCTGGCCCCGACGTCCCCGAGCACGGCCACATCCGCTCGCCTGTTCTTGCCGATTTCAGCAGGGTCGATCTCAAAATGGATCACCCGCGCCCGGGGGGCGAAGGTGTCGAGCTTGCCGGTCACGCGATCGTCGAAACGCGCTCCCACAGCAATTAGCAAGTCACAATCAGTGACCGCGAAATTGGCGTAAGCGGTGCCGTGCATGCCAAGCATGCCGAGCGCCAGTGGGTGGTTTTCATCAAAGGCCCCCTTCCCCATGAGTGTTGTTGTCACGGGGAGCTGATAGCGCTCCGCCAGCACCATCAGGCTGTCGTGGGCGGAAGCGGCGACAGCCCCACCACCCACATACAACAAGGGGCGGTTGGCCGTCTTGATCAGCGCAAGCGCGTCAGCAATCGCAGTGAGATCCGGAGGTGGAGTGGCGCTGAAACCGGCAGGAATCACCGTGCCCGGCTCAACGGGCTCGTAATCGAACTCCTCCTGTCCGACATCCTTTGGAATATCGATCAGCACCGGACCTGGACGCCCGGAGGCAGCGATATGAAAGGCCTGGGCAACCACCGAGGCAAGATCCGCAGGATCGCGAACCACCCAGGAATGCTTCACGATCGGCAGGGTGATTCCGAAGATATCGGTTTCCTGGAAGGCGTCGGTGCCGATCGCCGTTCGGGGAACCTGCCCGGTGATCACAACCATCGGAACAGAATCCATCTGCGCCGTCGCGATGCCGGTGACGAGATTGGTGGCGCCAGGTCCTGAGGTACCGAAACAAACGCCGACGCGACCTGTTGCCCGCGCGTAGGCATCGGCGGCATGCGTTCCTCCCTGCTCATGCCGAACCAGCACGTGACGCAGCCACCCCTCGCTTTCCGCCACATGAAGAGCGTCATAGATGGGGAGGATGGCGCCGCCTGGATAGCCGAAGATCGTGTCGACTCCATGGCGACGCAAAGCGTCCATCAGGGCATTGGCACCGGTCATACGGCACCCATCCCCTAGTCCGGACGCTGCATCGACCTTGGGAGCGGAGGTCAGCGTCACAGCGGCATCACGACATACTGTTCATCAACATTAAGGTTCAACCTGCTTTCCTGCCCGGCGTTGAGGCGGCCTGTTGCAACCATCAGAGAAGCCCGAGGGCATGCAACGGTCCGTGACCACTGATCAGCTCGAAAAGAAACGCCGAGAATCCGAGCATGGCCAGGCGACCGTTCCAAACTTCAGAGCTGTTGTTCCAGCCCCATTCCCATTTCTCCTGCGGATAAAGCTTGACCTTCGTGGGCAGCTCAGCTGCAGCATCAAGACTGACTTCAGGGCCGTCCAGACTGGTTGCCACGAGATCGGCCAACCCTTCGATGAACGGCGGATAGGTATCAAGAGCTCGGACACGCCGGAAATTCACCACGCCAGCTTCCGTGGCCAACTCGCGATATTCAATGTCGATCTCTTCCAGAGTTTCGATGTGCTCGCTGACAAAGCTGATCGGCACCACGACCAGGTCGTTGATCTTGGCCTGACCAAGTTCCTCGAGCGCTTCCTCGGTGTAGGGCTTGAGCCATTCCACCGGGCCAACCCGGCTCTGGTAAGCGAGGGTGAAGGGATTCTCATGGCCCATCAGCTCGCCTAACGCCTTCATGATCAGATCCGTGCAGGATTCGATCTCCTGCTGATAAGGATCTCCCGCTTCCTCCACGTAACTCTTGGGAACACCATGAGCGCTGAAGAACACATGCGCTTGGGTGGGATCGTCGCTCTTGCGCACTTCCTCGGCGATCAACTCGGCCATCGCCCGCACATATCCCGGGTGATCGAACCAACTGCGGATGCATCGAATCGGCAGCTTTTCAAAGGATGCATCTCCCTGCCTCAGCCGCTGAAGCTCGCGGAAGCTCGAACCACTCGTGCTGATGGAAAAGTGAGGGTAGAGGGGCAGAACCACCACTTGATCCATGCCATCGGCCTTGATATCGGCAACGGCGGATTCGGTGAAGGGATGCCAGTAGCGCATGGCCACATAGCTGGTGGCATCAATTCCGCGCTGACGCAGCAAACTCTGAAGTTCCCTGGCCTGCTGCTCAGTGATCCTCCGGAGCGGTGACCCTCCTCCGATGGAGCGGTAGGCCTCCTGGGACTTCCCACTTCGCAGGGTGCTGATCAACCAGGCAAGTGGCTTCTGCAGCGCCGGTATGGGCAACCGGATGATCTCCGGGTCAGCGAAGAGGTTGAACAGGAAGGGGCCTACGTCCTGAATGCGCTCGGGACCACCCAGGTTCAGCAGTACGACGCCGACGCGGGACATAGCAATCACACCGGGTTAAGGGGGTTGAGCGTAGCGGCCATTAACGCGATCCTTGGCGTCGGCGACACATTTATGGAGTTCGAGAAGGCGCTGGTTTCCGCCAATACACAGTTGGCGGCGCAGGGATCGAAACTGCGAATCGAGCAACGCGGCTCCCGCTTGAACCTACGCGGCGTGCTGCCATTGCGTCTGGATCCGGGGCAGACAAAACTCCAGCGCATCAGCCTCGGCGTCAAGGCCGACCCGGCGGGCCTCGACCATGCCCTGAATGCCGCATCCTTGGTTCGACTGCAGATCGATCAGGGCTGCTTTGACTGGTCAGCCTGGTCATCCCGCCGAAGCGGTGCCAAAGCACTCGAGCCGCCCCACGCGGTTAACTCCGCCTTGAAGCGTTTCGAAAAAGCCTTTTTCTCAGATCCCAGGCGTCGCCGCTCTCCATCTGGCAGTCGCACAACCTGGAGCGGTGCGTACCTTCCTTACCTGCGCCGTCTGTCGAATCAGTCCGCTGACGGCACCATCAATGCCGATCTGTTGATGCAGACTCTCACGAGTTACGAAGACGGGAGCCGCAGTCGCCAGCAATGCGCCACAGCGCTTGCGGCCCTGGCCCGCTTCATGGAGATTCCGCTGCCTGATGACTGGCGCGAAGAAGCCGGAGGTTATGGCCTGCACCGGGCCCGGTTCCGCCAGCTGCCCACAGATCGCCAAATTCTCGAAGCCGCACTCACCATCCCGAATCCAAGCTGGCGCCTGGCCTACGGCCTGATGGCCACCTACGGACTTCGCAACCATGAAGTGTTCTTCTGCGATTGTTCCGCGTTAGCCGAGGGCGGAGATCGCGTGCTGCGGGTCCTGCCCACCACCAAAACTGGCGAGCACCAGAGCTGGCCCTTCCATCCCGAGTGGGTCGAGCGCTTCGGCCTTCAAGAGCTGGCCGACAACCCGAAAGCGCTACCGGCGATCCGCACCGACCTGCGACGCACCACCCTGCAGCAGGTGGGGCGTCGGGTGAGCGAGCAGTTCCGCCGCTATGCATTGCCGATCACCCCTTACGACCTGCGTCATGCCTGGGCCGTGCGCACCATTCACATCGGCCTGCCGGACACCGTTGCCGCCAGGATGATGGGCCACTCAGTGGCGATTCACACGCGCACCTATCACCACTGGATCACCCGCCGTGATCAGCAGCAGGCGGTAGATGCGGCCTTAGCCCGTCATCGAGCCTGACCCCCCCCTTCCCTGATGTCGTCATTTCTCCGCCCCCTGGCCTATCGCTATCGCTGGATTTACGACGCAGTGACGGCAGTGTCGTCCCTGAGCGTGGGCGGTGTGGAGAAACTGCGAGGGTTAGGCCTTGAAGCCCTTCAACCGCATCTACAAACTGGAGCTGCCGTACTGGATCTCTGTTGCGGCAGTGGCGAGGCAGCCGCCCCCTGGCTGGCTGCGGGCTTTGCTGTCACGGGGCTCGATGTCTCCCCTCGTGCCTTGCAGCTGGCCGCAACTCGCCACCCGATGCTGCAACGCGTGGAGGGCCTTGCCGAGGCCCCTCCACTGCGTTCCGGGAGTTTCAGTGCCATCCAGCTGAGCGTCGCCTTGCATGAGTTTCCACGCCGTGAGAGGGCGATGGTGTTGAGCAGTGCGCTACGCCTGCTCCAACCCGGCGGTTGGCTGGTGCTGGTGGATCTACATCCTGCTGGTCCTTGGCTGCGCCTGCCTCAGCAGATCTTTTGTGAGCTGTTTGAAACGGACACCGCGACCGCCATGCTGGAGGACGATCTGCCCTCCGAACTTCAGCAGCTTGGTTTCACATCTGTGAAGCAGGAGCTTCTCGCAGGGCAGGCACTGCAGCGGATCACCGCCATGCGTCCCATCCAAACCGAACAGCCATGAGTACGAAGGATCTCGATCAATCGGCAGCGGAGCTGGGCATGGGCGGAAAGCTTGCCCCTGAACCAGACGATGCCGGATATCGCAAACGGATGGAGCGACGCCAGCAGGTCCAGAAGCAGCGGGTGGAAGAACGCAACAAGGAAAAGGGCCTGATTCTCGTGTTCACTGGCCAGGGCAAGGGGAAAACAACCGCAGGACTGGGTCTCGTCTTGCGAATGCTTGGCCATGGTGAGCGGGTGGCCATTGTGCAGTTCATCAAGGGCGGCTGGGAACCGGGAGAGGCACGGGCGCTGAAAGCTTTCGGAGACCAGGTGCGCTGGCATGCCCTGGGCGAGGGCTTCACCTGGGAGACCCAAGACCGGGAACGGGATCAGCAGCTGGTGGAAACGGCCTGGAAAACAGCCCTGGAGTATCTGCGAGATGAAGCGGTGAAGCTGGTGCTGCTCGATGAATTGAATGTGGCTCTGAAGCTGGGCTACATCGATGCAGACACCGTCATAACCGGGTTGAGAGAACGGCCCGCGCTGACCCACGTAGCTGTGACAGGGCGAGGAGCCCCTGCAGAGCTTGTGGACGCTGCCGATCTGGTCACAGAAATGACCTTGATTCACCACCCGTTTCGCGAGCAGGGCGTTAAAGCGCAGATGGGTATTGAATTTTAGAGATCACTGCTGGTCGAGATCGCTGCGCAACAGCCCCATAGCCGCAGTCAGAACTGACAATCCACTCACCAAGAGTGCACGGTGAACCAGGGGATCACGCCAGCAGGAAGGATCGTGACTGGCACGGTCAAGGGCTGAAAGAGTGAGACGGGCCATTACCGAACTGCGTGCGCCGTTCTCTTCAGCCATGGATTCCCTGTCGTTTCCCTATCCAAGCGGCTAGCGCACGATCGCGCCAGTGTTGGGACCGTCCGATCTCGCTTGCTACTGTCTTCAGGATCAGGTGGATGAATGGCCTACGCGCGCGCACTCCTGAAACTCAGCGGGGAAGCGCTGATGGGAGATCAAGGCTACGGAATCGACCCTGCCATTGTTCAGGCCATCGCCCGAGACGTGGCCGGTGTCGTGGCCAGCGGCACCCAGCTGGCGATCGTGGTCGGTGGTGGCAACATTTTCAGGGGACTCAAAGGATCGGCCGCGGGAATGGACCGAGCCACGGCGGATTATGTGGGAATGCTCGCCACTGTGATGAATGCCATCACCTTGCAGGATGGTCTCGAGCGGGCTGGCATCCCCACGAGGGTGCAGACAGCCATCGAAATGCAAGAAGTCGCCGAGCCCTACATCCGCAGGCGGGCCATCCGGCATCTTGAAAAAGGTCGTGTGGTGGTCTTCGGTGCAGGATGCGGAAACCCCTTCTTCACCACTGACACCACCGCAGCCCTAAGGGCTGCAGAAATCGGAGCCGATGTGGTGTTCAAGGCCACCAAGGTCGATGGGGTCTACGACAAAGACCCCCACAAGCACGCCGATGCGGTGCGCTACGACGCTCTGACCTTCCAACAGGTTCTCAGCGGTGAATTGGCGGTGATGGACAGCACCGCCATCGCCCTCTGCAAAGACAACAACATCCCCATCGTGGTCTTCAATCTGTTCGAAGCCGGCAACATCGGCCGTGCCGTGGCAGGTGAGCCCATCGGTTCTCGCATCAGTAACTAGTCATCGTCATGTCTCACTCCGATCTCGAATCCAGCATGCGCAAGTCGGTGGAAGCCACCCAGCGCAACTTCAACACCATCCGAACCGGTCGAGCCAATTCGTCTCTTCTCGACCGCATCAGCGTGGAGTACTACGGGGCAGACACACCATTGAAATCTCTGGCCACCCTCTCAACACCGGATTCTCAGACGATTCAGATTCAGCCGTTCGACATCAGTGCGCTCGCCTCGATCGAAAAAGCGATCGCCATGAGCGAACTTGGCTTTACGCCGAACAACGACGGCAAGGTCATCCGCATCAACGTTCCACCTCTGACTGAGGAACGCCGCAAGGAATTCTGCAAGCTGGCCTCAAAATATGCCGAGGAAGGCAAGGTGGCTCTGCGGAATCTCCGCCGGGATGCGATCGACAAAATCAAGAAGCAGGAGAAGGATGGCGACCTTTCCGAAGACCAGAGCCGTGATCAACAGGATGAGATCCAGAAGCTGACCAATCAGTTCATCGCCGAACTGGAAAAGCATCTCGCCACAAAGGAAGCCGACATCCTGAAGGTGTGAGCGTCTACGACGTCGCTGTGATCGGAGCCGGGGCAGCCGGCTCCACAGCAGCTTTTCACCTCGCCAATGCCGGGCATCGGGTGTGCGTTCTGGAAGCGGTAGAAGGACCGCGCGTCAAACCCTGCGGTGGCGGCATGGCGTCATCAGTTCAGCAGTGGTTTCCCTTCGATCTCAGCCCAGCGGTCGACGATGTGATCCGCCGGGTGGATTTCAGCTGGTGCCTGGACGATCCGGTGGTTGCTGAGCTACCAGGAGAGGCACCGTTCTGGATCGTGAGACGCGAACGTCTCGATCGTCTGCTGCTGGAGAAGGCCCTGGAGGCTGGAGCCACGCTCCACTGCCCTTGTCTTGTGCAGCAGGTCGAACGTGAGGATGGTCAATGGACAATCCGCGGTGACAGCGGCAAGTCGTTGACGACCAGAGCGGTGGTGATTGCGGATGGTTCGGCATCGCCCTGGTCGGGTCAGTTCGGCCTTGGACCACGAGACCTCCATCTCGCCAGCACACTCTCCGTGCGTCTGGAAGGTCTTGGAACACTCAACCCTGGTGTCGCTCGCTTCGAATTCGGTCTTGTCCACCACGGTTTCGCCTGGGCCTTTCCCCTGAATGAAGGCATCAACGTGGGCGTGGGCACATTCATCGGCCGGAATGCGATGGATGCAGAAACCGTTCTCAGCGCCTTGCTTCCTGATCTTGGATTCCCAGCGGACGCTGGACTCCGCCAACAGGCGGCCCTGAGAGTCTGGAATGGTCACAGTCCATTGCACCGCGACGGAATGGTGGCGGTCGGCGATGCGGCATCACTGTGTGATCCATTTCTGGCTGAGGGATTGCGACCGGCACTGATGAGCGGATATGAGGCAGCGAAATGTCTCGACCGCTGGCTGAACAATGAGGTGGCATCCCTCTCGGACTACTCCACGGTGATGCGTCACCGCTGGGGCGACTCCATGGCGTGGGGCCGGCGCATCGCCCAGGTGTTCTATCGCTTTCCCGGTGTGGGGTATCAGCTTGGAATCAAGCGTCCCACGGCTCCCCGCCGAATTGCCCAGATCCTTTCCGGTGAGATGGGCTACGGAGACATCGCCCAGCGGGTGATCCGTCGCCTTCTTCTGCAGCGGGGCTAAAGATCCAGCGTCAGTTGCTCAATGCCGGGGTCAGTGGTCAGCCGGCTCGATCGTCTCCGCCTGGTCGAGGGCAGACCTGAACGTCGGGACCCATGGCGCTGCTGAATGGCATCCGCATGGCGATCAAAACCTGCGGAGCGGCGAATTTCAAAGATGCGCTCTTTGGCTTCACGCGCTGAAATCGCGCAATCAACGATCGGCATCGACCTGGGAGCACCGAGAAGAGACCAGGGTTCATGCAAATGCACGGCAGGCACGTCCTCGAGTTCCGGACACCAACGACGGATGAAGGCTCCATCAGGGTCGTGATCATGCCCCTGCTTGATCGGGTTGTAGATGCGGATCGTGTTAATGGAGGTGCTGCCCGACTGCATCTGGCACTGGCTCCAATGAATTCCTGGTTCGTAATCCACGAACTGCCTGGCCAAATGCAGACCCGTATCACGCCAAGGAAGCCAGAGGTTGTAACTGGCGAAAGACATCAACATGGCCCGCATGCGGAAGTTGATCCAGCCATGGGCTCGCAGAGCCCTCATGCAGGCATCCACGAAGGGAACGCCCGTTTGGCCCTCAGCCCAGGCCGCGAAGCGGGCGTCATCCAGAGAACGAATGCCGCGCATGAAGGGGTGAAAGTCCTCCCATTCGATCGGAGGTTGATCTTCCAGTTTCTGGATGAAGTGGCAATGCCAGTGCAGCCGCGAACTGAAGCTGCTCACCCCACGCCCCTGGAATTCACGGCTGCGTTGCAGCACTTCCCGCATAGAGAGGCAGCCCCAGGTGATGTAAGCGGAAAGTCTTGAGCAGCCCTTGAAGGCCAGATTCGGACTGGAGATAGAACGGCAGTAGCCCTGAACCCGATGCGCGAGGAAATCATTGAGCTCCTGGAGGCCCAACCGACGGCCGCCACGCTGCCGGTAGGGGCATGGATCAGCCTTCAGAGCCAAAGCATCGTTGGTCGGCAGGTCTCCTGGAGCGATGCCAGAAAGGGGCGTCAAGCCAGTGGGTGCCGGGGTGATCGCCTCACCCATGCGCTCCTCCCAGCGGCGGGCCCAACCCCTGCGCGTCTGTAACCGCCTGACGACTCCAAACTGAGGCAGTTCATGCCAAGGAATGCCCCGTTCCCTCGCCCATGCAGCGACCCGCCGATCCCGGGCAAAGGTCCAGGCATTGCCTGTTTCCTCATGGCTCCAGAGTGCCGAAATGCCGAGCTGACGCCGGGCCCGTTCGAGCACATCCACGGCATCGCCGCTCCGGATGATTAATGGTTGACCAACGTCAGCAAAGGCCTCCTGAAGATCCTGCAGGGATTCACGGCAGAACGCCCATTGCCTGGCTGAGCAATCCGGTTGACTCCAGAGTTCCGGTTCAACGATATAGAGAGGCAGAACAGGGCCCCTGGCCAGCGCTCTGGCCAGGGGCTGATGATCCACCAGCCTCAGATCACGTTTGAACCAGACCAGCTGGAGGCCATGGACCACAGACGGAGCCGGCTTGAATTCGCGGACGATAGAAAAGCGAGTCAGCCGACGGAGGTAATTTTCAGATCCCGAAGACGCGCATCCACAGAAGCCAGCAGCTCAATCGCGAACATCGGCGCTTCCTGAACAGCGAACAGGAACTTCTCCCTGTTCATCTCAATCAGACGGCAAGAACTTTCAGCTTGGGCTGTCCCTAGGCGACGGTGACCATCCATGACAAGGGCTCCGGCTCCGAACACATTCCCAGCGTGGATGAGCTCATATCCCTCATTTCCCTCGTCATTCTTCCACGACAAACGAACAGAACCCTCAAGGACTCCAAACATCGAAGCCCCGGGGTCGTCAGCCTTAAAAATGATGTCGCCTGTCTTGAACGCGTGAACCTCGCTCTTCTGAGCGAGGCCACGCATGGTGTCGAGAGCGTTCACGAAAGCAGCTAGATCTCTTGGAATCCTGATCAGCTCAGATCAAGAGTGGGTAATGGAATCGCCGACTCAGGCGGTTGTGAGGGCAAGAGCTGCACCGAATCCCCTGCGGACGTCCTCTGGAGTGAGAAGCCCATCGTGATCCAAGTCCAACGCGTCGAACACCGCATCGCTCCCGAGCCACTCATCACGGGTGATGCAGCCATCACCGTTCATGTCATTGAGCAGAAAGATTTCCTGAACGGCATGACCAAAAGCCTGACCACCTTCGAGTTCAGCCAACCGGTGGGCCAACATGCTCTCAAGCGTTTCGATCGCTTTGCTGAATCCTTTGATGCCTTCAGCAAGTTTGTCGGTGGCCATGCGGTCCGTCTTCATCAGGGCCTCGAACTGCTCACGGTCCACATGGATCTGAGTTTCATTGCTGGAGGGATTCTCACCGTCGAGTTTGCGGGAGAGAGTGGCTTGGCTCTCACGCAGCTGATCGAGAAGCTTGGGTGAAATGGTCAACAAATCGCAGCCAGCGAGCTCAGTGATTTCGTCAATATTGCGGAAGCTGGCCCCCATCACCTCGGTTTTGTAGCCGTAGGTTTTGAAGTAGTTGAAGATCCGGGTCACAGACAGCACCCCGGGATCCTCAGGACCGGGGTAGGAATCACGACCGGTGTCCGCTTTGTACCAATCGAGAATGCGACCGACGAAGGGTGAAATCAAGGTGACACCAGCCTCGGCACAAGCCACGGCCTGACCGAAACCGAACAGCAGCGTTAAGTTGCAATGAATTCCCTCTGTCTCGAGGATTTCGGCAGCTTTGATGCCTTCCCAAGTGGAGGCGATCTTGATCAGCACACGGTCGTTGCTGATGCCTGCATCGTTATAGAGGCGAATCAGTTTGCGGCCTTTTTCGATCGTGGCCTCGGTGTCAAAACTGAGCCGGGCATCGACCTCGGTGGACACACGCCCGGGAACGATCTTGAGAATTTGTTTGCCGAAGATCACACTGATTTCATCCAGCGCTTCACGCACCACCTGTTCCACCGGTGCGTTGTCACCAATCAGTCGACGAGAGGATCGCAGAGCTTCATCGATCAAATTCTGATAAGCAGGAATCTGGGCAGCCGCGAGGATCAGAGAAGGATTCGTCGTGGCGTCTCTCGGGGTGAACTTACGGATTGCCTCCAGATCCCCGGTGTCTGCGACCACAACGGTCATCGCTGAGAGCTGATCGAGAAGACTGGCCATAGCGCTGAAAGTCTTGATAAGTGCAACGTAGCTAGGTTTCGTTGGCTGGCACCCTTGCGGGTATCCCCCTGCACAGGCCGTTGTAACCCTGACCAACCCTTTTGAATTCAACCAGGGGATTGAGCGATGCTCGGCGGAATTTTCTCAATGACCAAAAGTCCATCAATGATGGACTTCGCAACAGGCAAGGCCACAGTTGAGCCATAGGCATTTCCGCCCTGGGGCTCATCGACAACCACCAGCACGACATAACGCGGATCCTCAATCGGCAGAGTGGCAACGAAACTGCAGATCAAGGCGCCAGGGACATACACACCATTAAGAGCTTTCTGTGCGGTTCCGGTCTTGCCTCCGATCCGATATCCAGGAGTTCGTACTCCCTTACCACTGCCCTTCTCCACCACAGACTCCATCCAGGCGAGCACCGTGCGAGTCACCTCGGGCTTGAGCAACTGTTGACCTTGACGAGTTCCAGCTGATGCCAGGGCATTGCCAGCACGCAGTCCCCTGGTGATGTGAGGACTGACCAATCGACCACCATTCGCCAAAAGTGCATGCAATTGAACAAGTTTGAGTGGCGTCAATGAAAATCCCTGACCGAAGGATGCCGTAGCCGGCTCGATGGGTTGTTTGGTGAATTGTTCTTTTGACTTGAGCTGCCCAGCAATCGCTCCGGGCAAGTCCGTATCAGGGCGAGCATCGAGACGCAGACGACTGAGCCAGTCCCAGTAGCTGTCAGCCGGCAGACGACGCATGGCCTGCACCATTCCCACATTGCTCGAGACCTGCAGAACGGTGGCGAAATCAATCACTCCGTTGACCTTTCGATCGTGGTTGTTGATCGGCCAGCCACCGACCTTGATCATGCCGTTGTCATAAACCTGCCCATTGGCCTTGATTGCTCCCTCCTGGAGAGCGATAGCCAGGTTGATGGGCTTGAAGGTTGAGCCTGGTTCGTAGAGGTCCTGAACAGACCATTCTCTGAATCGAGCAGAGGAAAAGTCCCAATACCGATTGGGGTCGTAAGTAGGAACTGAAGCGAGGGCGAGCAACTCACCATTGGTGACATCCATCACGATGGCGACACCTTTTTTCGCGTTCCATTTCTTCACTTGAGCACTCAGAGCTTTCGCAGCCAGAGCCTGAAGACGCGCATCAAGGGTGAGTTGAAGACGAAGATCATCACCGAAGAAAACGCCGGCATCGAGGTTGTCAGGCAGGGGGGTTCCATCTGCACCACGACGAAGACTCCTGGCCAGTTCATGACGCTGCAGATCGTCGTGACGGCTCTGTTCCAGACCTGCCTGAGGAACACGTTCCTGATTGAGAAAACCAACCACATTGGCGAACAGTTCTCCCTGGGGATAAACCCGATGGAGATAGGACTCAAGATCCACACCACTGATTCCAGTTGCTCGAACAGCGGCAGCCGTTTCAGGATCGAGTCCTTCGAGAAGCTTGATGCCGGAGGGCCGATCGCCAATCTGCTTGAGGATCTTCGTGGAGGGGATCGACAGAAGAGGGGCAAGGCGATCGGCTACATCAGCAGGTGGCCGAATGAGAACTGGGTCGTCGCCAGGGAGGTTGAAGTAGCGGGGGTGCAACCAGAGGCGATAGCGCTCTTCATCGAGAGCGATGATCCGTCCGGTGCGATCCACGATCGGTCGTCGTATGCCGAGAGGCTGCGTGCGCTGGGTCTGCACGGACCTGGCACGGGCTTCAAGCGCCTGTGCTTGGAACAACTGCAACCAGGCCATCCTCCCCATCAGGCCGAACAACCCAAGACAGAGCAGGGCAAACACCCAGCGCATGCGTCCAACAGGGACGGGCTCCAGCGGCACAACCCTCCGACGGGTTGATGACGGGATCGACCGTCCTACGACACGTGGGCGACCCATGAATTAGTAACCGTTCTTGATCGGATGCTCAATGAGGGAGCCGAGCATGGTCAGATGATCAGGTTCGCCTTGAGGCACAACCGCTCCGGGCTTATCGAGGTAAAGAAGGTTGGCCACGGTCGTGGGCACCATTCGTTTTGGAACCCTGGAGTGTTCCAGCAGGTGCCGTTCGAGCATCGCTGTGGACTCCGTAAGACGGTGGGTCAGAGCACGAGTCAACTCAAGCTGCCTGAACGCCAAAGTCCAGCGATGCTGCCAGTGAAGTGTGAGACCGCTGAGCAGGAGAACGGCCGCGAAAACCCCGAGAAGCCCTCCATCGGCAACGCGATGCAGTCCGGCCAGGAGAGGGGAATGGCGCGCAGCACGACGAGCCGACAGGGAGCCCTGAATAAGCTCAAAAGTTCCAGCGCTGGACGACTGTTGCGGGGAAATCGGCTGGGGTTGTGGAACCGCGACCACGGCTGAAGCTCAGCAATGCGCCAGTGAACCACCTGAAGAGAAGAGCCGCAAGGCTGAAACCTTGATCAACACTGGGGGCTTCGATCAAGCCCCAAGCAGCAAGAGATTGAGGAACGTCACGCCATTCCAGAGAGAATGCATCACCACACAGGGGAACAGGCGCCCTGTACTGAGCCGCAGCAACGCCAAGCCGACGCCAAGAACGAGCAGTGGAGGCAGCTCGCCGATGCTCAGGTGAGCAATCGCGAACACAAGCGCACTGACCAACACACTTCCGACACGCCCGAGGAAACGGCCCAAAACCGGTAGCAACACCCCCCGGAAAATCGTTTCCTCAAACAGCGGGGCCAAAACAACAGCTGTGATGGCCAGCAGTGCCAAGGCCAAGGGGTCTCGGCTGTTCAGGACGATCTCCAGCAAAGGGTTGCTCCCCCCCTGATCCCCGATCCATCGACTCACGAGCCAACCGCTCAACACCACAGGCGGCATCACCATCAGCCATCCCCTTGCACCTTGCAGAAGGGCTGAGGAGATTGGGCGGGCCTGCCACTGCAACCAGCCCCCCGATGGAGGAGCCTCCTGATCGCATTGCGACAACTGCTGGCGAAGGATGAGCAGAGGAGGAACCGCCAAAGCGGCATAGCCGACAAGGACGGTCAACCCTTGCATCAGTGCAGGAGACAGGCCTCGGCTCACCCAGGTAGTGAATGGAGCGATCAACAGTGGAACCAGCACCTCCCCCAAAACAACAAAGCCACCGGCCACCAGCAGAACCATGTCGAGCGGGCTGAGGGGGGCCGACACAAGCGGCGGCCAGGACGGCAACCGACGGCGCAGCAGCAGCCACCCGTGCCTGACCAAGAGCAAGCCTCCAAGAATCAGGGCCGCCAATGGGAACACCTCGCTGAAGACCAGACGGCGCGCTGCGGCGGAGGCCTGAGCTGAATCCACGCAGTCAGCGGATGAGCCTCCCAAGGCACTGCACACAACTCTGCGGATGAGAGGGTCGGGAGCAAGAGCCAGCAATTCGGATCGTCCCTGTTCGGGACCCTCGTTCCCAAGCAAGGCCTGCTGAAGCGGAATGAGTTCTGGCTGGCCAATGGTCACCTGCCGAAGGCTTGCCCGGTAGGTCTCGTCTTGTTCAAGGGCGGTGAACAGAAGGATTTGGCGATCATCCAGTCGGTCCAACGGGGTGACGCGCAGGGTGTCCAGCAGGGAAGCAGCAGGGTCTTTACCGACCACCAGAGGCCGAAGCGGTTCTGGGATGTTGGGCTGGGCCAAAAGGGACAGCTCCTGTTGCTCCAACGACAAAGCCGGAGCAACGGACGGCTTTCCAAAGCTGTCCACCAATCCCAGGATCCACACCAAGGTGGCCAGAACGAGAGAGACGAAGGCCAGAAACACCTTCAAAAACCGGTCAGCCGATGGACGTCCGGAAGGTGGGCTGGTCAACACGCCGCAGGCAACTCAAAGTGATTCTGGTCGGTGACGGGTGCAGCGGGCGAGGCCAGAGCAAACAGGGGCTCACTCATACGATGGCGGCGCCCTGCACGCACGAAGCCGTGACCCTGCGTCTTCTCCTCGTTCGCCACGGACTCAGCAGCTTCAATGTGGAGCGCAGAATCCAGGGGCGGGATGACCTCTCTACGCTGACTGAAACAGGCGAGGACCAGGCACGCCGCACCGGCACGGCCCTCGCTGAAGTGCCGATCACGGCGGTGTACAGCTCTCCGCTGAAACGGGCTGCATCGACCACGGCAGGAGTTCTGGCAGCCCGGAACGATGCGCTTGAGCCTTGCTTCGATGACGGTCTGCTGGAAATCGATCTGGAACCCTGGAGCGGCCTCACGGCAGCCGAACGAGCCGAGCGTTTTCCAGAGGAGTACGCAGCCTGGAGGAGTGATCCTGAGCAGCTGGAGCTGACACGTCACGACGGCACCCGCTACCGACCGCTGCCTGAACTGATGCAACAGGCCAGCCAGTTTCTTGATGCACTGCTGGCCCGTCATCCTGTTGACGGCAACGAAACAGTGCTGCTGGTTGGGCACAACGCCATCCTGCGCTGCCTGATCACAACATTGCTGGGCAATCCTGCAGGAGGCTTCCGCCGATTGCGACTCGACAACGCCTCCTTGTCTGTCTTCAATCTCATCCCTCAGGGGAGTGACCACCAGGTACAGATCGAGTGCCTGAACAGCACGGCACATCTCAATCCACCGCTCCCTCCCAAAGGAGCCGGTTCAAGGATGATTCTGGTTCGGCACGGGGAAACGAACTGGAACCGTGATGGGCGCTTTCAGGGGCAGATCGACATCCCCCTGAACAGCAATGGTCACGCCCAAGCCGAAGCAGCGCGGGCTTTTCTGGAAACCGTGTCGATTCAGCGTGCTTACAGCAGCGCGATGTCTAGGCCGCGACAGACAGCCGAAGGAATCCTGCGCTCCCATCCCGGAGTGCCGCTGACGGTCACCCGCGGACTGGTTGAGATCGGCCATGGACTCTGGGAAGGGAAGCTGGAATCAGAGATCAGGGCCGAATGGGCTGAACTTCTTGATGAATGGAAACGCACACCTGAAACGGTGCAGATGCCAGAAGGAGAGACCATCCAGGATGTATGGGAACGCTCGGTCCACAGCTGGAACACCATTGCGGAATCCCTGGATCGGTCTGAAACCGCTCTGGTGGTCGCTCACGATGCGGTGAACAAGACCATTCTCTGTTCGCTCCTCGGCCTCAGTCCTGGCGACATCTGGGCTGTTAAACAAGGCAATGGAGGCGTCACCGTGGTCGACATGCCCACGGAAACAGGGCAGCCTGCAATTGTTGCTTGCCTGAACCTCACCTCCCATCTCGGAGGGGTTCTGGACAGAACAGCTGCTGGAGCACTCTGAACCCTGATGGATGCATCAATGCTGCTGGATCCGGTCCAGGTCCTGAGCGGACCGGGTCAGGCTGTAGAAAAGCATTCCGCTGTTCTGATTAAGAACCGGCGTCTTGAAGCCTTTGGGGACGAAGCCCGCCGAATGGGCCGATCCGAGGCTCTGGAGCCACAGGATGCCGGCCATCAGCTTCTGGCTCCCTGTCTGGTGGATTGTCACTCGGGACTTCCAGAACCGTTCCACGGCAGGGGAGAAACCCTGGAGAGCTTGGTGAGGACAGCTGGATCGGCCGGCTTCGGCCAGCTCGCTCTGCTTCCAGGAACGTTGCATGGTCAACGGGAACAGCCCGACCACCTGCAGGGATTCCAGCGGAGCGACTGTGATGTCAGCGTTCACCTCTGGGGAGGTTTCAGCAGCGGGAGCTCCGGAGTGGAGTTAACGGCCCATGGCGATCTGCTGGAAGCCGGAGCCGTCGGCCTCAGTGACGGCAGGTCCATGCCACCGATTGCCCTCCTCGATCGCGCACTGACGCTTGGAGAGATGAACGCAGCACCCCTGCTGATCCCACCGCTGGACTTAGCGCTGCGGGGCGAGGGTCTCCTGCGGGAAGGAGTGAATGCCTTGAGGGCAGGATGGCCTTTGGACCCTGTGAGCAGTGAGACGTTGCCCCTCAGCCAGCTTGGGCAACTCCAGCAGTGTCACCCAGACCGCCGACTGGTGCTGATGGCACTCTCCACCGCTGACGCTGTGGAGATGCTGCAACAGATGCCATTACGCCCGAAAGCCACCGTGAACTGGTGGCATGTGGTGGCTGATTCCTTTGAAAGCAGCGCCACCGCATCCACATGGTTTGTGGATCCATCCCTGGGATCACGGTCGGATCGCAAGGCTTTGATTAAAGGACTGGCAAAGAACCTGATTCAGGCCGTCGCCGTTCAGGCCACGCCGCTGGACGACGAGGAATGCCTCCTGCCGCCCGATCAGCGCTCTCGCGGGGTCTCCGGGCATCACCTGGTACTGCCTTCCCTCTGGCAGACCCTGGTGGTCGACGAAGGATGGACCCCTGAACAGCTTTGGCAGGTCATCAGCTTCGGGCCATCCAAACTGCTGGGAGTGAAAGAAGAGGTGCTGGCACTGGGCAGCAACCGCTGGCTGCTGTTCGACCCTGAGCAACCGTGGACACCCTCACGTTCCGACCCCATGAGTCCTTGCTCTGCCAATCAGCCTCTCCTCGGCATCGAGCTGAAAGGCCAGGTGATGCATTGCGGACTCAGGATCCCAGAGAGCCGACTCTGTTAAGGGGCCAGAAACGCCAGAACGCACGGCCAATGATCTGGTCCTCCGGCAGGAAAGGACCGCCTGGCCAGTAACGACCATCCCAGCTGTTGCTGCGGTTATCACCAAGTGCCAGCACATGCCCCTCGGGGACTGTCACATTGAGAGTTCGGCAAAGGCTCATGCCCTGGTCATCCAGGGGGCAGAACTTCGTGACGTAAGGCTCATCTAAAGCCTTGCCGTTGACGGAAACCTCTCCGCGAGGATTGACCACCACGCGGTCACCTCCAATAGCGACCACACGTTTGATGTAAGCGTCACAAGCGGGATGCCCCAGCCCTGGAATCAATCCGACGAGTGGAAAACTCACCAGACCGCAGCGCAGTGGAGAGGGAGAGCCAGCTGCTTTGAGAGCAGGGTCGAATGCATGGGGCGAATTGAACACCACAATCTCACCGCGCTGCGGGCTCCTTCCGCTGTAAGTGAGTTTTTCCACCAACAGCCTGTCCTGAATCTGCAGACCGGGGAGCATGGATCCTGAGGGAATGAAGCGGGCCTCAGCAACGAAGTGGCGGATGCCTAAGTAGAGAGCCAGGGTGAACAGGACAGGGCCCCAGAAATCCCAGAAGGGATGAGAACGGGACACGTTGGATTCAACCAACGCCTTCGACGCCTTCACGGACGAATTGGGACCCGATGACGATGAATCGTGCTGCTCGTTGGGCAACGGAAACCTATGGCCTTAAGCAACACAAGATAGGCGTGGAACGATGAGCTCCTAGCCTCATTTCATGAAGGAGGAGCCATGGTCAGACCCCGCTGGCAAGGCGTGCGGCCCAGCGCGGCCAAGCGCTTCTGGCTGGGCTGGGACAGGGTTGTCGCAACCATCGCTGCGATCAATCTGGCCTGGGTCATCTTTGATGTGACCTACGTTCCACTCCGGAATTTCTGGCTCCAGCGAACCCTGTTTCCGCTGCCCTCGATCAACCTGGCGATTCCCCTCCCATGGCTGCCAGACATCACGCCGGCGTACGACAGGGTCAAGGGAATCGAACCCCATCGGGACACGCAGGGATACATCAACCATTTCCGACGCCTGGAAACAGCCGCGGCAACGAAAGGAATCGACAACCCAGAAGTTCAGCAGCTCCGCCTCGAGATGGTGGTTCGCAACAGCCAACTGATCGACGAAAATCCC
>ERZ802831.88-NODE-88-length-44502-cov-22.3948_pt1 | contig 44502 bp, 37 predicted proteins | sample MGYA00345655_ERZ802831 | MGnify/ENA primary metagenome ERZ802831 (study PRJEB30503, sample SAMEA104212376) | marine metagenome | biome: Westerlies Biome; feature: [SRF] surface water layer (ENVO:00010504) within the epipelagic zone...; material: water (ENVO:00002006)...
AGCGATCACTGAGCCGAACAAAGCCGCATTCCTCGGAAGCCCAGAAGATCACCTCCTCCCCAAGGCGGCTGAGATGCACCATCACCAAGGAGATGGCAGCAGAGAATTCCACTGCAAAATCCCTGTCGCTCACGGCATCAAGGCTATTGGCATAGAGGCTGTCAAAACCAAGAGCCGCGGCAGTGTTTCGCCGATCGATGGGCACAGGAGTGCCTGCCAGCGCAGCTGCACCCAGTGGTGAAACATTCACTCGCTTGCGCGCATCCTCAAGACGCTGCCGATCTCGCTCAAGCATCTCCACATAGGCCAGCAGATGATGGGCCAAGCAAACAGGTTGCGCGCGCTGCAGATGGGTGTAACCAGGGATCAACGTCTGACGATGGTTGAGGGCCTGACGTAAAAGGGCCTTTTGCAATGTCTTCACCTGAGGAATGAGCTCATCGATGCGTCGTCGCAGCCAGAGGCGCAGATCCGTTCCCACCTGATCATTGCGACTGCGCCCGGTGTGCAGTTTCTTGCCAACAGGTCCAAGCAGAGCAATCAGACGGCGCTCCACCGCAAAGTGCACATCCTCATCCTCCAGGCCAGGTTGGAAGCGGCCCTCGGCCGCCTCAGACCGAATCTGCTCCAATCCACCGCAAAGTTGATCCCCCTCAACCTCACTGATCACGCCACACTGCGCCAGCATGCGGGCATGGGCGATGGATCCGTCGAGATCCTCTTGCAGGAGATTGATATCAAAGCCAATCGAGGCATTGAAGCGCTCAATGACCGGATGCAATCCCTGCTCGAAGCGATCACTCCAGGTTGCGGAGCCTCCTCCTGTCACTCCGCCAGCCATCACCTCACCTCTGTACAGATGCCCTCAGCTTGTCAGGCCGGAGAACGGGATACCGAGGGGAGCATCACCTCCTCGCGCACCTTCAACACCACCATCGACGCATCATCTTCCAGCTGACGATCGGCCCCCACGAAACGATCCAGGCGATCGAACAACTGATCGAGAATTCCCTGGGAGCCTGAACCTGAACGGCAGGCTGATTCCAGGCTGCGGATCAACCTTGCTTCATCAAAACGATCCCCGGTGATGCCTGGAGCTTCGGTGACCCCATCGGTGTAATACAACAGCACATCTCCTGGTTCCAAAACGACGGAGCCGGTGCCGTAATCCGCCTCGGGCTGCAAGCCAATCAACAATCCCGGCGCATCCAGACGGCTGATCGTGCGTTGCTGAGCACGCCAGATCAAAGGCGGATTGTGTGCGGCATTGGCAAAGCGCAACCGACGGGTCCGCGGATCGAAATCCGAATAAAAGAGAGTCACGAAGCGATGGGACTGGGACAGATCCTCAAGAGCCAGCTGATTGAGATCGTGAAGAATCCGATCCGGCGGTAATCCACTCAGCACCTCGGCCCGCAACATGCCGCGAAGCATGGTCATCAGCAGCCCCGCGGGTACCCCCTTGCCCATCACATCACCCATCACCAGGGCCCAGCGACCCCGTTCCCGGCGACGTCCGATCAACTCGGGGCGCGTTGGAATGAAGTCGTAGTAATCGCCACCCACTTGAAACGCCGGCCGACAGCGCGCCGCCAGCTCCACCCCTTCAATCACTGGGCAATGATCCGGCAGGAGCTGGGCCTGGATCTCCGCGCCGATGCTGAGCTGACGATCCACGCGCTCATGGCGCCTGGCTTCCTGCAGCATCTGGTCATTTTCGATCGCGACACCGGTGAGATCAGCAACCAGTTGCACCTGCCGGCGATGCACGTCGCTCCACACCAGAGACCCTTTGGGCTCAAACACGTAAAGACGACCCCGCTGCCGGCCTCTCGCCACCACAGAGGTGGCGAACATCCCGGCAGACCCCAACTGACCCTGAACCAGCCGATCCAGCGCCAGCACAAGAGCGTCATCAGAGCCGAACCCTGCAGACCGGCCAGGTTCGTGCTGGCTCAACGTCTGGAGTAGCGACGCCGAACGCACGCCGGGAAGCATTTGAATCTGATCCGCCCAGAGGCGGCCATCCCCCTGAAACGGCACCAGAAGTGCGCCTTCAACGCCAACCAGGCGGGCTGCCACAACGGGGACGAGTTCGAGAAAACGGTTGAGATTGGTGAAACTGCGCAGAGCAAACCCGAGCGACACCAACAGCTCCTGGTTGGAGCGTTGTTCGCGAACCAAGCTGTCGAGAAGCTGACGCAGTGATGCCGTAGCCGTCAGGGGCTGCTGACTAGCACTACGGGCAGGAGAGGCCGGATGTCGCCGTGGTGGCTTGCTGCTCACGGCACCACCATGGCAGGGCCCGCAACGTAGCAAGGTTTACTGCGGGCTACTGCAGCCCAAGGGCAAGTGACCACTCAGCGACCGGCGAGCAGCGCTTCAACGAATTCGAAACTGTTGAAAGGCCGCAGATCACGGATTCCTTCCCCGGCACCGATGAAACGGATGGGAAGCCCGGCTTCCGAAGCAACAGCCAGAGCAACACCCCCCCGAGCCGTGCCATCAAGTTTGGTGATCACCACCCCGGTCAGCCCGGCTGCGCGAGCAAAAGCCATGGCTTGTTTGAGACCGTTCTGACCTTGGCTGGCATCGAGCACAAGCAGGGATTCCACGGTTGCGTCAGGGGCCAAGCGATCCACAACCCTGCGAATCTTGTTGAGTTCTTCCATCAGGTTGTGTTTGGTCTGCAGGCGACCGGCGGTGTCCACCAGCACCAGATCCGTGCTTTTCGATCGGGCAGCCCCGATGGCATCAAACACCACGGCTGCAGGATCCGCATTCGCCGAAGGGTTGGCCACCACCGGAACATCGCTGCGATCACCCCAAACCTGCACCTGCTGAACCGCCGCCGCCCGGAACGTGTCGGCGGCAGCAATCATCGCGGAATAGCCGCTGCGTACCGCCAGATTGGCCAACTTGCCGAGGGTTGTCGTCTTCCCCACGCCATTGACACCGACCATCAGCCAAACATTGAGCTGACCACGCTGAGGTGCGAGAAGTTCAACGCCGCTGGACTTGATCGGAGCATCTAAAAGATCTCGAAGCTGCTCCTTGAGAAAACGAATGCCTTCGCTTGGATCCACCACCTGCTCGTTCATGCGCTTGCGCAACGCATCCAGCACCTGATCGGTGGCCTTCACCCCGGCGTCGGCGCGAAGCAGCAATGACTCCAGATCATCGAGCACCTCCGGGGTGAGGGGGTCATCACCCAGATTCTCCAGAAGCCCGGTAACAAAACCCTGTCGGGTTTTCTCCAGGCCTTGCCGCAAACGACCGAGCCAGTCGATCTCCTCCAAGGTGACCTGCCCTGCCTGACGGCCCTGGGCGGCCAGCACCTCCGCAGACCAAGTGAAGGTGTCGTCGAACTCACCAAGACTTGGCTCCTCGTCGCGATCGGCGTTATCAGTTGCCTCTGCCTCAGCAATCGGTTGAGCGGCAACCTCCGGCTCCTGTTCGAGTTGCTGCTGTCGTTCTTGGCGTTGGGCCGCGGCCTGCTCGAGCAGGGACAAACCAGCAACGGGTGCTGGCTCTGCCTCGGCTGGCTCTGGCTCTGCTGCGGATTCAGGTTGGGATTCAGATTCAGCTGCGGGGTTTGATTCAGGAACCGGTTCCGCAACGATCGCGTTGGCCTGCTCTTTCTGCGCTTTCAAACGGGCGTAAGCCTGCCGTGCCCACTCCAGAGGATCGTCGTCGGCATTGGCAGCCGTTTCCTGCTGCGGTTCCTGCGATGTGGCGTCGGAATCTGCCGGGGGCTGAGTTGGGGCAGTCTCAGACTGCCGGTTGAACCAGTCGTAGACCATGAGAGTCAGGACACTGCCTGGGAAGAGGCATTCTGCAGGCGGCGCAGCACCCCATTGATCATGCGGCGACCCTGCTCATCGCTGTAACGGTTGGCAAGCTCAACGGCTTCACTGCAAGCGACAGACGCAGGCGTCTTCATCGTCTGCAGATCAACAACAGCAAGGCGGAGGATGTCGCGATCGATGCGGGGAAGGCGGCTGAGACGCCAACCCTCCATTACCCCATCCAGCTGGTCATCAAGGGATGCACGGGCATCGAGGACCAGTTGAACCCTGCGCATCGCCTCCTTCTGCACCATCTCCTGATCAGCCAGAGCCAACAATCTGGGCAACTCAAGGCTTGCCGAGAGACCATTCAGCACCTGCTCCGCATTGGATAAGGATTCACGCAAATGATCACGGACCGGCATGACTGCAGCCTTTGAACCCTCCTGCAGCTCACTGTCTAACAACGACTGCTGGGCCTTCTCCAGATCGGCAGCACATCGATCGAGAACCTCGCGCCAGTGCTGCATCAAACTCTCCAGGGCCTTCTGAAGAAGAGCCTCGAGAGAATCCAAAGAAAGGGAACGGTCCCGCTCGGCGCACTGGCTGAGCACAAGCAAGGCGAGCTCACGGGAGAGGGAACGGGTCTGCATGGATCTTTAACGAACGACTCAAGACGAAGACGGTGCAACAGAAGCTCTGAGCTGGGCGATCAGGCTCGAAAAGCTGCGGCCAGCTGGCGCCTCCCTGGCATCAGGGTTCACGATTCCAGCCGAAATGATCGTTTTAAAAGCATCCTCAACGGAAAGATTCAGATCTCTTACCGACGATTCAGGCACGAGGGTGTACCAACCGGTGGTGGGATTGGGAGCTGTGGGGATAAACACACTCAGCAAACGTTCTTCAAGCTCCGATTGCAACGTGGGACCAACTTCTCCTGTGACAAACCCAACGCTGTAAAGACCCTCCCTGGGATATTCCACAAGAACGACCCTGCGAAAGCGTTGTGAGTTATCGCGCAGAAAGGTTTCAAGAAGTTGTTTGAGGGTTTTGTAGACCGAACCTGCAAGCGGAATGCGCTGGAGCGTTCCCTCACCGAACTCCAGCAACCAACGCCCCACGATGTTCCTGGCCATCAGACCGATCAACAGAATTCCCAACAAAGGAACTGTGAGCCCAAGGGCCAAGTTGATCAGATCCTGCAGAAGCGGATTGAGCGTGATGAACGGATTGAACTGCTTAGGGATCGACGTGAGGAAGGCCAGAACGAAGCGACTGACGATGGTGGCCAGCCAAATCGTGGTGGCCAGAGGAATCACCACAAGCAGACCTGCGATCAGGTCATTCTTGAGATCCTGCTGAAGCCTGGCGCCAAGAGGCAGATCAGGTCTTGGATTGGACTGGACCAAGGAACGCCCGGGGCCTGCGGCCAACGTGTTCCACTAACTTAACCAGCGATCAGAGGACAGCGGTTATCGCAAGCAGTGCCAAGGCCACTGCGAGCACAACTGCACTGAGGGTGCCTCCAAAACGGCGCTGATTCACGGCCAGGTTGCGCTGGCGTTCGGCCTGTTGAATCTGCTGATCCATCTGTGACAACTGCTTGTCGATGAACTCCTGCGCCGCCTTGGACTTGTCCTCATCGGTTGCATCAGCAGGCAGCTGCCCAGCCTGAGCGAGCTGCTCCCCGAGAATCTTCACGTTGTCGGGATTGGCGGACTGCTGTCTCGCCATCTCTAATTGCCCACGCTTCTGATTCAGGCTTTGATCGGCTTCAACAGAGAGGGACTGATTACCACTGATACCAAGTGGAATCACAGCGATCATGGCCAGAGCGAGCAGTGCCGCAAGCACGCAGACCACAATCCGGATCGGCGTCCGCTCTGATCGGGGCTGGTCCAAACGCGAAGAGATCAGCATGAGTAACAGACCGATGAATCCCATCGGCGCCTGACTGACCAACCGTTCGATCAACAGTTGTTGATAAACCTCATCACTCCAATCCGCAGCGCTGAGCACCACACCGAGCTGCAAAGCGAGAAGCAGAACCAGGGTGAGCCCAAGCCAGCGCAGAAGCGGCGCAAGCCGAGGTGAGGACTCCTGGTGGGATGCGGACACGTCACGATGTCAAAAGGTGTCCAACTTTACGGTTAGTTTTCGTGAACGTCCCTGACGACGGTGCGCAGCTGAGCCTGTCCCTCAAGGAGCGGGCCAGAGCGGAAGGATTCGAACCCGTCGGCATCGCCACGCTCCCCGGGAGTCCACGCCTGCGCTTGCGCACGGACGCTTTGCAACGTTGGCTAGACGCCGGACACCAAGCCGACATGGGCTGGATGGAAGCGCCCAGACGCAGGTCCGCTGACACCCTCTTGGAAGGAGCCCGAAGTTTGCTAGCCGTTGGGCTCAACTATCACGTTGCTCATGAACGCCGCCACAACCGCCTGGCAGTGGCTCGCTACGGCTGGGGCCGCGATTATCACCGGGTGGTGAACCAGCGCCTGAGGAGGGTGGGTCGCTGGCTGCAGGATCAAAGACCGAACTGCCGCTGGCGTGCGTGCGTGGATGCAGAGCCCCTGCTCGATAAGGCTTGGGCGGAAGAAGCTGGACTTGGCTGGATCGGAAAGCACAGCAACGTGATTCACCCCACGCGCGGGTCGTGGATGGTGATCGGGCATCTGCTCACCAGTGAACCCCTCGTTGCTGATCAACCGGCTGCGTCCCGTTGCGGTCGTTGCCGCGCCTGCATGGACGCCTGCCCGACGCAGGCGATCACCGAACCATTTGTGGTGGACTCCAGGCGATGCATCGCTTATCACACGATTGAAAATCGCAATAGGAAGCTCCCGGCACCGATCGCCAACGCCCTGGGGGGCTGGGTCGCCGGATGCGATATCTGTCAGGACGTCTGCCCCTTCAATCAGACCGATGTGCTGCCCTCCAGTGATGATCCCGACATGCAGCCAAGACCCTGGCTGCTGGATCTGACTCCGGAGATCATCCAGAGCTGGACGGATCAGGACTGGGCGGAACGGCTGAAAGGGTCAGCACTGAAACGCATCAAACCCTGGATGTGGCGTCGCAACGCTGAAGCCGCACGCCTCGATGGCGGACCTAACCTGAGTTGAACTTATGGTTCAACAATGGGACCGGCTCGTTCCTGGAAGCTCTGGCAGAAGTCCCTGGTGATGTCCCTGATGCTGGGATCGGTTGGTGCCACGACAACGGCCCCTGCCAGGGCCTTGGTTCCCTATGTGTACACACCCAGCACCCAGGAACTGGAAGGTGCAGGCATTGGCATCGGCCGTACAGCCGCACAGCTGCTGAGGCTTGGTCAGCCTGAGGAAGCCTCCCGTCTGGCGGCCCTGGCAGTTCGACTGCAACCGAACGACGAACGCTTGTGGTCTGTGCTTGCGGAAGCGCAGCTCCGTAGTGATCAACTCAACGATGCAGCGGGATCCCTAGCCAAGGCCAAATCTCTGAATCCAGGAAAGGCAGGGCTCTGGTTCGCTGAAGCATCGCTGGCCCTCAGAGACAACCGTCCTGATGACGCTGTTCCTTTGCTGGATGAAGGCTTGCGTCTTGATCCCAAAAATGCAGGGGCCTACTTCGATCTTGGGAATGCCCGAGTGATGCAGGACGACCTGCGCCAGGCCTTGCGCGCGTTTGAAAAAGCCACATCGATCAAGCCAAGTTTTTGGGAAGCTCTCAACAATCAGGCTCTGGTGCTGTTCGAAATGGGCAACACAAGCGAGGCGATCAAGCGTTGGCGTTCCGTCCTCAAGATCAAAAGCAACGCTGAGCCGATGCTGGCGCTGGCCGCGGCTCTCAACAAGCAGAAACCTGGTGACACTGAATCCATCGAACTGGCTCGCAAGGCCCTTGCAGAGGATCCCAATTACGTTCTTCCGGGTCATCAGGAAAACCAACTCTGGGGCCTGAAACTGCGCCAAGCAACAGAAACTTTGCTCTCAGAGGGGGCTTTAAAAAGCGCCGTTGAACGGGCAGAAGCCAATGCCGATCCCAAAACCGCAGAATGATTCGATGCAATTTCGGCATGATTTGGGCTGGTCAAGCGAAAGAAGATCTGTAGGCTGAGCCCCTTCTGCCTTCTTGATTCCAAACCGGATGGCCGAGGAGCGCGTTCAACCGATTGCCCTGCATCAGGAGATGCAGCGCTCTTACCTCGAGTACGCCATGAGCGTGATCGTGGGCAGGGCCCTGCCTGATGTCCGCGATGGACTCAAACCGGTTCAACGCCGCATCCTCTACGCGATGCACGAACTGGGTCTCACTCCTGACCGCCCATACCGCAAATGTGCACGGGTGGTTGGAGATGTTCTGGGCAAATACCATCCCCACGGCGATCAAGCGGTCTATGACGCCCTTGTTCGTCTGGTACAAACCTTTTCCAGCCGTCATCCACTGCTAGACGGTCACGGCAATTTCGGCTCGGTTGACGACGATCCACCGGCAGCCATGCGCTACACGGAGACCCGTCTGGCTCCGATTGCCCATGAAGGCCTTCTGGATGAAATCGGCAATGACACCGTCGACTTCGCCAACAACTTCGATGGGTCCCAGCAGGAACCCACGGTTCTGCCTGCCCAGCTGCCCTTTCTTCTCCTCAACGGATGTTCAGGTATCGCTGTGGGCATGGCCACCAGCATCCCGCCCCACAACCTCGGAGAGGTGGTGGATGGACTGATTGCCCTAGTGCGCGAACCGGATCTGAGCAATGACAAGCTGCTCAAGCTGATCCCAGGACCCGATTTCCCCACCGGTGGTGAAGTCCTTCTGGGCAGCGGAGTTCGGGACACCTACCTGCGCGGGCGCGGAAGTATTCCGATGCGCGGTGTGGCCCATGTGGAAGAGGTGCAACTGGGCAAGGGGCGTCATAAACGCAATGCAGTGATCGTGACCGAGCTGCCCTACCAGCTCAGCAAAGCCGGATGGATCGAAAAGCTGGCCGAACAGGTCAATGACGGCAAAATCGGCGGCATCGCCGACATCCGAGATGAAAGCGATCGCGAAGGAATGCGCGTCGTGGTGGAACTTCGCCGGGATGCCGATCCAGACGCGGTTCTGAAAGATCTGCAACGACGGACGTCTCTACAGAGCAATTTCGGGGCCATCATGCTGGCCCTGGTGGATGGTCAACCCCAGCAGCTGTCCCTGCGCCAGCTTCTGCAGACGTTCCTTGACTACCGGGAACTGACCCTGATCCGCCGCACAACCCACGCCCTGCGCAAAGCGGAAGACCGTCTCGAGGTGGTGGAAGGTCTGATCACGGCACTGCAATCCCTCCAGCGGGTGATTGCCATGATTCAGGAGGCACAGGATGCCGCTGCCGCGAGGGCCAGCCTGATGGTGCATCTCGATCTCAGCGAACGTCAGGCCGACGCAGTCCTGGCCATGCCCCTGCGACGCTTGACCGGTTTGGAGCGGGAGAGCCTCCGGCAGGAAGCGGAAGAGCTACGGGCCCAACGCCAGCGCCTGAAACTACTTCTGGACAACCGCGATCAGTTGCTGGATGCGCTCACCAAGGAACTGCGTCAACTCAAGAAGCGTTTTGCCACTCCTCGCCGCACACGCCTGGTGGAAGGGGGTGATCATCTCCTGGCAGAACGGGCTGCCAACCAGCGCCCCAATGCAGAACTGCAGCGCCGACAGGCTCTCGACGCCCTCCCACCTGATTCGCGCATCCTGATTCAAGACGACGGTCAGGTGAAGGTGATCAGTCCTCAACTGATGGGCCGGCTGCATCTCAATGAGCCAACGGCACTGGGTGATGAGCCATCCCCAGCAAGGGTCATCCTGCCGATCAAACCGGTCGCCAAACTTCTGGCGGTCACAGCCAGCGGACGAGTTGCACTGATCCGCTGGGAATTCGCAGGGCAGCAACCCGGAAGCCTGGAACGATTTCTCCCAACGGCCCTGCAGGGAGATCCCGTTGTATCGGTCTTGCAGCTGCCCGACGCCGATGCCGACAGCAACAAGGCAGCGGTCTCATCGCTCGGACTTCTGAGCAGTGACGGCCGTTTCAAACGGCTGCCGATGCAAGAACTTCTGGACCTCTCCGGACGGGCAGCCAGTGTGGTGAAGCTCAAGGAGGGCGTTGAACTCAAAACCGCAGTGATCTGCCGGGAAGGAGGGACTCTGTCTCTGATCAGTGATCTCGGTCGCGTCTTGCCTCTCCCAGTCACGGAAGACAATCTTCCCTTGATGGGAAAGCTGGCTCAAGGCCCAGTCACCATGCGCCTGCTACCCGGAGAAACATTGATCGCGGCCGTCGCGACAGACCCCGAGCAACAGGACCCGCTGCTGCTGTTCAGCCGTCACGGCAGGATCAAACCGCTGTCTCTCGACACTGTGCGCCTTTGCCAAAGGGGGGATTTGGGTGTGATCGGTTGGCAACCCGAACAGGATGGAAACGAAGGGGAGGATCGACTTTGTGCTGCCTGCGTCGGCTCCGGACTGGTCGGCATCGTCACCTCTTCAGGCCGTCATGGCCGTCTGCTCACGCGTGAACCGAATGATCTAACGCTCAAATCCGGAGAAACACTCGAACGCATTGTTCCACTTCTGAACTGATCTCAACTCAGGTTGGCAGCCACACCGGCAGGTTCCAGCATCAGCTTGCTGGATCTGATGGATTCATCCATCGGCACGGGGTAATCACCATCAAAACAGGCGGTGCAAAAGTGTTTGGCATCGGCTCCAGCCGCTTCCAACATTCCTGCCTGACTGAGATAAGCCAGTGAATCAACCTTGAGATGGGCTTCAATTTCCTCCAGGGTGTAGCGAGCAGCGATCAGTTGATCCTGGGTATCGGTATCAATGCCGTAAAAGCAGGGATGGGTGACCGGTGGTGAGCTGATACGCATGTGCACCTCCGTGGCTCCAGCATCGCGAAGAGCCTGAACAAGCTTGCGACTGGTTGTTCCACGCACAATCGAATCATCGATCACCACGACGCGCTTTCCGTTGAGCACATCGGGGAGGGGATTGAGCTTCACCCGGATGCCGGCTTCGCGCATCGCTTGGGTGGGCTGGATGAAGGTGCGACCGACGTAACGGTTCTTGATCAGGCCATCGGCGTAGGGCAGTCCCGTGGCCTGGGAGTATCCGATCGCAGCAGGAATCCCTGAATCAGGCACGCCGATCACGAGATCAGCCTCCACTGCCGATTCCCTGGCAAGAATCTGACCGATGCGCTGGCGATAGCTGTACAACGATTCTCCGAAAAACCGACTGTCCGGCCTGGCGAAATAGATCATCTCGAACACGCACATGCGCGTGGTGGGCTCAATCCAGCACTCCCTCTGGGGGGTTGGATCACCGGGAAGGAAGGTCACGAGCTCACCGGGCTGCACATCGTCAACGAAGGAAGCCCCGATGATGTCGAGCCCACAGGTTTCACTGCTGAGAACCCACTGCCCACTGGAATCCTCACCGAGAGAACCGAACACCAACGGTCGGATGCCGTAGCCGTCGCGCAGGCCATAAAGCGCTTCCGGAGTGCCGATCACCAGACTGAAGGCCCCCTGGCAGAGCGACACCGCAGACGTGATCGCAGCCTTCCAGTCGAGCCCACGATCAACAGCCTGCTGAAGGGCGAAGGCAATCAGCTCGGAATCAGTGGTGGAGGTGAATTCAACCTCTCCATCATCAATGCGTTCCCGCAATTCAGCGGCATTGACCAGATTGCCGTTGTGGGCCAGCGCGAAGGGACCAAGGCGAGTCATCAGAACCACCGGCTGGGCATTGCAGACCCTGCTGCTGCCAGTTGTGGAATAACGGTTATGGCCAATGGCGAGATCACCGGGCATCCGGGCAAGCACGTCTTGATCGAACACCTGACTGACCAGGCCCATGTCTTTATGAAGACGAACCTTTCCCTGGTTAAACACAGCGATGCCTGCGGATTCTTGGCCGCGATGCTGCAGTGCATACAGACCGAAATAAGCCAGGTTGGCCACCGGTTGCTCGGAAGCCTGAACGGCGAACACACCGCAGGCTTCCTCCATCCGATCGGGACGCTCCGCCTCGAGCTGATGCACGCTCCGCCTCGACTTCGGATTTCCTTCGGAATTCTGCATCACGCTGTTCCCAGCCGACGGGGGAGAGCCTGCTCAAAACACTCCGTCAGTGTTTGCACCGCCTGATCCAGCACCGGGTTTGATCCCAGGGAGAGTCGGAAGCGTCCGTGATCCGCCACGGCTCCGAGAGTGGTCACCGGAACACCAACATGGGCATCAGAGGCCAGCAGCGACATCCAGGCGTCCAGGCACTCTGCCCGCACGGACACGAGAATGCGGGCTCCTCCTTCAGCAAAAAGACTCCGCTCCGGACGCACGCCATCACCAGGCAACGACCCATCCACACCGAGGCCCGAAGCGATCGAACATTCAGCCAAAGCAACGGCCAGTCCACCATCACTGCTGTCGTGGGCAGACGCGAGCAGCCCTTGAGCCAGAGCCTGCCGAACCAGAGCCTGAACGCGCAGCTCCAGATCAAGGTCAACCCTCGGAGGTCTGCCGGTCAACAGACCATGAATCACCCCCTGATAGCTGCTGCCGGCCAATCCGACCCGGTCGTCCTGGCGTTCATCAGTGGAAACCCCAAGAAGCACAACGGCATCGCCCGGTTGACGCCAGGCCAAACCACCCACCAGGCGAAGATCCTCAACCAGTCCCACCATGCCCACCACGGGCGTGGGGTGTATCGGTTGCAGGCTGCCATCGTCGGCGCGGGTCTCGTTGTATAGCGACACATTCCCCCCGGTCACTGGGGTGCCCAGCACCCGACAGCCCTCCGACAGCCCTCGGCAGGCCATCGCCAACTGCCAGTAGCCCTTGGACGTTTCTGGAGACGGAAAATTGAGGTTGTCGGTGACAGCCACCGGGACAGCCCCAACGCAACTGAGATTGCGGGCAGCCTCCGCGACGGCGGCCATCGCCCCACGTTCAGGGTCCAGAGCCACCCAACGATTGGGACAGTCGACCGTGGCCGCTACCCCTCGGTTGGACCCCCGAAACGCTCCATCCCCTTGCTGAGGTCTGAGCCGCACCACAGCAGCATCCGCTCCACCAGCGGGCACAACGGTATTAGCGAGCACCTGCTGGTCGTATTGGCGATAGACCCAGCGTTTGCTGGCGATGGTGGGGTCATCAAGGAGAGCGAGCAGATCCGCTCCCCAGTCGTGATCGCTGGGAACTTGCGGAAGATCAGTCTCAGACCAGCACCAATGCTTTTGGATGTCCTCTGGAGGCTCAGAGATCAAGGTGTGCTGATTGATGGGAGTGTCTTCCGCAAGAGCCCGGGCAGGAACCTCAGCAGCCACCGATCCATGCTGAAGCACACGTACAACAGGCTCCGCGAGAACCTGACCCACAACGGCCGCCTGCAAGCCCCAGCGGCGGAAACGCTGCATCAACGCCTCCTCACGACCGGCCTTCACCACAAACAGCATCCGCTCCTGCGATTCAGACAGCAGGAACTCGTACGCAGTCATGCCCTGTTCACGGGCTGGAACCCTGTCGAGATCCAGCTCAACCCCCACATTCCCTTTGGCGGCCATCTCTGAGCAGCTGCAGGTGAGTCCCGCAGCCCCCATGTCCTGAGCGGCCACCACATCCCCACTCTGGAAGGCTTCGAGGCAAGCCTCAATCAGTCCCTTTTCAAGAAAGGGATCGCCCACCTGAACCGCAGGGCGATCATCCAAGGAATCGGCGCTGAGTTCGGCACTGGCGAAGCTGGCACCCCCCATCCCGTCGCGGCCCGTGGTGCTGCCCACATACACCACAGGATTGCCAACACCGGACGCCCCCGATTTCACGATGTCTTCCGTTTCCATCAGGCCCAGAGCCATGGCATTCACCAGGGGGTTGCCGCGATAAGCAGGGTCGAACGCAACTTCCCCACCCACGGTCGGCACTCCGACGCAATTGCCGTAATGGGAGATCCCCGCCACAACACCTTCCACCAATCCGTGGGTGATGGGTTCATCGAGGGGACCGAAACGCAGGGCATTCAGCAAAGCGATCGGTCGGGCTCCCATGGTGAAGATGTCCCGAAGGATGCCTCCCACTCCTGTGGCGGCGCCTTGAAAGGGCTCCACCGCCGAAGGATGGTTATGACTTTCAATCTTGAAAGCCAGGCGGTGTCCCTCCCCCAGATCCACCACTCCAGCATTCTCGCCGGGGCCAACAAGGATGCGAGGTCCTTCCGTGGGAAAACCACGCAGGAGTGGCCTGGAATTGCGGTAACAGCAATGCTCGGACCACATCACACCGAACATTCCCAACTCCGCCCTGTTGGGATCTCGCCCGAGTCGTCGCTGAATCTCGCCGTAATCCTGCTGCGTCAGCCCTTCCTGGCGCAGTGCTGAGGCCACATCAAAGGAACCTTCTACTGAAGGGGACTGAGTCACAGCCAACCGTTCATCTCTCCCCAGTGTTGCCGACGGCCTGCAGACCATCCGCATTCAAATCCAGGGGTCTTCGTCGTGCTCAGAACGGGATTGATCCCTGCGAAGCTCCCCGGGATCAGACCAGTCCTCATCATCCCAGGCTTCGCGTGAGTCCGAAGGGCTTGACCGTGACTCGGACCATTCATCGTTGCGGGCATCACGCCGCGTCGGCTCATCCCAAGGCGGTTCCTCCAGCCAGCCTTCGAGCCGTTCTCCAGCGCGATCACCCAACTGCTGGAGCTGCTCACGCCAGTGACGGGACCGACGCACGAGATCCTGACGGACACTGGCGCGAGCCTGAGGAAGATCATCCAGGTCCTGAAGGGCCGTGAAGACCCGTCCGGGTTGCTGATCGACGATGCGATCGGGGCTGAGACGCCAACGGCTGCTCCCAGGAAGCCTTGGATCGCTGCGGGCAACGAGGTAATAAAGAATCTCACCGGTCGTGGGAACAAACGCGAGATCGGCAACCTGCCCCATCCGCTGACCATCCCGATCGAGGAGATCCGCATCCAAAAGCGTGGGCAGGCGATCCAGAGTCGTCTGATCGGTCTCCGCCGGGAGTCCTTTCACAAACACCTGTTGATCATCCACGCCGCGGCATTGATCCAACCTCCAGACGTCTCGACTGGTGCGCAGAGCTGACGGACGGCTAACCCAACCCAGAAGACGATGCACTGGAGGGTGCATCCAAGCCATCACGCCAGGTCCGTGATCAAGTCCCTGATCGCAACGCACGCGATGGCGAAGCAGATCGCTGAGAAGAAACGGATCGGGCAGGGGCAAGGCTCAGGAGCGAATCTGCACGGGCATCACGAGGTAAGTGAGGCCGGAACCATCATCCTCCGGAGAGAGGATGGCTGGGGTGGTCGGTGCATTACAGGACAGGACAATGCGATCACCATCCATGGCCTTGAGGCCATCAAGGACGTAGCGCACGTTGAAGGCAATTTGCACCTCGTCACCTTCGATCTGGGCAGGCAAAGACTCAGATCCACTGCCCACATCTTGGGCATCGGCAGAGATCTGAATCAGCCCCTTGGAGGGATCACTGCTGATCCTGACGACGTTGTTGTGCTGATCTGCAAGAACGGCAATGCGCTCTAAGGAGGCAACGAATGCCCGTCGATCCAGACCGATGGTGCGGCTGAAAGACTCGGGAATCAGTTGTCGATAGTTGGGATAAGTGCCTTCAAGCGTACGGCTGGTCACCATCTGATCGGCCGCTAAAACCACCACCTGGCCGCGCTCGAAAAAGAGACTGACAGGGTCGTTGCCTTTCCAGCCGGCCATTAAGCGTTCCACCTCACGCAGGGAACGGGCGGGGAGGGTGACCGCTAACGCTGCGCTCTCATCAGCTTCGGCGGAATCGTCAGCAGCGATGGCGTCCTTTAGGGCATCGTCGACACTCAGCACAGCGAGACGGTGCCCGTCCGTGGACGCTGCCTCCAGGCGGGTTTGATCGAAGCGCAGATGCACGCCCGTGAGCAGCTGCTTGGCTTCGTCGGAACTGCTCGCAAACAAGGTGCTGCGTAGTGCTCGAACCAACGCAGCAGGATCAAGTTTGATCGCCGTGCCGTTTTCCACCAAAGGCAGATCGGGGAAATCATCAGCCGGCATGCCACGCATCTGATAACTGCCGCTCAGACTGGTCAGTTCCACCTGCTCGCTGGTGTCATCCGTCGCCAAGGTGATGGGGGAGTCACTGGACAGACGGGAAACAATCTCCCCAAAGAGGCGGGCGGGAAGCGTGACCGCCCCGCTGGTGTCTACGGATGCAGGGAGAGAGGTTTGAATGCCCAGGCTGAGGTCAAACCCGGTCAAGCTGAGCCGATCTGTGCCGGCATCGGCGGTGAGCAGCACATTGGCAAGCACCGGATGGGTGGGACGGGACGCCACGGCCCGACTGACCAGCTGAAGTGCGGTGTTGAGTTCCGTCTGGGAACAGACCAGTTTCATCGCGTTGGTAACCGCAGCTGGAGAAGAAGATCTCCCAAGGTTTCACAGGCGGGCAGGAAGTGCAATGGCTGTGAGCAAAGGCCTCTCGATCCTGTTCTACTGGATTAAAAAGGTTCTTAGAAAAGAACTACTGAACAGCCGTAGAAGGGGGTGGGGAAAACGTGGAAAACCCTTCATTCATCGTTTGGACACTGGGTTTCACTTTGCACAGGGATGGGGGAATTGGATCGACCTGTGAGGAACTCTTGTCGTTCTCCACTGTTTCAACAGGCTGAGGAATTCCCTCCGGTGCTGGGATTGTGGACTTCGAGGATGTTTCTCCCCATGGATTGGCAGGTTCTGCCTGGATGTCCCCAGGCAGTTCTTCATCTGGTTACGGCTGATTTGGAGGGGCTGAGGTCTCTTCAACCCATAAAAAACCCCCTGTCATCAGGGGGAATGGGTCCAGTTGACGAGTGAATGACCCTGGATCGGGATCAGAAGCCCATCACACGGGCCACAGTCCCTAGATCGGGATCCAGGTCGGTGTGGAAGGCCGCATCGTTGTTGTTGATGGCGCAATCCGGATCTTTCAGTCCATTGCCGGTGAGCACGCACACCACCGTGGCTCCCGATGGCACCTCTTCTTTCCTTTTGAGCAGACCTGCCACTGAGGCAGCGCTCGCTGGCTCACAGAACACCCCTTCCTGCCCGCCGAGCAGCTTGTAAGCCTCAATGATCTCAGCATCGGTGACATCCAGGAAGTCACCATCGCTGGCTTTGCGCGCGGCAATCGCTTTCTCGCGATTCACAGGGTTACCGATGCGGATGGCTGTGGCGATCGTGTCCGGGTCCGTCACCGTGGTGTTGTTCACCAGAGGCGCGGAGCCACTGGCTTGGAAGCCCATCATTCTGGGGAGCTTGCGGCTGCGCCCTGCCTGGTTGTACTCCTGGAAGCCCATCCAATAGGCCGTGATGTTGCCTGCGTTGCCCATGGGAATGCAAAGCCAGTCAGGTGCATCGCCCAGCGCATCGATCACCTCAAAGGCCGCTGTTTTCTGTCCCTGCAGGCGGTAGGGATTCACGGAGTTCACCAGGGTGACCGGGAACTGATCAGACACTTCGCGGACGATGTCCAGAGCTCGGTCGAAATTTCCGCGGATGGCCAGCACTTCTGCGCCGTACACGAGGGCCTGAGCCAGCTTTCCTTGGGCCACGTATCCGTCTGGGATCAGCACGAAGGCCCGCATGCCGGCGCGGCGTGCGTAAGCAGCAGCAGCGGCTGAAGTGTTACCAGTGCTGGCACAAATCACGGCCTCGCAATGGGCTTCTTTCGCTTTGCTGATGGCCATAGTCATGCCCCGGTCCTTGAAGGACCCCGTGGGGTTCAGGCCGTCATATTTGACGAACACCTTCACATCGCGGCCTATGCGTTCTGCAACCGATGGCACTGGGATGAGGGGAGTGGCGCCTTCGCGAAGGGTGACCACTGGGGTCGACTTCGTGACTGGTAACCAAGGCCGATAGGCTTCGATCAGCCCTGGCCAGTCTTGGAGGACTGGTGCCGGGGAGAAACGGCGGCGGAAGGCGTTGATTACTGACACCTGCGGAGGGCATTCGTCCAGAGGAATCTATGTGGCGATACTCGCCAGCGGGTTTACTGACCGCTCTCTTTCAGGCCATCGAGAGGGGAGTCAGAAAAGAATTTCACCAGCCCGGCGATCGATTCGGCCTTTTCGATGGCGGCCATGAGGGCAGGAAGATTGATCTCCATCACGTCCGCGGGATAGGCCTCCAAGAACTTGATCATGTTGAGGCCACCGTCTCCAATCTGCAGACCGTTGATCACTCCGGCTCGCAACGCTGGAACACTCACCGAAGGCTCTGGAACACGCAGTGGGTAAATGATTTGGGCGACGCGCCTGAGGATCACATCGCCGATCTTGGTGGACATCAGACGGCTGGTGAGCACCAGCGGAACGTCCAATTCCTGATTCAACAATTTGGCGACGTTTTCTGGGTCCTGCTGACCCAGGCGCAGAAGATCGGAGAGCAACCCGCGGGCTTTGCCGGTTTCAGCCAGGTATTCGAGATCGGCCACGCTGATGGATCGGATGAAGGCACCGCTCACCAGAGCAATATCTTCCGCGGCGTTCAGAGGTTGAAAACAGTTCAGCAGTGTGAAAGCCAGGGCTGAGCCCGTAGCCAGTGCGTAGTGACGCAGACGTGAATGTGCGGGCATTGCGGAGTCTCAGCGTTTGGAATTTAGGGGGAGACGCCAGCGGCTGCCTTCACCAGACGGACAACTCCTCGTTCGGCTAAACCCTGGGCCAGCTCCACTCCCATTCGCCTTGCATCCGGTTCACGGATCAGACGGGGCAGACGGCTGAACACCAGATCAGGACTGAAACCAGGCAGTTGCTGCAGAACGGCGATCAGTTGCCTGATCGGCTCAAGATCGAGGTAGGTGCTCTGGTCGAAGCTGTCGCTTGCCTCCAGAAGCAAGGGCGGTTGCAACGGGCGTGGCAGGCGTCGTCCGATGCGTTGCAGGGTCATCCAGCTCAAGGCATCGAGGCGATCAGCGATGGCATCCACCAGCTGACGGCGCAGCATCCCTCCATTGGGTGAGAAAAGGAAGTCGAGAACCTGATCCAGAAGCGTGTCTAGATCGAGTTGATCCTGGCTTGCGGCGCTGGCAACCAGATTTTCAAGACGGGCCCAACGGAAGATGTCGCCATCGAACAGCATCTCCCGAAGACTCAAACGCAGTTGTGGATCGGGATCTTCCATCAGTCGCCTCGCGAAATACGGGTAGGCGGCACCGAGAATTTTGAAGTCCGGATCCACGCTGAGGGCGATGCCTTCGAGGGTGACCAGGGAACGGATGATCAGTGCGTAATAGGGCGGAACCCTGAAGGGGAATTTGTACATCACCCCTGAGAGGTCGTCGGTGACTGCTTTGAAATCCATCCGGCTCACACCGGCTTCTAGAGCCTGGCTGAACACAGTTTCAAAGGCAGGAACGATCGGTTCGAGGTTCACATCCTCTGCAAGGAATCCAAGGCTGACGAAATCCTTCGAGAGCTTTCCGAAATTGCGGTTCACAAGGTGCACCACGGCCTGGATCAGTCCGGTGCGTGATTCCCTGGTTACTTCGCTCATCATCCCGAAATCGAGGTAACAGAGCCGGCCGTCCTCAAGGGCAAGCAGGTTGCCGGGGTGGGGATCGGCATGGAAGAAGCCATGCTCCAGAAGTTGCTGGAGGCTGCAGCTCACGCCCACCTCCACCATGTCATCGGGATCGATACCCAGCTGGCGTACCGCTTCGAGATTGGTGAGCTTCACCCCATCAATCCATTCCATCGTGAGCACGCGGCGGCTGGTGGCTTCCTTGAAGATCAGGGGAACGGCGATGCGTGGGTTATGCCGATGCAGTTCGCTGAATCGTTCGGCGTTACTGGCCTCATTCAGGTAGTCCATCTCCTCGAAGACTCGGCGCCCCAGCTCATCAATGAGGGCGACGAGATCACTGCGGATCAGACCGACGTTGGTGTTCAACCAGGCAGCGATATTGCGCACGATGTAGAGATCAAGAGTGATCTGCTCGCGAAGGCCTGGTCGCTGCACCTTCACGGCCACCCGTTGGCCGTTTTTCAGCACTCCCCGATGCACTTGTCCGAGTGATGCCGCGGAAATCGGCTCCCGTTCAAGGGATTCATAGATGTCATCCACCGGCGCTCCGAGATCGTCCTCGATGCAGGCCATGGCCAAGGCGCTATCGAAACCTGGAAGTTGATCCTGCAGCTGGGCGAGTTCCTCCAGCAGAACAGGAGGAATGATGTCCGGTCGTGTGGACAACGCCTGGCCCGCTTTGATGAAGGCGGGGCCGAGATCCACCAGCAGGTTTGCAAATTCCCTTGCCCGAGCGCGCGCACGCTGTTGATCGTTCAGTAGCCCGAGCACTTTGTCGGTACCGACGCCCAGTAGAAACAGGCCGATGGGCACAAGGGTTTGCCAGAGACGCTTCAGCAGACGCTGCGGGTGACCGGCATAGATCCGGGTAATCGCTGCAGGGTCGTAGGTGAGCAGACCCGAGGCTTCGATGAAATCTCCAAGTTCCTGTGGGGCCACGGGCCGAGTTGCCAGGTTCACACCCCTTCTAAACGAGCTGAGCCGCCGCTACGGTCGGCACGACCACCGGGGCTTGCCGTGCTCACCGGTTTGCGACTCCAAAACATCGCATTGATCGACAGCCTGGATCTGGCGTTTGATCAGGGTTTTTCCGTGCTCACCGGCGAGACCGGCGCTGGTAAATCCATCCTTCTCGATGCCCTCGATGCCGTGCTTGGCGGCATGCAGGCATCCGCTGCATCGCGACTGCTGCGCACCGGTTGCGATCGGGCTCTGATCGAAGCCAGTTTCCGGGTTGGAGACAGTGGACAGCGTTGGCTCAAACGCCATCAGCTCGATGATGGAGAGCCTGAGCTGGTGGTCACGCGCGAATGGCGTCGGCAGGACGACCGTCTCAGCAGTCGATCCCGCCTGAATGGAGTGGTGGTCAACCGGCAGCAGTTGCTCGAGTTACGCCCTCTGTTGATCGATCTCACGGTGCAAGGTCAGACCCAGCAGCTGGCGCGACCTGGTCAGCAGCGTCGCTGGTTGGATCGTCTCGGTGGTGCGGAGCTGGAATTGGAGCTCGTCGAGGTGCGACGCAACTGGCTCAACTGGCAGCAATGTATTGATGCGTTGAACCGGGCCGAATCGGACCGTCTGCAACTGGAACAGCAACGCGATGAGCTCCAGGCGTTGCTCATGGAGCTTGAACAGGCTGCTCTCGACGATCCAGAAGAAATTGCTCAGTTGGAGTTGGAGCAGGACCGCTTGGTGCATGGAGTGCGCTTGCTGGAGGGGGTCTCCGTTTTGATTGGTCGTTTGCAAGACGGCGCTGATCAGGCTCCATCGGTTCTGGATCATCTCCTTGCCTGCACCCACGAATTGCAGTCGATGCAGGCCATGGACAGCTCTCTGCAACCTTGGACGGAACGCTGTCTCGATCTCGAAGCTGGTGTTCAGGATTTGATTCGCTCGTTGGAGCGTTACGGCACGTCGTTAGACAGCGATCCCGAACGTCTGGCGGTTCTTCAGGATCGGTTGTCGCTGCTTAAGCGACTGGAGCGTCGTCATGGTCAGGATCTGGCGGGTCTGATCCAGCAGCGTGATGCGTTGCGACAACGCCAGGAGGCTGATGGTTCGGATGGGCATCTTCGTCGTTTGCAGGAGCAGGAGCTGGCAGCCCGCGCGGCTCGCGATCACAGCAACGCGTCTTTGACGTGCTCACGTCAGGTCGCGGCCCAACAGCTCCAGACCGATCTCATGGCCTATCTGCGTCCGATGGGTCTGGCAAATGTGCGCTTTGAAGTGAAGATCGAGCCGGTCGACCCCGGGGAATTCGGTGCCGATGCTGTTTGTTTTCTGTTTTCGGCCAATCCCGGTCAGCCGATGGCTCCACTGGCCGAGGTGGCTTCGGGGGGTGAGATGTCACGTTTTCTGCTGGCTCTCAAAACTTCACTGGCCATGGTCGATGGATCCAGCACTCTTCTTTTTGATGAAATCGACACCGGTGTGAGCGGCAGGGTCAGTGGGGCCATGGCCGATCTGCTGCGCACCCTTTCACGCCATCGTCAGGTGTTCTGTGTGACCCATCAACCGCTCGTGGCTGCGGTTGCTGACCATCATTTCCGCGTCAGCAAGGACGTTTCCGCTGGAATCACCCGATCACGAGTGTCCCACCTGCGGGACACTCAGGAGCGCCAGCGGGAGCTGGCGGAACTGGCCGGCGGCGACCGAGAAGAGGCTCAGGCCTATGCAGCCAGCCTTCTGGATCAGAACGTGGCCTGAATCCGATTCGATCTTCGTAGAATCCGATGCTGCCGAGGTTCCTCCCTATGGGGCGTCCTGCTCCCAAACCCAAGGCCCCGTCGGGTTCCAGGCCCGTCAATCTCAGTGGTGGAACCCTTGAGGATGTAATTCGGGTGCGTGGTGCCCGTCAGCACAATCTCAAGAATGTCGATGTCACCATCCCCCGCAACAAGATGGTGGTGTTCACCGGTGTGAGTGGCAGCGGCAAGAGCTCCCTGGCCTTCGACACGATTTTTGCTGAGGGTCAGCGCCGCTATGTCGAGAGTCTGTCGGCCTACGCCCGCCAGTTTCTGGGTCAGGTGGACAAGCCGGATGTGGATGCCATCGAAGGGCTTTCACCGGCAATTTCGATTGATCAGAAATCCACGAGCCACAACCCCCGTTCCACAGTGGGAACGGTCACAGAAATTCAGGACTACCTCAGACTTCTCTTCGGTCGGGCCGGAGAACCTCACTGTCCACAATGTGATCGGGCGATTCGGCCTCAGACCATCGATGAAATGGTCGATCAGATCCTCACGCTTCCTGAAGGCACCCGCTACCAGCTGCTGACGCCGCTGGTCCGAGGCAAAAAGGGCACCCACAGCAAGCTGATCAGTGGTCTTGCGGCTGAGGGATTCGCTCGTGTGCGCATCGACGGCGAAGTGCGGGAGCTTGCCGACAATATTGAGCTCGACAAGAACCATCAGCACAGCATTGAGGTGGTGGTGGATCGCTTGGTGGCCCGTGATGGCATTCAGGAGCGACTCACGGATTCCCTGAGAACGGCGCTGAAACGCGGCGATGGCCTGGCCATCGTTGAGGTGGTTCCCAAGAAGGACGAGGAGCTTCCCGAGGGTGTGGAGCGGGAGCGTCTTTATTCTGAAAACTTCGCGTGTCCTGAGCATGGGGCCGTGATGGAAGAACTGTCGCCACGACTGTTTTCGTTCAACAGTCCTTACGGAGCCTGTGAGGCTTGTCATGGCATTGGGCATCTGCGCAAGTTCACAGCAGAGCGAGTCATCCCTGATCTTTCTCTGCCCGTGTATGCAGCCGTTGCACCCTGGGCAGAAAAAGACAATTCCTATTACTTCTCTCTGCTCTATTCAGTAGGAGAGGCATTCGGATTTGAAATCAAAACGCCATGGAAGGACCTCACTGAAGAGCAGCAAGACGTGTTGCTGAATGGAAGTCGGGATCCGATTCTGATTCAGGCGGATAGTCGCTATCGCAAGGGCAAGCCCGGGTATGAGCGGCCTTTCGAAGGCATCCTGCCGATTCTTGAGCGTCAGTTACGCGATGCCAGCGGTGAGGCCATTCGCCAGAAGCTGGAGAAATATCTGGAACTGGTGCCTTGTGCAAGCTGTGCTGGTCAACGGTTGCGGCCCGAGGCCTTATCTGTTCGGGTCGGGCCTTACCGAATCACGGAACTCACCGCCGTCAGTGTTGGTCAGACCCTTGAGCGCATCGAGCGGCTGATGGGAGTGGGGGCTTTCGAAGCCAGTGAACCGTTGCTCACGGATCGCCAGATTCAGATCGGTGACCTGGTGCTGCGCGAGATCCGTATGCGTCTGCGTTTTCTCCTCGACGTGGGGCTGGATTACCTCAGCCTCGACAGGCCAGCGATGACCCTCTCCGGTGGAGAGGCCCAGCGCATCCGTCTCGCTACCCAGATCGGTGCAGGACTCACCGGTGTTCTTTATGTGCTCGATGAACCGAGCATCGGTCTCCACCAGCGCGACAACGACCGCTTGCTGGCCACCCTCGAACGTCTGCGAGATCTCGGAAACACGTTGGTGGTGGTGGAGCACGACGAAGACACCATTCGTGCCGCGGATCATCTGGTGGACATCGGACCCGGAGCCGGTGTCCATGGTGGTCACATCGTGGCTGAGGGGTCCCTCGAGGATCTTCTGAGTGCTGAAGAATCGCTAACCGGTGCTTATCTCAGCGGCCGTCGCAGCATTCCTACACCCTCCGAGCGGCGTTCGGCCGGAACGCGCAGCCTCAAGCTTCTCAACTGTGCTCGCAACAATCTCACCGATCTGAGTGTTGAATTTCCGCTGGGTCGACTGGTGTCGGTCACTGGGGTGAGCGGTAGTGGCAAGAGCACCTTGGTCAATGAATTGCTGCACCCTGCCCTGGAGCATGGTCTCGGTCACAAGGTGCCGTTTCCCAATGGCCTTGGTGAACTTCGGGGCATTAAATCGATCGACAAGGTGATCGTGATCGATCAGTCACCGATCGGCCGCACCCCCCGCTCCAATCCAGCCACCTACACCGGAGCTTTCGATCCGATCCGTCAGGTGTTTGCCGCCACGGTTGAGGCCAAGGCCCGTGGTTACCAGGTCGGTCAATTCAGCTTCAACGTGAAGGGAGGGCGTTGTGAGGCCTGCCGAGGTCAAGGGGTGAATGTGATTGAGATGAATTTCCTCCCGGACGTGTATGTGCAGTGTGACGTTTGCAAGGGAGCTCGCTTCAACCGCGAGACCCTTCAGGTCACCTACAAGGGCTTCACGATTGCTGACGTTCTGCAGATGACGGTCGAACAGGCAGCGGAGGTGTTTTCAGCGATTCCTCAGGCGGCGGATCGCTTGCGCACGCTCGTGGATGTCGGTCTCGGCTACGTGAAGTTGGGTCAGCCTGCACCCACCTTGTCTGGCGGTGAAGCCCAGCGGGTGAAGCTGGCGACCGAACTGTCCAAACGGGCCACGGGCAAGACGCTTTATCTGATCGATGAGCCCACCACGGGCCTCAGCTTCTTTGACGTTCACAAGCTGATGGATGTGATGCAGCGTTTGGTGGATAAGGGCAATTCCATCATCTGCATTGAGCACAATCTGGATGTGATCCGTTGTTCGGACTGGTTGATCGACCTCGGTCCGGAAGGGGGTGACAAAGGGGGACAGATCGTGGCTTGCGGAACTCCTGAAGAGGTGGCCCAGCATCCAACCAGTCACACGGGTCGTTATCTGGCCAAGGTTCTCGAGCAGCATCCCCCTGAAGTTGACGTTCCACTCGCCGCCTGATGTCCCGCATTCGCTCCATCATTGCGGCGGCCGCGGCCAGCGCCGCTGTTCTCCTCACTGGGTCTCCAGCTGCTGCATTGGAGCGGCTCGTGCTGCGGCTGCCTGTTCTTGATGTGGATTTCACGATCAATTTGGGCGAAGGGCGGTCCGTTGCAGAGGTCATTCAATCCAGTCCGGATCTTGCTGATCTGGAATCGGCTTCGGATGGTCGATTGCTCGCTCTTCTTCAGAAGATTTTTCTGACTCCGTTACCGATTGAGCTGCGAGGGCTTCTGGAAGGATCGACCGGCCAGCCCTTGCTGGAGCAGGCACTCAAGGCGGCTGCTTACATTGTCAATCTCGAAGGCGTTCCCAGCGATACCAGTGGATCGATGCTGACAAAGGCGTTGATTCGCGCTTACGACAACGGTCAGGACAATCTTCTCGGCTTCCTTCATCAACTGCCTGGAGAGGAGGCTTCCATCGATCTCTCCAAGCTTGGAGAGGCGGTGAACCGCTTGATGGCCAATCAAAAAGACGGCCTGGAGCTTGTGAAGGTGGGCTCTGCTGCTCAGGTGTCCTCTGAGGTTTTCGAGTCTCTGCGTGTTGAGACTACGAGTCGAGAAATCATCCGCGTGTCTGTGCAGCACCGTGAGGAGCCTCTGGGCGTTCTCGTTGTGAAGCCACAGGGTGCGGGAAACCAACGTCTGGTGGTCATTTCCCATGGTCTCTGGGATGACCCTGAGTCGTTTGAAGGCTGGGCCGAGGTTCTCGCTGCCAATGGCTACGTCGTTCTGCTGCCGGACCATCCAGGCAGCAATTTCAATCAGCAGAGGGCGATGCTCGCGGGTGATCAGCCGCCACCGGGTCCCGAGGAGCTGCGTTTGCGTCCTCTGGATGTGTCAGCGCTGCTGACGGCTGTCGAGAAAGGTCGGGTTCTCGCTGATCGGGACCTCAACACCAAAGAAGTGGCCGTGGTCGGCCATTCCTGGGGAGGCACGACGACGCTCCAGTTGGCGGGTGGTAGTCCAACGGATCAGAAGTTGAAAGCCCGTTGCAGCGATCTCAAGAATCCTGAGCGCAACATCAGTTGGGTTTTGCAGTGCAGTTGGCTCTCAGGGATCAACAAAGCAGGCGTTGCCGATGCAAGGGTGAAGACGGTTGTGGCGGTGAGTCCTCCCCTGCGGCTTCTGTTCGATCCAGACAAGTCGCTGGACCGGGCGGATCCGACTCGATCCTCTCGCCCGAAGATTTTGTTGATCAGTGGAACGCGTGACTGGATTGTTCCTTCAGGCCCGGAAGCTGTGTTCCCCATGCGTGACACGCAGGCAGCCCGACTGGGCCATCGCCTGGTGCTTGTCGATAGTGGAACCCATTTCAATTTGCGCAGTTTCCGCGGGCAGGCTCTGCAGGCGGTGATCGGCCCCTTACTTCTGGCCTGGATCAATCAACAGTTGCAGGTCACGTCCTCGCCCACCTTTGAGGAAGGTCGCTGGGGCCATCCTGATCGACGACTTGTGGATGTCAGCGGTCAATTCTGAGCATCGTCTTACCACAAAGTATGCCTGTTGGTATTTCGATACTTGAAGTGATCGTCGTTTTGATTTAATTCGTTCAAATTCCTTTTCAGCACAGGCTTATGGCCTGATTTGAGTCAGTGATCCGTGCACTTTCTCAGATTGTTTTCATCTTTGTTGTTGGTTAAACCCCTTATCCATTGATCAGTCCGTCAGGGCTCTTTCCTGTCTGCTGCGGAGGATGGATATGGGACTGAATCTTCTTCATCTTCATCTCCATGGTCTGTTCCGTTCCCATGATCTGGAGCTTGGACGGGATGCTGACACGGGTGGTCAGACCCTTTATGTTCTCGAACTTGTTCGAAGTCTCGCGTCTCGCGCTGAGGTTGATCACGTCGAAGTGGTCACTCGTTTGATTCAGGACCGTCGCGTGTCTGCGGATTACGCCCGGCCTGAGGAATCGATTGCTCCCGGGGCGAGCATTCGCCGCTTCAGTTTTGGTCCAAAACGCTATCTGCGTAAGGAGCAGCTTTGGCCCCATCTCGATGAGCTGGCGGATCAACTGGTGCTTCAGCTGCAAGCTGCGGATCGGCGTCCGGACTGGATTCATGCCCACTACGCCGATGCCGGATATGTCGGGGCCTTGGTGAGTCGACGTCTCGGCTTGCCCCTGGTGTTTACCGGTCACTCCCTGGGACGCGAAAAGTTGCGCCGTCTGCTTGCAGCAGGCGGTGATCGTGAGCAAATCGAGCAGACCTACTCCATCAGTCGTCGCATTGATGCGGAGGAACTGGCGCTTGCTCACGCGGATCTGGTGATCACCAGCACCCGTCAGGAGCGAGATCATCAATATTCCCGTTATGGGCGTTTTGAAGTGGGTCGCGCTGATGTGATTCCTCCGGGTGTGGATGCACGACGGTTTCATCCCCGCAGCACGCCGCAGGAATCAGCGGATGTTTCGGCCATGGTGCAGTCCTTTCTGAGAGAGCCGCAGCGCCCCCCGCTTCTGGCCATCTGCCGGGCTGATCGCCGCAAGAACATCCCGGCACTGGTTGAGGCCTTCGGTCGATCCTCGGTTCTGCGCGAGCGTCACAATCTCCTTCTCGTGCTGGGGAATCGGGATGACTCCCGCCAGATGGATCGGCAGCAGCGGGAAGTGTTTCAGCAGATCTTCGATCTGGTGGATCGTTATGACCTCTATGGATCGGTTGCGTATCCCAAGCACCATCGCCGTGATCAGGTGCCGGCGATTTATCGCTGGGCTGCCGAGCGCAAAGGGCTGTTCGTGAATCCAGCCCTAACCGAACCGTTTGGCCTGACGCTTTTGGAGGCCGCTGCCTCCGGGCTGCCCATGGTGGCTACAGATGACGGAGGTCCCCGAGATATTCACCGTCGTTGCGACAACGGGCTGCTTGTGGATGTCACTGACCGCGAGTCCCTGCAGGATGGCCTCGAACGTGCTGGATCGGATCCCGGACGCTGGCGGCGCTGGAGTGACAATGGGGTGGAAGCCGTCAGTCGTCACTACAGCTGGGACGCACATGTCTGTAGTTATCTGGCGTTAATGCAGGGGCGTCTCAGCCCCTCTGCTGCGTCGGTGAAGCTGCTTGACCGCTCTGTTGCTCAAGCCAATCCTTTGGGTGATCGCTTGCTCCTGCTCGACCTCGACAGCAGCCTCGAACAACCCGACGCTGAGCCATTGCAGGCTCTGCGTCATCAGCTCACAGCATCTGCTGAGCGGTCCATTAGGCCCGGGCTTGGCATCATCACCGGTCGGTCCCTGGCGGCCGCCAGGCAGCGATTCACCGAATTGCAGCTATCGGATCCATGCGTCTGGATCACCCAGGCCGGAACAGAGATTCACTACGGCCAGGAGGATCAGTCCGATCGTCTCTGGGCCGCTGAGATCGGTGTGGACTGGCAGCGTGAGGGTGTGGAGCAGGCGCTGGCCGATTTAGGGGATCACATCACGCTGCAGGCCGATGACCATCAAGGTCCTTTCAAGGTCAGTTACCTGCTCAGGCAGCCAGGACCTTCCGTGCTTCCTTTGATCCGTCAGCGTCTTCGGCAGCAGCATCAAGCGGCCCGTCCCAACCTTCGCTGCCATTGGTTTCTGGATGTGCTTCCGCTTCGGGCGTCCCGCAGCGAAGCCATCCGTTTTCTTTCCCTGCGTTGGTCTCTGCCATTGGACCGGTTTCTGGTTGTCGCCAGTCAGCAGGGGGATCTTGAGTTGGTTCAAGGCCTCCCTGCTGCGGTGATTCCCTCGGATCATGACCCCTGCCTCGACGGCTGCCGCCAGCTGCAGAGGGTGTACTTCGCCGATCGAGCACGTTTATCCGGTGTCCTGGAAGGACTCCAGCACTACCGCTTCCTCAGTGCACGTTCTCGTGCGGATCAGTCTTCGATCTGAAGGCGTACGGCTGCAGCACTGCGGTCTGCTTTGGCACGGGCCTCGGCCTGATGCTCGCCTCGGGCTAACGCCACCCCCATCCGCCGTCCCGGTCGGGCGTCACGTTTGCCGAACAGAAACACACTGGTTTCGCTTTCTTTGAGGGCCTCCTTCATGCCGCTGTAGGTCACTCGGCTGCCGTGACTGTCGGCCAAGATGACGCGGCTGGCCGCGGCATCGGCGCAACGGATCGTTGGGATCGGCAGCCCCAGAACTGCGCGCAGGTGCAGTTCGAATTCGTTGAGGTTTTGGCTGATCAAGGTCACCAGGCCGGTGTCATGGGGGCGGGGCGACAGCTCTGAGAAAATCACTTCATCTCCACAGAGAAAGAATTCCACACCGAACAGTCCGGCGCCTCCGAGGTTGTCTGTCACAGTGCGCGCCATGGCTTTGGCCTCATTCAGCTGTTTGTCGCTGAGAGCAGCTGGTTGCCAACTGCATTGGTAATCGCCGCGGGCCTGTTCATGTCCGATGGGCGGGCAGAACACTGTGGAGCCATCCTTCTGACGGATGGTGAGAAGGGTGATCTCCAGATCGAAGCGCAGGAATTCCTCCACAATCACGTGGGTGGACGTCCCCCGGGCATTGGCCATGGCTGCCTCCCAGGCCTCATTCAGTCCCTCCGGTTCATCCACAACGCTCTGGCCTTTGCCGGAGGAGCTCATCACCGGTTTCACCACCACAGGCCAGCCGAGGGCAGGGGCTTCAGCCTGCAGTTCTTCAGCACTGAAGGCGTAGGCGAAGCGCGCTGTGCGCAAGGCCAGTTCACCTGCTGCCAGATCTCGGATGCGGTCGCGATTCATGGTGACTGCCGTCGCACGCGCAGTTGGAATCACCGTGATTCCCTCATCCTCCAGTTCAGCAAGGGCATTCACCGCCAGTGCTTCGATTTCAGGGATCACAACCGTGGGCCTGTGCCGTCGCACCACCTTCAGCAGCGCTTCTTTGTCGGTCATCGCCAGCACCTCCGACACATCCGCCACTTGCATGGCTGGTGCGTCGGCGTAGCGATCGCAGGCGATCACACGGCAGCCCAAGCGCTGGGCTGCGATGGCTACCTCCTTGCCCAGTTCACCGCTCCCCAGCAGCAGGATGGTGGCAGGCAATGTCGTCATGGAAGATTCCCCGGCAGCATGAACCCATCCTCTCCCTCTGCCTGATGGCCAATTCTCTGAGCTTCACCACCACTGGCTTCACAACAGCTGGGGATGCGGCGGATGGTCTTCTGTTTGGTTGGGAGATCGCCACGGTTCAGAAGTGGGCGTTGATTTATCTCGGGGTGTCGCTTCTGGCGTTTGTTGTGGTTTGGCTGGTGGGAGCCTTCAGAACGAGGTCATAAGGCTGAGAGAGCGATCAGCGGGTCGCTCCGTTCAGGAATTCAGGTCCTGCATCAGCGTGAGTTGACGCACGGCCGGTTCCTCATCCACGAATCCCCATGCGTTGAACACCGCCGCATCGCTGTGGTTGATCCGTTGTGCTCCGTTGTGACGTTCCAGAACGAAGCCTTGGTCAGCCATCCGGCGCATCAGTCGAGCGGCTTCCTCAAAGCGGGAGGCCATCGCTTCGAGACTGGCGCAGTCGGAGGTCAGACCGGCATCCTTCCAGGTGAAATAACTCATGGGTGTTGGGATCAGTTGGGGTGAAGCCCCAGCCCCAGCATGACCAGACCTGCCGTCACCAGCCAGAACAAGGGCACCACCACCTGTTCGGGTGTTCCTCCCAGTTCGAAATGGTGATGCAGCGGCGCCATGCGGAAGATGCGGCGCCCTTGACCATCGGCTCCCTTGGTGGCTTTGAACACCCACACCTGCACAATCACTGAAAGGGACTCGGCGAGAAAGACCCCGCCCATCACAAGAAGGGGCCAGAGACTGTCGGAGAGAAGGGACACGGCGGTGAGCGCTGCTCCCATCGCCAAGGAGCCTGTATCGCCCATGAACACCTTGGCGGGATTGCGGTTGTGGATCAGAAATCCCAGCCAGCATCCAGCCATGGCCATGCAAAATCCCGCCAGCGCCGGATCGCCGCCATTGCCTCGAAGCATCAGTTGCAGGGCTAGCCCTGCGAACACCAGAGCTCCGCAACCGGATGCCAGACCATCGAGGCCATCGGTGAGGTTGGTGGCATTGCTCTCGGCAAGAAACACAAACAGAGCCAAGGGCCAGATCAGCCAATGGAGTGAAAGCTCCTGATTGAACGGAAGGCTCACTGTGTTTGCCATCCAGCCCTGCCATCCAGCCCAGCCCAGGAACAGCACAGCTGCAGTGGCCTGAAGCAGCAGCTTGCCCCGGGGTGTGAGTCCGGTGTTGGTGCGTTTGGTCAGGCTGCTCCAGTCATCCACACCACCGATGACCATGTACGCGAGGGTGACCAGGGCGATGGCGAGAAGCTGCTGCGCGCTGCGCCCTTCGCTGCTCACGAGGCTCCCGATGATCACGCCCACGGGAACAACGAGTAACCCGCCCATCGTGGGAGTGCCTGATTTGCTGAGGTGGCCCTGAGGGCCTTCCGTTCGAATCACCTGACCCATCTTCAGGGCGCGCAACCTGGGGACTCCCCACCAGGTGATCAGTGTTGACACCAGCATCGCTGCCATGAGCGGCAGGCTCAACAGGCTGTTGGGGATCAAGCGGTCCGAAACAAAGGCCGCGGTGCTGACCGCGCCGATCAGAACAGCGGCCGGCCATCGACCATCAAGACGAGATGTCTGGTCCGAAGCGTCGCTCAAAACCCAACCGCAAATCGGCTGGACGTTAAATCAGTCTTCCCAGTTTTCTTCGTTCTGCTCGTCGGCAGCGTTGTAGTCCTCTTTCTCACCCATGAGAGCTGACAGCTCCTCTTCTTCCACAGTGCTCACTTCAGGAGAGCTGGATTCTTCATCCTCCACCAGTCGCCCACTGGTTTCGAGCCAGCTCAGCAGATCAGGCTCTTCCCTCAGGGGGAGCACCGGAGCGGGTTCCTTTCGGCCGTAGCGGGTGAGAGCTGGATTGACGCCGTCAAGGGCGCTCATGTCCGTGAGGGCTGAGGACAAGATCTCGCAAGCCAATCCGCCATCATAGAAGACAGTCCGTGACAGTTCCTTGAACAAAGCGGCGTTGCTTGGATTCCTGTGGGGAGGAGCACTGCTCCTGAGTGCAGCACTGCGCTTTTGGGGTGCGCGTCACCCCGAGCCTCTGCCGGCCCATTCTGGTCCGGTGCTGCTGCTGGTGCTGGCCCCTGCCCTGTTGATCACTATCTGGTTGCTGTGGTCGTCCCGCGGGAGTGGAGAATCGGAGCAGTCCGATACAGATCAGGAGTCCGCTTGATGGGACGCGCCAAGAAGGTTGTGCTTGCTTATTCCGGCGGCGTGGATACGAGTGTCTGCATTCCGTATCTCAAGCAGGAGTGGGGTGTCGAGGAGGTGATCACGTTTGCAGCTGATCTCGGCCAGGGCGATGAGCTGGAGCCGATTCGGCGCAAGGCTCTTGATGCCGGTGCCAGTCAGTCTCTTGTGGGCGATCTCATTCGGCCGTTCATCGAAGAATTCGCCTTTCCCGCCATCAGGGCCAATGCCCTCTATGAGGGTCGCTATCCCTTGTCGACCGCTTTGGCACGTCCGTTGATCGCCCGGCGGCTTGTGGAGGTGGCGCGCGAGGTCGGTGCGGATGCAGTAGCCCATGGATGCACCGGTAAGGGCAATGATCAGGTGCGGTTTGATGTGGCGATTGCCGCTTTGGCTCCCGATCTGAAGGTGCTCACGCCGGCCAGGGAATGGGGAATGAGCAGGGAGGAAACAATTGCCTATGGCGAACGCTGCGGCCTTCCAGCGCCGGTGAGCAAGAAATCTCCCTACTCAATCGATCTCAATCTTCTCGGCCGCAGTATTGAAGCCGGTCCCTTGGAAGATCCGATGCAGGCTCCTCCAGAAGAGGTGTTCGCCATGACGGTGTCGATTGATGCGGCACCCTCAGCAGCAGAGGAGATCGAGATCGCATTCGAAGCTGGTGATCCGGTGAGCATCAACGGCCAGCGTTTGGATCCTGTCGCCTTGATCCGAGAAGCCAACCGTTTGGCTGGATCCCATGGCATCGGTCGCCTCGACATGATCGAGAACCGGGTGGTGGGCATCAAGAGTCGGGAGATTTATGAAACGCCCGGTTTGCTTTTGCTGATCCAGGCCCATCAGGAACTGGAGAGTCTCACCCTCGCAGCTGATGTGCTCCGCACCAAGCGACAACTGGAGATGCAGTGGGCTGATCTGGTGTACCAGGGACTGTGGTTCGGTCCGCTCAAGGACGCCCTCGATGGCTTCATGGACCGCACCCAGACCCATGTGAACGGTGTGGTCCGGCTGCGTCTGCATAAGGGCAATGCCATTGTCACCGGCAGGGGGTCCAGCGATAGCAGCCTCTACGCTCCAGAAATGGCGTCCTACGGCAGCGAGGATCAGTTCGATCATCGCGCTGCCGAAGGTTTTATCTACATCTGGGGTCTTCCCATTCGTCTCTGGTCAGCAGCCCGCCGTCGTTGATGCCTGTGGTGTGAATGCCGCCTGACTTAAGCCGCCGCATCCACATCCGGTTGCTGCCTGCTGCGACGCTGATCCGATCGCCAGCGGTACAGCGATGGCGGCTGCTCATTATCCGGAGACTCATCGATCAACTCAGCGGCTGTGCTGTCAAGCAGTTGCTGGGCTCTGGCGAGAAGTCGATACCGTTCCAGCAAAGGCTCGAGCCTTTGCTGGAATTTGCGTTCAAACATGTCCGGCAGTTCTTTGAGCAGCACTTCGTAGTCACTCACGGTCTGCTCGAGATCGGCGATGCGTTGCTTCAAGCCACTGATCGTTAGATCTTCGCTGGTTTCGGCTTCAACGGCATCAGGCTTTGGACGCCAAATGGGTACCGGAGCTTGGTGGGAGGGGTCCTGGGGGTGCATGACCGGACGCTATCGCCCGGTCACGACTTCCACAATCCCTTGTTCAGGCCGTGGTTTCAGCGGGTTCTGGTTGGGGAGCAGCAGGCTCGGTGCCGGGCACAACGCGGGGTGCGGGCAGAGGACCTTCCTGCTTGACTGTGAGATAGCGGATCACATCTTCGCTGAGACGCATGGCTTTTTCGAGCACGGCCACCTGCTGACCATCGCCGTTGTGGCTGAGCTGCACGTAGATGCCTTCTTTGTGCTTCGCAATTGGATAGGCCAGGCGCCTTTTGCCTCTCATTTGGTTGTCAAGTACATCGGCGCCCGTTTCGACCAAAATGTCGCGGTACTTGGTGAGATGGGATTCAACCTCCTCCTCCGGAATGTCCGGGCGGAGGATGTACATGGTTTCGTAGTAAGGCTGCTGGGTCATGGAGACAGCTCCGACAGGGACTGATGGCTCACCTTGGTGAGCGACGGATCTAGCAGCCTATCTCCTGAGGGTTGACGTCTTCAGAAGAGCTGCATTCGTACAGCCTGGCTCAAGCCCGGCAGATCTGGCTCTCGGCCGCGGATGCATTCCACGAGAGCGAAAATCACCACGGCCAGCACGGCAATCACCACAGTGCTGGAGAGGGTTCTCAGCATCAAACCGCTGCCCAAAGGCTGCAGGAGAATCATGAAGGCATACCCGAGCAGCACAACGATGATGTCCACCAGCAACGCCTGCAGCGTGTTGAAGCGAATGAAATAAGGCACAGCCGGGTTGCGGACCACGGCCAGGAACAGCAGGAAAAAAATCAGAAGGTTGCCGAAGGGGATTCCCTGCTCGAGGAGAGCGATCGGCAGAGCGGGCAGCGTCAGCCACTGCAGCCAAGGAAATTGCCCCATCAGGTGACGTCCGAAGGGAATCGCGTCACTCCAGGGGAGTAAATACGCCAGTAGACCCAGGAACCGTTGCCAGGGAGGGATGGACATGACCGCGGTTCAAACGGTTTGAGCGTAGGCCCGGAGTCTGGGGATGCAGAGGCTCAGCGTCTTGTCGAGGCAAGGCTGTTGAGAGCCGCCTCGCGCATGACCTCCACCGGTACGTCCGAGCAACCGCTCCAGCGGCGAAGGGATGCTGCACCCTGTTGGATGAGCATCTCCAAGCCATCAATCGTGCGGCAACCTCGTTCTGCTCCCAGCGACAACCAAGGCGTGGGCCTTGGCGTGTAGATGAGGTCGTAGAGGGTTGTGCTGGACGTGAGATCGGTCCAGATCTCCCGATCGAGGGGCATGCTTGAACCGTTCTGGTGTCCCTCCATCCCCAGTGGGGTTGTGTTCACCACAAGGCAAGCCTGATCGAGGAGCTCCCTAACCCGGCTTCTTTCGAGGGGCATGCCAAACAGAGGGACCCGCTCCTCTCCGACGGGTTGGCGCAGATCGTTCAGGAAGGCAGCCAGGGCTGCATCCCGTCGTCCGGCGATGTGAATGGCCTTCAGAGGCAGTTGCTGAAGCCCTGCCACGACGGCACGGGCACTGCCACCGCAGCCCAGCACGATCGCTGTGCTGTTGTTCCAAGCCTCCGCCGCAGTCTGAAGAGGCGCCAGGAATCCCTCAACGTCGGTGTTGTGACCATGCCACCCGCCGTTGTCGGTGGGGATGAGGGTGTTCACGGCTTGGAGACGCGAGGCCAGAGCACTTAGATCCGTGCAGTAGGACGCCACGGCTTGTTTGTGCGGGATGGTCACGTTCAGGCCGCGGCAGTTCACGGCTCTGAGGCCGGTCAGCACACACTCCAGATCGGACTCCGCACAGGGCAAAGCCAGGTAACGCCAATCAAGCCCCATGGCCTCGAGGGCGGCGTTCTGCATCACCGGCGAAAGCGAGTGACGCACCGGTTGCCCCAGCAGGCCGATCAGACCGGTGGTTCCGCTGATCATCTTGCCGTTCTGTGTCTGGCCACCAGCCTGCCTGTTCGGGAACCACACCTCGCCTGCAAGCGTTTCCTCTGACGAAGATGCGAAGGATCTAATCAGTCATTTCGCGGAGACAGGAGCCACCGAATGGGAAAAGTTGTCGGCATTGATCTCGGAACCACCAACAGCTGTGTGTCGGTGATGGAGGGCGGCAAGCCCACCGTGATCGCCAACGCCGAGGGCTTCCGCACCACGCCATCGGTGGTGGCTTACACCAAGAACCAGGATCAGCTGGTGGGTCAGATCGCCAAGCGTCAGGCGGTGATGAATCCAGACAACACTTTTTATTCGGTGAAGCGCTTCATCGGCCGGCGGGTCGATGAAGTGAATGAGGAATCCAAGGAAGTGAGCTATTCGGTCGAGAAGGCCGGCTCGAATGTGAAGGTGAAGTGCCCGGTTCTCGAGAAGCAATTTGCTCCTGAAGAGGTCAGCGCGCAGGTGCTGCGCAAGTTGGCTGAAGACGCCGGCAAGTACTTGGGTGAAACCGTGACCCAGGCAGTGATCACTGTTCCTGCTTACTTCAACGACTCCCAGCGTCAGGCCACCAAGGATGCCGGCAAGATCGCCGGTCTCGAGGTGCTGCGCATCATCAACGAGCCCACCGCCGCTGCTCTTGCCTACGGCCTCGACAAGAAGAGCAACGAGCGCATCCTGGTGTTTGACCTCGGCGGCGGCACCTTCGATGTGTCCGTGCTCGAAGTGGGCGACGGAGTGTTCGAGGTGCTCTCCACCTCCGGTGACACCCATCTGGGTGGTGATGACTTTGACAAGGTGATCGTCGATCACCTGGCCGACAGCTTCAAGGCCAACGAAGGTATTGATCTGCGTCAGGACAAGCAGGCTCTTCAGCGTCTGACCGAAGCGGCTGAAAAGGCCAAGATCGAGCTCTCCAGTGCTACGCAGAGCGAGATCAATCTGCCGTTCATCACGGCCACTCCCGAGGGACCCAAGCATCTCGACCTCACCCTCACCCGTGGAAAGTTCGAAGAGCTCGCCTCCAACCTGATCGACCGCTGCCGCATTCCTGTGGAGCAGGCGCTGAAGGACGCCAAGTTGTCCTCCAGCGAGCTCGACGAGATTGTGATGGTGGGTGGTTCCACCCGTATCCCCGCTGTGCTGGAGCTGGTCAAGCGGACCACCGGCAAGGACCCCAATCAGACGGTGAATCCTGATGAGGTTGTGGCTGTGGGTGCTGCCATTCAGGGCGGTGTCCTCGCCGGTGAAGTGAAGGACATCCTTCTTCTGGATGTCACCCCACTGTCCCTGGGTGTGGAAACCCTCGGTGGTGTGATGACCAAGATGATCACCCGCAACACCACGGTTCCCACCAAGAAGTCTGAGACCTACTCCACGGCTGTGGACGGCCAGACCAATGTGGAGATTCACGTGCTCCAGGGTGAGCGCGAGATGGCCTCCGATAACAAGAGCTTGGGAACCTTCCGCCTCGACGGAATTCCTGCAGCTCCCCGCGGCGTACCCCAGATCGAAGTGACCTTCGACATCGACGCCAACGGCATTCTCAGCGTCACCGCCAAGGACAAGGGCAGCGGCAAGGAGCAGTCCATCTCCATCACCGGTGCCTCCACCCTCAGTGATTCCGAAGTGGACAAGATGGTGAAGGATGCGGAAGCCAACGCCAGCGCTGACAAGGAGAAGCGCGAGAAGATCGACCTGAAGAATCAGGCTGAAACCCTCGTGTATCAGGCCGAAAAGCAGATGGGCGAGCTCGGCGACAAAGTGGATGCGGATGCCAAAGCCAAGGTTGAAGAGAAGCGCACCAAGCTCAAGGAGGCCACCGAGAAGGAGGACTACGACGCGATGAAGACCCTGCTCGAGGAACTTCAGCAGGAGCTCTACACCGTGGGTGCTTCTGTTTACCAACAGGCCGGTGCGGAAGCCGGCGCTGCATCTGGTGGCGATGCTGGTGCCGGAGCCGATGCAGCCAGCGGATCATCAGATGCTGGTGATGATGTGATCGACGCCGAATTCACTGAAACCAAGTGATTCCAATCAAGTGATCAACAGAAAGGGGGCCGTTAGGCCCCCTTTTTTGTTGATCACTTGCTGATCTGGGCCACGGCAGCCTTGGATTTCTCCACAACCTCGGCCGGCAGGGAGACGTAGCCCAGTTCCGGAGCCTGGCTCTGGGACTTCTCCGAAAGCATGAAGTTGAAGGCCTTTTGCAGAAGCTCGGTCTTGTCGGCGTTGCCTTCCTTGTAGGCAAGGATCCAGGTGAAGGTCACGATCGGATAGCCCTTGGGAGGATTGGGATTGCCCCCGATTAGATCGGGACCCAGGTCGATCGAAGCCAGAGCTGTGCTCTCGCTCTCGTTGGTGGGCTTCACCTGCTCACCGGATGCATTGGCCAAAGCAGCGGCCTTCAGCTTTCCTTTCACGTAGGCCACTTCCACATAGCCCAGTCCACCGTCGATCTGATTGAGCTGGGCGGAGACACCTTCGTTGCCCTTGGCACCGACGCCTGTGGGCCAGGCCACGGATTTGCCGGTACCAGGACCGTTCTTCCAGGCATCGCTGATGGCTGAGAGATGTTTGGTGAAGTTGTAGGTGGTGCCGGAGCCATCGGAACGACGGACCACAGTGATGGCCTTGTCATCACAGCCCACTTCGCTGTAGTTCTTGATCTTGCCAAGGAAGATGGCGGCCAGTTGCTCCTGGGTGAGCTTCAGTTCGCAGCCAGGGAAGTTGTAGCCCACGGCAATGGCGCCCGCGGTCATTGGGATCTGCAGCACCCCGCGGGTCACTTTGGCAATGTCGTCTGGCTTCATCGGTGCATCAGAGGCTCCGAAGTCCACGGTTCCCGCCTGGAACTGACGCACACCGGCGCCGGAACCAACCGACTGATAGTTCACTTTGACGCCCTGGGGAGCCAGTTCCTGGAACCAACGGGTGTAGATGGCTGCGGGGAACGAGGCGCCAGCCCCAGAGAGGCTGCCCTTGAGTTGGTCTCCGCCACCACCACCACCGCCTGAAGAGCAGGCGGCGAGGCTGACGCCAGCGGTGAGTCCCGCGATGGCAGTAAGCGCTCGGGCTTGAAAAGAACGACGCATGAATTCGATGGCGAAAACGGCTTGTCAGGAGATTGAGCTCCGCACGAACCTTATGCACTCCCTTTCAGCGTCGAATTAAGGACCGGTAAGGAATGGTGAATCAATTTGCTGGCCCACCCATTCGGCGCTGGCCGGTGCCAGCAGCACGCCGTTGCGGTAGTGGCCTGAGGCCAGAATCAGGCCTGGTTCCAGTGTCTCCAGTAGCGGTGCCGGGCGGCCCTGCGGGCGCGCCCGCAGTCCTTGCCACTGGCCGATCCGCTCCGCCTCACGCAACCATGACGGTGCCTGGTTGTTCAGCGTTGTCATCGCAGAGATGAGGGAGGAATCAGCCACCGTGCCTGGTTCCACGGTGGCTCCCAACCACAGCTGCTGATCGCCGTGGGGGATCAGATTGATGCCGCCACAAGTGAGCACAGCTGGCCATCCCGTCCAGCCGGGGTGAGGGTTCGGCAGTTTCAAATCCAGCACCTGCCCCAGCACAGCCTCCATCGGTCGGTGGTGTCCCAGGGGCTCAAGCAATGGCGAACTGCCTAGGGCTGAGCAGATCACCACGGCATCAACGTTGAAGCGATCGCCCTCGGCTGTGATCACCTGCCATCGGCCTCCCCTGGCAGCGTCGGAGCGTTGCAGATGCTCAACACTGGTTGCTTGAGTTGCCCCACCCTCGGCGTCGAACGCACGACGCAGGGCCCTCAGCAACCCCAGAGGATCTACGCGTCCATCCCGTTCCGACAGCAGAGCCCCATGGCCTGGCCTTGGCCAGGGATGCGGTGCTGGCGTCAGGGTTTGTTCGTCAAGAAAACGCAGCCCTGCGTGCGGTTTGGCTTCAGCAAGCTGTCGCATGCGTTCGGCTTCCTCGTCGCTGCTGGCCAGCTGAACCAGAGGGGTCTGAAGGCTGAGTGGTGAGGTCGGATCGTCAAGCTGCACGACCCATTCAGGCCAGAGCGCCATACTTCGTTGGCGAAGCCGCCAGCCCCGGCCGCTGAAACGGCGAAAGGCATGGCCCATCAGAACGCCGAGGGACGCTGTGCTTCCGTTCAAGCAGCGTTGGTTCGACGCTTGCGGAACGGCGGATGCCACAGAGGGATCCACCAGAACCACTGCATGTCCCAGGCGCCTGAGATGCCAGGACGTGGCAGTGCCGACAATGCCGGCACCAATGACGGCGATGGAGGCTGTCAGCTCAGAGCTTGGGCAGGGATCACCTTGGAATAGTTGGAGAAGCCGGTGGCCACGGCCACATAGGCCTTCTGGAGGCGAGCACCATCCTGAAGACGGGCTGCTTCGTCGAGATCGGCCATGGCCTCCTTGAGGTCAGCGGCCAGAGCATTGGCCTGGTCACGATCCTGGGGAAGTAGGCGCTGGTTGATGTACAGCATCTCGCGGCCCACTTCTTGCATCGGCCCGTGGATCAGATTGCGGGCGAAGGTCCAGTCGCGCTGATTCACGAGTTGGGCCAATTCCGGAAGGCGCTCTTTGGCCGCTGTGAATCCCTCAACCTGGCGACGAATCACCGCCATGTCGTCAGGACTGATGGTGGCAGGCTTGGCATTGGCACCGCCACTGCAAGCGGCCAGGCCGAAGCAGAGAGCGAGACAGAGGCAGAACGCAGCAAGGCGACGCAGGGCGCTCAGCATGGAAGCGAAGAGAAGTGCAATGAGCTTAACCGCGACCTTCAGCGGTCATCTTCACAGTCGCAATGGGTACGGTTGGGCAATCTTGAGTGCCAGCTCCAGGGGTTCAACGGATGTCACTGGGCCACACCAAGGGCCCTCATCCCGCACCATTGCTGAGCTCATCGGCTCTTCCAGGCTCAGAATCAGGGTCATTCACCATGTCATCTGTGTCTTCCGCTTCGGTCATCCTGCATCTGATCTGTCCGGATCGTCCGGCGCTTGTCAGTGACATTGCCGGCTGGGTGGCTGCCAATGGCGGCAATATTCGTCACGCCGACCACCACACGGATCTTGAGGCTGGATTGTTCCTAAGCCGGATCGAATGGGATGTTGAGGGGTTCGGGTTACCCAGGGATGCCATCCCTTTGGCGGTTAAGGCTCTGGCGGAGCGGCTGGGCGGTGACGCCAATGTTCATTTTTCCGATGACCACCCCCGGGTAGCGATCCTGGTCAGCAAGCAGAACCACTGTTTACTGGATCTGCTTTGGCGAGCACGCAGCGGGGAGCTGCCGATGCAGGTTCCCCTGGTGATCGGCAACCATCCCGACCTGGAACCCTGCTGCGCTGATTTTGGTGTTCCTTTCGTCTGCGTTCCTGTGACGAAGGACAGCAAGCCGGAGGCAGAAGCCACCATTCTCAACCTGTTGGACGAGCACCAGATTGATCTGGCTGTTCTTGCCAAATACATGCAGGTGCTGAGCGGAGACTTTCTGGAACGCTTTCCCGAGGTGATCAACATTCACCACTCCTTCCTGCCGGCCTTCAAGGGTGCGCAGCCTTATCACCGGGCCTGGGAGCGCGGTGTGAAGCTGATCGGAGCCACGGCGCACTACGTCACCGAAGAACTCGATGATGGGCCGATCATTGAGCAGACAATCGCCAACATCAGTCACCGTGATGAGGTGGGGGATCTGATTCGAAAAGGCCGTGATACTGAGCGGCTGGCCCTAGCCCGAGCTCTGCGTCTCCATCTTCGTCGTCAGGTGATGGTGTATCGCGGACGTACAGCTGTGTTTGCATGACCGTCTCCCTGCCCATGGTCACGGCCTGGCTGGACGGAGACGTTCCTGATTCGGCGTCCATTTGGGGATGGCGTTGCTTTCAGTTGGGGCTCTTTCTGCTGCCATCCAGTGCGCTGCTGGGTGGCCTTCTGCTCTTTCCGGCATTGATTCTGGGAAGCCTGGGCCGGGCGCGGCCGTTCTGGCGTGATCCCTGGAATGCGCCCTTGCTTCTGGCTGGATCGCTCATGGTGGTTGGTTGTTTTCGGTCGTATTCAGGCGTGCTGGCCTGGGCAGGTCTGGCCAACTGGATTCCCTTCTTCTGGGGGTTCTGGGGGTTTCAGCCCTACTTGGCTCTTCCGCAATCCCGCCGGCGCTGCAGTCTCTGGCTTGTGGCTGGGAGCGTTCCGGTGGTGGTGACCGGCCTGGGCCAGCTGTGGTTGGGATGGCAGGGACCCTGGCAGTTGTTTGGGGGCTTGATCATTTGGTTTGTGTCTGCCGGTGGCCGCCCTGAAGGACGATTGTCGGGACTGTTCGATTACGCCAACATCGCTTCGGCCTGGTTGGCGATGGTCTGGCCACTGATGCTCGCGGCGTTGGTTCAGCCCGGTCTCAACCGCACGCGTCGTGGGGTGGTTCTCACGGTGGCCGCGTCCGTGGTGCTGTCTCTGGTGCTCACAGAGTCCCGGAATGGCTGGGGAGCGCTGGTTTTGGCTGTTCCGCTGGTGCTCGGGCCGCCGAGTTGGCCTTGGCTGCTGCCTCTGCTTGCGTTGGCCCTGTTGCCTGTACTGGTGGCTGTTGTGCCGGGGCTGCCGCCTGCGCTCCAGGATCCCGCCCGCACGCTTGTGCCTGAGGGGGTCTGGGCTCGTCTCAGCGATGCGCAGTACGCCGGCGAGCGTGCTCTGGCGTCCACACGGCTCAGCCAGTGGGGGCTGGCCCTGCAGTTGATTGCGGAACGCCCCTGGTTTGGCTGGGGTGCTGCAGCTTTTTCAGTGATCTATCCCCTGAGAGCGGGTAAGTGGCATGGTCATGCCCACAATCTTCCGCTTGAACTGGCCATCAGCCATGGCGTGCCGGTGGCTGTGTTGGTGGTGGGTCTGGTGTTGGCGTTGCTGGTGGTGAGCCTGCGCCGTGGTTTGTCGACCTTGTTTGATCGAGCCTGGTGGACGGCCGTGCTGGTGCTGGTGGTTCTGCACGCCACGGATTTGCCGTTTTTCGACAGCCGTCTGAATATTGCCGGCTGGATCTTGCTGGCGGGGTTGCGCAGCGGGATTGCAAACCATAAAAATATTGATCGATAATTACGCCTTGAATGTGCTGGTTTCAAGGGAAGGAATGAGGCTCCGCGTTGTTGTGTCATGCAACAATTCGGGGTAGGCATAGCTCAAATTTGTTCCTAAAGAGTCAAGGCTTTGAGCAATGAATTCTGTTGGGTCCAGTGCTGAAATCATCGAGAAGCTTGAAATGCCATTTTGGGCATTAAATGTCTGGCTCGTCATGGAATCAGAAACTCCTAATTCCGAAGCACGCATGATCTGATCTTGTGGCCCTTGGGTTCCGATCAGCCAATCCCCAGTGGCTTTCTCGGGTGATTCAGCAAGGAGATCTTCGATGTGGCTGAGATAACTCGACAGGCCTTCAATCTCCTGGAGTGCTTCTTTCGAGGCGTAGGTCATTCCTGAAGCACCGGTGAAGGTCTCCAGTTCGTTGCCGGTGATCGAGTCGGTGATTGCTGCGTTGAAGTTGGTTCCCTGGGTTCCGTACAGATTCAGGCCCCACTGGTCGAGTGTGCCTGTATCAAGGCTTGCCAGGTCATTGATGGTGAGCGTCCAGACTCCCCGGCTGCTCTCTCCCCAGAAGGTTTTGGCACTGAAGTTGAAATTCAATCCGTTTGTCGTTCTGTCATTGCGGTCGCCTTCGCTGAGGATGGCTGTGGTGCCTTCCGGAGAGGTGAGCGTGATGGTGAGATCGCCGGCATAGGTATGGTCCGACAGAATTGGAATCACCACGGACTCCAAGGTGATGTCTTGTGAGATGGTGATCGTGCTGCTGATCGATCCGCCACCGGCATCGGGAATGGCGATTCCTGGGGTGATGCTGGCGGAATAGGAGACTTCGTCACCCACGTTGTTCCACGTTTTGGCCAAGGCGACCGCTGCTTCTGCATTGATGCGGCCAAATCCGTAGTCATGGCTGAAGTCGTGCTCGGCTCCATTTGTGAACCATCCATTGCTGTTGGCATCCACCACATCCGAGCTGTTGACCAGCACATGTTGCACATCTCGCCAAGTGAGATTGGGGTTGGCCTCCAACATCAAGGCGATCACACCAGACACCAACGGTGTGGCCGAGGAGGTGCCACCAAAGTTGTCGATGTAACTGTTGTTGGTGCTGGTGGTGGTGATGGCATCGGTACCACCATTGGACGGAGCGCTGACCAGAACATTCGCACCCGGTTCGCTGTATCCGGAATACCGTCCTCGATTGGTCATCGCTGCCACCGAGATCACATAGCGGGAGTTGGCATAGCCGTCGTAGTTCGAGTTGTCGTTGCTGTTCCGTCCATTTCCACCGGCCCAGGTGTAGATCGCGCCTTTGCCATCGCGACCATTGGTGACTCCATCCTTCAGCGCAGCAAGAACCTGAGCCGGTGCTGCCTGAAGCCTGCCGTTGTCATTCGGTCCCCAGCTGTTGCTGTAAATATCTACGGCGTTCATGGTTCGCGTCAGAGCAGACGCTTCATTTCTTGCTGTTCCTGCACCCAGCAACCGTTGCCCACTGATGTTGGCGTTCGGCGCTGCTCCTGTGATGCCAATGCCGTTATGTCCATAACC
>ERZ802831.98-NODE-98-length-43163-cov-40.9754_pt1 | contig 43163 bp, 44 predicted proteins | sample MGYA00345655_ERZ802831 | MGnify/ENA primary metagenome ERZ802831 (study PRJEB30503, sample SAMEA104212376) | marine metagenome | biome: Westerlies Biome; feature: [SRF] surface water layer (ENVO:00010504) within the epipelagic zone...; material: water (ENVO:00002006)...
GATGCAGCTATCGGTAAGTATGATCTAATCGCCTCATGTCATAAAATAACTGCAAACAGGCTTAAAGAAGTATCATTTTCTGTGCCGTATACATATGGTACGTTTGGGTTTCTTTCTAAGAGGGAAAAGAGCCCCTGGTTTGTGATTGATTTAATTTCAAAATCTGAAATTCTTTTATCAGTTTTTATTCTTATTGTTATCTGTATTACAGGATCTCTGGTCATTGGCAGGCATGAATTGGCGCAGTGTCTTGACTCTAGAGTTTCTAGCAAACTATTCCTCGCGGGAATAGTTAATAATTTTACTCACTTTCTGGTTGGAGCATTTGCTCCATTGCTGAGAGATAGAAGAAATTCAAATTGGATTGTGCTAGCGATTGCATTTGCTAGGTTATTTTTAGTTTCTCTATTGCTTGGATCATCTGCATCCTTGATTTTAGAAAGAGAATCTCCCGTAGATGCTCTTTCTTTAAATGACGAATCCTTGAAAGGAATTGTCTATGGAGGGATTGCCGTTAATAGGGCCACTAAGATGGATGAATGGCTTCAGAAAAGGATTGAGAATATAAAAAATATTAATACTTCGCGGGTCAAAATACTTCGAGCAACAAATGGTGAGCCTGAGCTCGTTGAAGCATTAACGACTGGCAAAGTGCGGCATATTCTTTCCGACGTTGCCGTTTTGAACCGTATACTTCTAAATATTGATGATTCTGATAGTTATAGTATTTCTGTAAAAAATCCAAACATTACTCCTCAAGCATTTGTGTTTGGATCTGGGCTTGATGAAAAGCATAAAAGTATTATCAATATATCGATATCGGAATTTATCAGATCTGGTAAATCCAGGCGGCTAAATATACGCTGGAACAAGTTAATCGATTAAACCAAAATAGTTTTAGGCCGTTGGAGGCGATGAGATGAAGTAATCCGGATGGTCATTTTGCTGAAAAAAGCTACGTAAAAACATGCTGTTGACAAGCTAAAATAAAGTTCAATTGCTGATGTTGTCTCACTTTCGCAATGAAAGCTCGATAATGAGTTGACCTAACACAGGGAGATAGTTGTTCTATTTTTGCTAATTTTATACTGTTGGAACTAAGCATACGATGATTGGCATGGATCACTATGAAGCAAATAGCGATTTAATTAAAATTTGGCGTGTTAATAAAGGATTGTCGTCAAAGAAGGTCAGACAACAGCTTGTGTTGTCTGACCATTGTATTCGGAGACGCTTTTTGATCTAGTTCGGTTTCGCCAGGGGAAGCAGACATTTGTCTGAGTCACATCCGGCTGGTCCAGCTTCGGTGAGCTCTCCATCGTCGTAACGCTGCAGAGCTTCAAAGAAGTTGCTGCTCACCCGACGTTGCACCACCTCAGACTGAAGCTTTTCATAGGTTTCAGCATCGATTGGTTCGAATGGAAGCCGTGGGAACGTGGCGTTGGCGTCGAACCGCGCAAGCAGTGCTGCGGAGATGTAGCCCTCTCCCTCATTCATGGCTTTGAAGAGTGCCTCAGCGACGGGTTCAATTTCATGCTCACGGAATTCAATCGTGGCTGACGTGTTGTGAGCGGTGTAATGGCGTTGAACTTGCATGTAGAAGTCAAATTGCGCCATTGCTGAGAAGCCATTGATATCAACGGCATCAGCACCGGGAAGGTTCGCCCAGCTCACTTCGGTTGGAATTTCAACCAACCATTCCGTGCAACGTGGATCAAAAGGATCGTTCAGCAAACGACCCTCGTCATCTTTGTCGGATTGAGACGGAACGATGGTGTAGCCGTAATCCATACATGCCATCGCAACGGGATCATCCTTTCTGAAGGTGATCCGACGAATGAAGCGCTGGGCCTTGGGCGGGTGCCAGCCAGGTGCAGCGCCAGTCAGCAGGCTTTTTGTTCCAGCAGGCTGAACAGTGGTGCAGCGGTTGGGTCGGCGTAAACCTTCGCGATCGCAGTATTCCCAGACCGTTTCGTTGACGATGGTTTTCCAGCGAGCCAGAAAAGCAGCTTCCTGGGATTTAAAGGCAAGACCCTGGTCTGTATCCGGACGACCGGCTTCCCACCAGGTGAGCCATTCGCTACCGAAGGCATGGACGAAGAAATCGAACAAACCTGTGAAGCTCACTCCCACGATGGGATCCCATTCGCGGCTCTGGCGGTAACGCTCCACCTCAAACCGGTGGTTCAGCAAGCACGCCACTGAAAGACCGGCGGCACGGAAAGCATCGGCTTGGCCCTCGTTGTCGTTGGGGTCAATTTGATTGAGGTGAACTTCCGCGAGGTTGCAGTGGAAATCGGCACCAAGAATTTCTCCACAAGGATTGAGTCCGTAACGGCTCAATCGGTGGTCGAGCTCTGCATCACTGATCGAACCGTGGTTGGTGCAGAGCCAACGGCCCGCCTCATCCCGACCTTGATCGCAATAGATCTGGATGAATTCCTGACGCAGTTCAGGGGTGTTGAGGAGATCGGCGTTCGAGCGAGCAATCGCTTCAGGGGCGAACTGGATGGCTCCTTCCCCAGACATGAATTGCTTTGTGACGGCGGCGTGAACCACTTCTTTAGTGGGACGGGTGTGGTACACGCGGGTGTGGTTGGCCATGCGAAGCGCGTCTCGCTCAGGGTCGATCCGCCAATTCCCATCGGAATCTTGCTGCCAAAGATTGTCCTTCGCTGATGCAGCGGCGTGGTCGTCTGCAGCAAACTGCCGCATCCCCGCACTGCGGCGGATGTTGCCCGCCACAATCGTGACGGCTGCTTCATCGATCAGCAAGCAGCACTCAACGGAAGTGAGACGCCGTCCAATCGCCTTGTTCAGCAGCCTTGCGACGCGCCCGTAGAGATCCTTAAGTTTGACGGGATTCGCCATCCCACCGAAGCCTTTCAAGGTTTCGCCAACGGGACGTACGTCATTGAGATTGACCTCAATCTCGACAATGCCCCCATCGAACTGAGGATCGCTGCTCAATTCGAGCAACAGCTGGTAGCTGTCGACCCAACCCCGGCGTGTGTCACCAACCTTGATCTGAACCTTATTTCCGTCGATGCTGTGGGTGCAGTCGTCTTGGCGAGACCCGGCTGGAGTGATGCCAATGTCGCTTACCGAAACGACTTTCAGTGTGTTCTGAACAATTGGAAGTTGATCAATCAGGCGGGGCTCAATGATCGCGCCTGTGCCGCAACCCATCATCGCCAGGTCCATCATCAGACCAAAGGCTTCCCAATCCACAAGGTTGGTGGAGGTGCAGTTGTAGGAGCCAGAGAAATTTTCGGGCTGTTCGATCCAGGGAGTTCCCCCGATCCATAGCCATCGCCCAGAAGGCAACGCTTTCTTTTCGGCCTGCATCCGGGCCATCAAGGTCAGCTCGGCCTTTGTGAGATTGCCTAGCTTCTGCAATCCATCGAGGTTCCTTGAGCCAACTTGGCTCCAGCTTTCCCGCCCATTGGGGGTGCGTCGGCTGTAGGTCCGATAAAAAACTGGATTTGCTGCAGGAGCCGTGGCCGGGAAATCGCCGAAGCTTAAAGACTGTTCAGCGGTGGGCTCCACACGGTTTGGGGTCAGGGTCACGTGCGGTAAGGGCACAAATATTGTGCGAACACTAACGCCATAGATAGGGGGAGCAAGTACGCTTTGCCACCATCTGCAGTGTCCAGTTCAAACTATTTTCAGATTTTCCAGTCTTGATGCAACGCATCCCTGAGCCAGAGCTCATGACGACCAAAGAACAGGTCGATGCCTACGCAGAGGCTGATTTCAGCAGTGGTGATGCCAGAACGGTCGCCCTGGTTGAACAATTGCTGGATGAGACGGGTTCTCTGCCAGACAATCCTTTAATCGTCGATCTTGGCTGCGGTCCAGGCAACATCACCTTTCGTTTGGCTGCGTTGCTGCCGAACGCAAAAGTGATCGGGATCGATGGCTCCGAGCCGATGCTGGCCGTGGCTAAACAACGTTCCGTTGACGCACCAGGCGACTTGCAGTTCATCTGCTTGCAACTCAACGGGATTGCCGCTCACCTCAACAACTCGGCAGATTTAGTGGTTAGCAACAGCTTGTTGCACCACCTCAAGGATCCTGAGTTGCTTTGGAGCGTGACCCAATCGATTAGCAAGCCTGGCTGTCGTGTTTTGCATCGTGATTTGCGTCGTCCTTCGACCCTCGCTGAGGTCCATGACCTGCAGCAACAACACTTGCCGAAAGCACCATCGATTCTGATTCAGGACTTCACTGCGTCTCTCGTTGCTGCTTACACCACGGATGAGGTGGCTGAGCAACTGCGTCGGGCTGACACGACTCTCCTGAGGGCATGGCCTGAGGACGACCGTTATCTGGTGGTGTCAGGCTTAGTGGGTTGAAGAGTTCTGATGAGCAGCAGCCAAGCACCCCTAGAGATTGATTTGGCCAAGCAACTGGCTGAAGCCGTTGATCGACGTCGGAATTTCGCGATCATTTCCCACCCGGATGCTGGTAAAACCACGCTCACCGAGAAACTGTTGTTGTACGGGGGTGCCATCCAACAAGCCGGAGCCGTGAAGGCAAGGGGGGAGCAACGCAAAGTCACGTCCGACTGGATGGAACTTGAAAAGCAGCGAGGAATATCGATTACATCAACCGTTCTTCAATTCGATTACGGCACAACAACGATCAATTTGCTCGACACCCCGGGGCACCAGGATTTCTCAGAAGACACGTATCGGACCTTGGCTGCCGCGGATAACGCTGTGATGCTCGAGGACGCTGCCAAGGGGCTTGAACCACAAACGCGCAAGTTGTTCGAAGTTTGTCGGATGCGACAGATCCCGATTTTCACCTTCATCAACAAAATGGATCGCCCCTGTCGCGATCCACTGAGTTTGCTGGATGAAATTGAATCCGAACTTGGCCTCATCCCTTGGGCAGTGAATTGGCCCATCGGCAGCGGTGAACAATTCCGTGGTGTCATCGACCGTCGCTCTCGCGAGGTGATGTTGTTCAGTCGCGCCGGTCGAGGCCAACAGGCGACAGAACGCAAGTTGTCTTTAGATGACCCAGCCCTGCGTGAACTGGTTGAGAACGATTTACTCGATCTTGCCGTTGAAGAACTAGAGCTACTGGAGGCCGCAGGTGCAGACCTGGACTTAGAGGCGGTCCATTCCGGCGATTTGACACCGGTCTTTTTTGGATCGGCCATGACGAACTTTGGTGTACGCCCATTTCTCGATGCGTTTTTGGAGCTTGCTCAACGACCGATTGGTCGTACGAGCAGTGACGGAATGATCGATCCGCTTCGAGAAGATTTCAGTGGCTTTGTTTTCAAGCTGCAGGCCAACATGGATCCTCGCCATCGCGATCGTGTCGCCTTCGTCCGTGTCTGTAGTGGTCGTTTCGCTCGCGATATGACTGTGAAGCATGCCCGCAGCGGTAAGGCGATTCGATTGTCTCGTCCTCAAAAACTTTTTGGGCAGGATCGTGAAGTTGTTGAAGATGCTTATCCCGGAGATGTGATCGGTTTGAACAATCCGGGAATGTTTGCCATCGGCGATACGTTGTATGTGGGTAACAAAGTGGAATTTGAAGGAATCCCTTCCTTCAGCCCTGAGATCTTTAGCTGGCTTCGCAACCCAAATCCATCGGCGTTTAAAAATTTTCGCAAGGGGGTGAATGAACTGCGGGAGGAGGGAGCTGTACAAATTCTCTACGACATCGATGAAAGCAAACGTGATCCAATCCTCGCTGCTGTGGGACAACTGCAACTCGAAGTTGTGCAGCATCGTCTTGAACATGAGTATGGCGTTGAAACACGATTAGAACCCCTTGGATATCAAGTGGCCCGTTGGGTTCCGGGGGGATGGCCTGAACTAGAGAAGTTGGGTCGAATCTTCAACTGCAAAACTGTTCGCGATGCGTGGAATCGTCCAGTTCTTCTATTTAAAAATGAGTGGAACCTTAATCAACTGAATCAAGACCATCCTGAGTTTGAATTAAGCAACGTTGCTCCTGTTGTGAGTGGTGTTGAGCCCATCAGCCTCTAGAGAAAGTGCATCGCCAAAAATTCATTTGTGGATGTTCGTTAGCGGTCCACGGCAAGGCGCTGTCATCGCCAGACTGGTAAAAGTTCTGTGACAGGTTGTGGATACCCTCTGGCTACTGCGTCGCAGCACGGACGGTGGGACCGATTACGTGCTTTTCCGAGGTGGCGATGAACCCGTGGAAATGCTGGAGGGATATCATCTGCCTCCCCAAATGCCGTTCATCAAACGCAGGAAGTGGTTGAATCGCGCCGATGCGAAATCGTGTCAGCGTCGTCTCGAGCGCACTGAAGGTTATCGGCATGGAGCGCCTCTATTTTGAGCAAACCTCGATACTCTTGTTGAAACGAGTTGATTTAGGCCATGGCAGCGGTGGGCGAATCAGGTAGAGATTCCGGTTCTGACGATCCATATGTACGACTTGGCTTAAGTCAAGACGCCACTTTTGAGCAGGTTCAAGCCGCGAAAGCTCGCTGCATTGCTGAAGTTGATGGTGACGATCAGGCTCGAGCTCGCGTCGAAGCTGCCTACGACTCCGTTCTGATGGCGCGGTTGCGGGATCGCCAGCAGGGTCAAGTGAGTCCAGCTGCAGCAACAGCTTCTCAGCGTGAGGAGCGAGTTGGATCCGTTCCTTTGTCGGGTCCTTCCTTCCCTGGCACCAGTGTTTTACAGAAATTACGCACCAATCTTCCTGACCCAAGCCAGTCGTTGGCCTCCCTTGCGCCTCAGTGGTCGTTGGTGGAAGGCCAGGGACGCGTTGTTCGGGTCATTGCTGGTGTCGTTGGGCTCGGCTTACTCGTGGTCTCCGCGGCCAGTGTTCAGCTTGTTCTAGCCCTGGCCTGCATCGGGGTCTTCCTGAGCCAAATCAGACGTGGGCGTCGTCCTTTGGCTTCTTTGGGGTGGACCCTTCTCGCCCTTCTGGTTGGACTCGTGGTGGGGTCGTTACTTACCACTGCGCTCTCTCCAACGGCACTTGAGCAGTTGGCCATCAGTCCGGCACAGATTCAGGCCGTTCCTGCTGCCATTTTGCTCTGGCTTGCCGCCTTGCTGTTGGCTTAAGCAGCGGTAGGCAGTGCCTGAATTAATTCGATCAGTTCCTCGCGATCGACGACATAACGATTGTTGCAGAAGTGGCAAGTCAGCTCGGCTTTCCCATCAACATTCAACATTTCTGATAACTCTTCCCGTCCCAGTAATAACAAAGCTCCGATACTTCGTTCTCTAGAACATTTACAGGCAAATCGAACCTCCTGTTGGGCATCGGTATCTGTTAGCGGTTGGGGGTCAAGGTCAGGGAATACATCAACCAGTAGATCCTCAAGATTGTTGTTGCAAGCAGCAAGTTTTTGGCTGAACCCTTCGATTTCGCGACATCGTTGTTCAATGAGTTCGACGAGTGCTGGTTCGTCTGCTGCCTTTGGAAGAATCTGCACGAGTAATCCTCCGCTGCACACAATTCCGTCAGTGTTGAGTTGTTCTCCAACAAAGACACCAGATGGAGTTTGTTCAGAGTGGAGAAGGTAAGACGCCACGTCTTCACCAATAGCTCCTCCAACCAGTTCCACAGTGCTGTTGAACGGTTCTCCTTTGCCGTCATCGCGCATCACGTGAAGATACCCAGTACCCGCAGCGGCTTTGAAATTGAATCCATAGATCCCGTTCTCATCGGCAATGGGATCGAGTTCTAAGGCCGGCTCCCCGACGTAGCCACGAACAGTGCCATCGCGGCCCGCGTCCACCATCAACCCTTTAATGGGTCCATCGGAGCCGAGCCGCAGGTTCACTCGGCCGTGACGCACCTTCATCGAACTGGCGAGCATCAAAGCTGCACTCATCGCCCGACCCAACATCACTGTGGTGAGTAACGACAACCCATGACGCTCACGTGCTTCCCGCAGGGTTTGGGTCGTGGAGACTGCAACAAGTCGAATGCCACCCCCGGCGGCCGTTGCTCTCACCAGCCGGTCAGCCATCACGCATTCAAAACTCAAGGCAATGTAGTCATCGAAGCCAGTTGTCCGCTCTCCAGCCGCAATCGATCTGAATCCCAGCGGTTGAATAATTCAGGCTCATGGGTCACCACGATCAGCACTTGCTCTTGGGCGAGATCCGACAACAGCTTCAAAACGTCCGAGCGAACCGACCAATCCAACCCAGCAGTGGGTTCATCCAGGAGCAAAACCTCAGCTCCTCGCAACAGTTGAACAGCCAAAGCCAAACGGCGTTGTTGTCCACCACTCAGGCGTTCTGGAGCCGTATTACGCGAGATATTTTGCAAACCAACCCGTTGCAGCACTTGATCTTGACGATCAGATCCCAAGCGTCGGTGGCCTAGACGGAGTTCCTGGCTCACGTTTAATCCAAGAAAGTGGCGTTCAGGGAACTGAAACACCATTCCGCAAAGGCTCCGTCGTTGCCGACGGGGCATCACCTTCCCGTTCCAGGCAATCGATCCGGATCGTGCGTCTGCTAATCCACTGATCACCTCCAATAACGATGTCTTTCCAGACCCGCTGTCTCCTGCGATGAGCAGTGGTTTTCCACGCTCAGCACTGAAGCTGACGCCGCGAAGAACGGGAGACGCAACCGTCGCCGGTGCGTAGGTGACCTCAGACAGTTGAAGCATCACCTCAGCTTGAACGATGATGAGGCGTGAGCCTTGGGTCTATGGACGTTCGATTCCGCGAAGTGGATCCCTTTAATTGTTGGCTTTGGCTGCGTTTTTCAGACGTTCCCAGTCAGGGGGAACGAAATTATGTGGACGGAATCTTTGACAGCTGGTACGTGATCGGTCGTCTCGGGGGATTCAACGCTGAAAATCTGCAGGTGCATGAGGAAGGTGCCGACATGAGTTGGATGGGATACAACAACGAGGATGCCGAGTCGGTTATGCCGGCACTGATGCACAACATGGGGCAAATGGAGTACCAAGAGGAATGGGCGAGGTGTTGGATTGACCTCGGCACAAGTGATGGCGTTTCTCTCGATGTTTTGATCAACACATTGCGCCAACTCGATGCTGCTGTGGTGCAAATCGCAGAGCTGGTGGTTGGTGGAGTGAATGAAGATTGGCCGGTTGAAGAACATCCAGATAGTGTTTTCCCTGCCGGTGCGTGAACTCAGGCGTCTGCTGATTCCCCCGGACCGTTTTGTTGGATCGGAGCTGTTGCGGCTCCACCGTGATGAATCCCATTACCTCCGACGGGTTCTTCGTTTGCGGGTCGGTGATTCGCTGGCGATCGCAGACGGCTGTGGCCAGCTCTGGCAGGCAGACGTTGTCGATGAACACACCGTTCGGACTCATCCTCAGCCTTGTGAGCAGGTCGTTCAACCTCAGCCAACGTTGGGGTTGGCTGTGTCAATCATCCGTCGCGGTTTTGATGATGTGGTGCGGATGGGCTGCGAACTCGGCATCGACAGGATTCAACCGCTTCGATGTGATCGGACTGTTCCCCAGGCTGATCACCGTGCAGAACGCTGGAACACGATTGTTCGTGAAGCCGTCGAACAATGTGAGCGCCTGTGGAAACCAACCGTTCTGGAGCTCAACACCCTTAATGCGTGGCTTGAGTCCAGTTCAGGCCAGAAAGCCTTTGGTGTGACGCGTCAACAAAATGTTCGACCATTGATTGATTGGCTAGACCAGACGGCCATGCCACAGCCCATGACATGGCTGATTGTTGGTCCTGAAGGAGGCTGGACGTCGGCTGAACGCGATGCGCTGGACAAACATTCTGTGGTCCCGATCCATCTGGGAGGCTCGATCCTCAGAACATCAACGGCCGCAGTGGCAGGGGCCGTTGAGTTGGTTCGGTGGCGTGAGCAACAGCTCAACTCTTGAATAGATCTTCTGCCATGTTGCGGAAGGTTTTTACTGCAGCACCGGGTGCACGCTTGCGTTGCTGTCCTAAAGCGGAGCCTGGAACGAGATTGTCAGGCGCGTATGTGCTGTACGTCATCTCAGGTCGAGCAGCGTCGGCTTCTGCCAATTCAGCGGCCATGGCCTCTGCCGTGGTGATGCTGCCGCTCTTGGGCTCTGAAACTTCTGCGGTTGCGGTCTGATTGTCTTGGACTGCCGAAACTGGCGCAGGAGTGGCTGGAGCAGCACCAGATTGATCAGAGGGTGCTACGAGCAGCGTCGGAGCTGATGGTTCATGGGGTGTGTCTTGGCTTTCCTCGGTCTCGATCTGCTCTGTGGGTAGATCGATCTTGGCCGGTGCAGCTTCGTCATCGAGCGTGAGGAAGAAACTCTTGTTGTTGTTGAACACCATCCGCTCGACCTATCCAAAGAAGACTGGATGATTCTCCTCCTGTATTTGTCGTTCACAAGACATGCTTAGAGCACTGCAACACGCGTGATGCTCTTGATGTGGATTCAAGCCCTCGTCGTCAATGCTGTTCTCATTGGCCTTGCCCAGCGCACTCCGCTGCTTACGACGCGGGGATGGATCCATGCCGCAGCCCTTGGAACAATGTTGTGGGGGAGCCTCGGTTGGCGCGGTTGGTCTGCCGTTGTTGTCTATTTGGTTTTAGGCAGCGTGGTGACCCGCATTGGTTTCAGAAACAAGCAAAGTCGTGGACTCGCTGAAGCCCGTGAGGGACGAAGGGGCCCTGAAAATGTCTGGGGGTCAGCAGCTGTCGGTGCCGGTCTAGCTCTCGCTCTTGCGGCTTCACCGCAGGACGCCATCGTTTGGCGTCAGCTTTTATTGATTGGATTCTCGGCAAGTTTTGCCGCAAAACTTGCCGATACCTTTGGCAGTGAAATTGGCAAGCGATGGGGTCGGTCGACCTTGTTAATCACCACACTCCGGCCGGTCTCGCCTGGAACCGATGGTGCGATCAGCCTTGAAGGAACAGCGGCCAGTGCCGTCGGCAGTGCGGTGATGACCTTGGCGCTCTGGGGACTCAGTTCCCCGGAACTTCCATTGATCGCCAATGCTTCTGCCGCTGGACTGGTGATTGTGGTGGGTTTGTTGGCCACCCTTGCTGAAAGTGTTCTGGGGGCAGTTGTTCAAAACCGCGTGGGTTGGCTGAGCAATGAGCTGATTAATGCGCTGCAAACGCTTCTGGCAGCTGGCTTGGCAATGGCCTGGGCGGCACTAGCAAGCCATCTTGTATTGCCAGCAGTCGCAGGCATCTAATCCCGTTTTGAAGTATTTGCTTCAAACGCCTTTGGCTGAGCTGATGGCACTGAGCAAGGTCTCGAAGACCAACTCCTTCGATCAAATGTTGCTTCAGCAACGTTTGCTGTTGTGGGTCTACCTGATGCAGAACGCCTTGAAGCCACTCCGCTTGTGCATCGGGTTTTGCACAGCAAGAGGTTGTTTCTAAGTCCAGATTCCCGATCGGCATGATTTTTTTACTAACTTCCGCCGCAGTGGCATCCAGCCATCGCTGAAGCGTCACCCTCAGGCGTTCAGCGATGGAAGAGTCGTCTAAGGGGGGTAAACCCTTCTGCATCCGTTCCTGCTGCAGACGCTGACCCGAGACATAAAGGTCTTGGAGACGCCAAGGAATACGCACCATGCGCGAACGGTCTCGCCGGTAGTGCAAGACCTGGCCATTCGATCGACTCATTAAGTAACTGCTGGGTCGAAAGCCAAGGGACGGATTCCATTTGTCCATGCCTTGAATCAAACCAAGGCGGGCTTCTTGGAGGAGGTCGTCGTGCTCTTCTGGTCCACGTTGTTGTTGGCGCGTCGCGACGCAATGGGCCAAACCCATGTGCTTTAAAACCAACTGGTTTCGGTCGCGGGTGCCGTTGGGTAAGCAGCGCCGTCCTTCATGGCGCTGATGAGCATTGAAAACCATTGGATGGAAGCAACTGGTTTCACGGTTGCAATGCGTCCTCTGGATGCCTGCCCACCTCAGGGCCTCAAACAGGCACAAATGTGCCTAACAGTGATTTGAACTGTTTAAAAGCAAGCCATTGGCGACCAGAAGCCCTGACGGCTCAAAAAGATGGACCATATTTTTGTCGGATTTGGGATGCGCTGCCGCGAAAGCGATGGCCTTGGAGGCTCTTCATCCATTCATCGGGGTGGGTGTGTTCAGTGATGAAAGGCCTGCCCATTGAAGGAGCGGGGGCCACTGCTGGAGAGCGGTGTAGATCCAGGAATGCCCGTTCGCATTGAGATGAAGTCCGTCGGGCTCGATCCACTGCAACCAATCGTGTTGCGCTTGGATTTCGGCATGGAGGGCAAGAAACGGCACATTGGCCTCACGACACTGTTCTGCCAAGGCGGCTTCAGTCGCGGCGATCGCCGTGTTGGTGTACCACAGGCAATCTGCAAAAGGCATGACATGTTCATCCACTGGGGTTAGCCCCAATACGAAGACATTTGTCACCGACGTCATCTCCGCGAGGAGTTGGCTGATGCCAAATGCGAAGGCATCCAACTCAAGCTGGGGGCGGCCATCCATACGACCGATCCGGGCTGTGTCATTGAGGCCAACACTCAACAGCAAACCATCGGGTTGTTGTCGTCGAAGTTCCCCGCGGCAAGACCATTCATGACGCCATCGCGCGGCAACCCTCTCAATGCCATCGCCTCGAACGCCGAGTGGATAGATCACCGGTGCTGAAGGGAGTTGCATCCAATCCATTCGTAAGCGCTGGCACCAACCACCACCGTCCCTGTCCCCCCAGCCAAGAACGCCGCTATCACCAAGAACCACGAGTTGTCTCGGCCCCATGGATACCGCCATCACAAGACCACAGCCTTGCAGTTCAACCGTTGTTGCCAGCGTTCCGTGATGGTCTCACCCAAGAGAGTCAACCCAATGAATGCAACGACCAACCAAGCAACGAGCCACCAGTGAAAGGACGACAACGCATCGATTAACTGCCAACCCAACCCAGCACTGCCCACAATGCCGACAACGACGGTATCTCTGAGGATGACGTCACATCGGTAAGACGCATAGGCGAGATAACTCCGGCTTACTTCCGCTAACGGTCCGTAAAGCCAGCTCATACGAACAGTCGCTCCACACCGCTCAAGGGTCTGAGCCGATCCGAAACCTGTTTCGCGGATGTCTTTGATCAGCACGCGACCCATCACACCGCTGTGATGCAGTCCAAGGGCCAACGCGGCGAGCGGGAGGCTCGGTTTGGCCATCACCAGGAGTAGTAGTGCACTCAAAGGTGTCGGTAATAGGCGCAGTGCACCCCAGATCAAGCTTTGAAGCCGAAGGCTGCGTGGGCTTGGCCAAAGCAGCAGCAGCAGGGGTGGAACTGCTGTCGCGATGCAGCTGGCCATCAGGGTGATCAGGAGTGTTGACCCAATCACAGCCACCCAATTCAGCTCAAAGAACGCTGCCGCTGCGTTGTGGTTATCTCCCAAAACATCGAGCACAGATCCAAGGGTTCCACTCGGCCAGGACAGATCCAAATTCAGAGTTGCACTCCAAACCAACGCCAACATCAGCACCACGCTGATGACACCCCCTATCCGTTGCTTGCGCTGAAGGCTCCCAAGGATTTGATCCAGGACCACCATGGCAATGGCCAACAACCACAACCCACTCCACATGTCGTGGAATTGAAGGGATTGAAGGCTCAACATCAAATCTGTTCCAAGTCCCCCAAGACCAAACACTCCCAGGATCAAAGCGGATCGAAGCGCGCAATCGAGGCGATGTCCAATGTGATTTTTGATCGCGCTGCTCACTGCGGGAATAACAGCCGTCATTAGAACTGCAATTGCCGGCCCGCCCGTGGCTTGAAGTACGGGTAAGGCTGGAGACTCGTGACAATCAATTTGATCAGCGATCACTCTTGCCATCAGCGCGCTGTAAGGGATGACAATCGCTGCAATGGCGACCCAGCCATTGAGTCCGTAAATCTGAAGCAATAGCAATCCCCAGATCAACTCATGAATGGCTCGAAACGGGGAGAGCAGTCGTCTAAAAAGCAGGGCTGGCCAGGCGCTTCCCAGGACCGTTCGCCAAAGTGTGCGTGATCCCAAAAAGCCCAAAATCACCCCCAGACCACTGCTGATTCCCCAGGAGAGAACGGCTATTACGAGAGTGATTTGAAGTCCTTGCCACAGATTCTTGAGGAGGTTTGGATCGAAGGACGGCTGAAGAGCACCCTGAGCAAACTGAATCAACAAAGGCAGACCGCCGCCGTGGCCATCGCGAACCAAGATGGCCACGACTGGAATCAGACAGAGTCCTGGCAACAGAGTGAGCAGCGGTAACGCTGGTTTTAAGAACGTCTGTACAGCCATTCCAATTGCGAGTTGCTGATCGTTTCTGGTGCCGCATCAAGGACAAGGGCTCCGTTTCTGAGCCCCAGTACACGTTCAAATCGATGAATGAGATCAGGACGATGCAAGCTGATCAGACACCCCGGAAATGAAAGCAAGGTGTCGAGTACATCCCTGGCGATGACAGGATCGAGTGCAGACAAGGGTTCATCGGCGAGCCCCAGTTCAGGCCTCTGGCGCAGCAATCGAGCTAGGGCAACGCGTTGTCGCTGACCTCCAGAGAGTTGGGTCACCGCACGATTGAGCAGTGATGGCTCCAAATGAACCTGGTGCATCACTGTGAGACAAGCGTCCTTGTCGAGGACACCAAGAAGGTTTCTCAGGGCCCACAACAAGCCATGACGCCCGAGAGCACCGCTATTGATGTTTTGGACAACGCTGAGTTCCTCCACAAGTCGTAAGTCCTGCCAGAGGGTGCCGATTGAGCGCCGTTGATGACGCGTCAAAGACGCGAATGGTTGACCACGCCATTGGATGCTTCCCTTCGAAGGTTTCAGGCTTCCGTTGCAGAGTTGGATAAGGGTGGTTTTACCAGCGCCACTGGCTCCAAGCAAAACCACCCGTTCATCAGCTCTGATTGTGAGACTGGTCGACTGGAGTCGTTGGTCAAGGCTGACCTGGTGTAACTCCAGCAGCGCTGTCAACGGATCTTGCCAAGTTGGCGACCCACGGCTTCGATTTTGTCGTAGTCGGAGTTTTGAGCCGGGATAAACTGAGCCGCACCAAAGAGTTCGAGGATGGTTTCGCCTCGAGGCGTTGTGGGTGAGATCTTCAGCAGTGCGGATTGGACCTTTTTGGTGAATCCATTGCCGAAACGCTCATCGAGATCGGGACGCGCCACCCAGTGGTAGTCGACGTATGCGGGCGTTCTCCAAATGACTGACACCTTATTGGGGTCAACACGACCATCCTTAACGTTGCTTCTCCAAACCTGTTCGTTTAAGGCTCCGACCTCATAGGCCCCGCTCTGCACCACAGCAATGGTGGCGTCATGGCTGCCGCTGAAACCAGGAGCACCACCAGCGAGGTCCGCGGTTTCAACCCCGTTTTGGCTCATAAAGTATTGCGGCATCAGCCGGCCTGAGGTCGAACTCTCTGAACCAAATGAAAGGCGCCGTCCTTTCAGATTTGTGAGCTGATCGCCGTTGCTGATGGGGCGAAGTCCGCTGGCACCGTTCGCAATGAACACACTTGTGAACTTGGCGTCGATATCTCGTTGGGCCAGGACTTTGGCCCCGGGTGTTTGCAACCGGGCCTGCACGCCAGTGAGGCCACCGAACCAAACCAAGTCGAGGCTTCCAGTTCGAAAGGCACTCACCGCAGCGGGGTAATTGCTTACCGGTACGTATTGCACCGGAACCGTCAGCTGATCACTAAGTTCGTTTGAAAGTGAGCTGTAGAGACGGTTGAGTTTCTCTGGGTTCTGATCTGGGATTGCCCCGATGTGAAGGACTGGAGATTCCGTCCCTGTTGGACCTGATCCACAGCTAGTCACGGTGGCCGCAATGGTGATGCCGGTCAAAAGACTTGCAACCAAAACGGCCCGGCGTTCTCGAACGAGCATCGGAATTGTCATAGCCATTCGTTTAAAACTGGCTGAGCGTCCGCTGCAGTCGTTCCAAACCAGTCGTGATCGTCTCACGCGATACGGCACACGACAAACGAATGCAACGGTCGTCTCCAAAGGCAACGCCTGGTACAACGGCGAGTCCTTCGTCTTCTAAAGCACGTCGACAAAATTCCATGGAATCAGTCACGCGCTCCGGCAGTTGCGGAAAGGCATAGAACGCACCTTTGGGCGGAATCAAGGTGATGCCTGGAATGGCTTGAAGTCCGTCGATCAAAAGATCTCTGCGCAGGTTGTAGCTGCGAGCCATGTCCTTAACGCAGTCTCGTGAGCCTTGAATCGCGGCAAGGGCTCCTTTTTGAGCAAAGCTGCACACATTGCTGGTGCTTTGGCTTTGCAGTGCTGAAGCGGCTTTGATAACCGTCGCGTTGCCAGCGAGGTAACCGAGGCGCCATCCGGTCATCGCCCAACCTTTGGCAAAGCCGTTCACCGTGAAGCAACGGTCCTTGAGCGTTTCGGATACAGAGGCAAAACTGATGTGTTGTTCTCCGTCGGCCAAAAGATATTCATAAATTTCATCACTCATCACCAGAAGATTGGGGTGACGAGCAACAAGCTCGGCGAGCGCCTCGATGTCTTGTCGCTGCATCACGCGACCGGTTGGATTGCCTGGACTGTTGATCACCAAAAGTCTGCTTTTGGGGGTGATTCGGGCTTCCAATGCGTCGAGATCAAGTTTGAAACCATCGGACGCTGACGATGGAATCAAGACTGTGGAGGCTCCAGCTAGAGCAGCCATTTCGGGATAACTCAACCAATACGGCGAAGGCAGTAAGACCTCATCCCCAGGGTTCAGCACCACCTGGAACAGGTTGTAAATCGCTTGCTTCCCGCCATTGCAGATCAGAACCTGCTCAGGGCGGGTCGCAATCCCGTTTTCTTGACTGAGTTTGTCGGCGAGAGCAGCACGCAACTCGGGATCACCCGCCGCAGGGCCATACCGGGTGATGCCTTGAAGAAGAGCCTCCCGTGCAGCCTCAACAATGAAATCTGGAGTATTGAAATCAGGCTCTCCAGCACTAAGGCTGCAGATATCCCGGCCTTCGGCCTGAAGCGCCTTGGCTTTGGCGCTGATCTCAAGGGTCAGCGAGGGCTTGAGGGCGATGGCCCGATGGGAGAGTTCTGGGGGGCGCAAGATCTTCAACGCACCTCCCCGGGGCGCGTTTAAAAATCTCATCCTGCCTCAAGCAGTGACCCAAACAACCTTTTGTTCACGCAGGCCATCAATCCAATGCAAATCAGCTTGGTTCTCGCTGCCCACGAGCCCAAGGCCCTGAGCCATTTTTATTGCGAGCTTTTTGGCGCGAAAGCCCGTGAGGGGAAAGCCGATCACCACAGGATTCTCGACCTCAAAGATGGGGTGAGACTGGAGATTTATCGGCCATCAAAACATCGCCCTTTTCCGGCAGCAGGTCGTGCTTTATCGCTGTGTTTGAAACTCCCTGCTCATCAGATTCCTTTGGTTGAGTTGGAAGATCACGTCAGCCATGCACTTCGTCTGGGCGGCTCTGTTTTGGAGCCGGCGCGGCTGGAACCGTTTGGTGCTGAGTGTTGGATCAATGATCCGGAAGGAAACGCTGTTTTATTGCTCGTTCCTATCGAAAGGTTGGAACGGAGCGCATGACAACCTTCGATCTGGATGGATGTTTGCGCTGCTCAGCCTGTGAACTAGCCGCAACACGTCACAAGGTGGTGGTCTATCGCGGCAATCCGGTCGCTCCGCTGATGCTGATTGGAGAAGCCCCCGGTGCCCAGGAAGATCAATCCGGTGTGCCGTTCAAAGGACGATCTGGACAAGCCCTTGACCGCTTGCTGATGGAGGCGGGTTTCAACGTCGATGAAGACATCTACATCTGCAATGCAGTGAAGTGTCGGCCGCCAAGCAATCGTCGCCCGAAAAAGAATGAGCTTGCGGCATGTCGTCCATGGCTCGACATGCAGATTGCCCTGGTGAATCCAGCTGTGATCGTGCTGACTGGGGCAACAGCGGTTGAGGCCCTGCTCGGAACGAAAGCGGCAATGACCCAGTTGCGAGGGAAGTGGCAGTCCTGGCAAGGACGTTCGGTGATGCCCATTTTTCATCCGGCTTATCTGCTTCGACACGCGCAGACAAAGGAGGGCGGCCCGGTTGAACTCACCCGCCAAGATCTATTAGCTGTGCGAACCAGGCTGTGCGAACGTTGACTTGCATCTGGAACGGCTACACATGACCGCCCTAGATCGGCGATACGACACCCAGATCTACCGTCGAGTCACCCGCACCGTGATGGTGGGTGGGGTTCCAATCGGTAGCGAGCACCCCATTGCGGTGCAGTCGATGATCAACGAGGACACGCTTGATATCGATGGTTCAGTTGCTGGAATCATCCGACTTGTTGATGCTGGATGCGAGATCGTTCGCGTCACGACTCCATCGATTGGTCATGCCAAGGCCATGGGCAAAATCAAGGCAGAACTTGTAAGCAAGGGATACAACGTTCCGTTGGTGGCTGACGTGCACCACAACGGAACCAAGATTGCCTTAGAAGTCGCACAACACGTCGATAAAGTACGAATTAATCCTGGCCTTTTTGTTTTTGATAAGCCCGATCCAGATCGTCAGGAATTTACCGAATCGGAATTTGCTGAGATTGGTGCGCGCATTAGAGAAACATTTGAGCCTTTGGTGAAAGTATTACGTGACCAAAATAAGGCTCTACGCATCGGTGTTAACCATGGCTCCCTGGCCGAACGCATGCTGTTTACCTACGGCGATACACCAAAGGGAATGGTGGAGTCGGCAATGGAGTTTGTTCGTATTTGCGACGAACTTGATTTCCACAACATTCTGATATCAATGAAAGCGTCACGGGCACCAGTCATGCTCGCGGCCTATCGGCTGATGGCCGACACAATGGATCAGGAGGGTTTCAATTACCCGCTTCACCTTGGCGTGACAGAAGCGGGTGATGGCGACTATGGCCGCATTAAAAGTACAGCGGGTATCGCCACACTCTTGGCAGAGGGATTGGGTGACACAATACGGGTTTCACTCACTGAAGCGCCTGAAAAAGAGATACCTGTGTGTTATTCAATCCTTCAGTCTCTCGGTTTACGGAAGACAATGGTTGAGTATATTGCCTGTCCTAGTTGTGGTCGAACACTCTTTAACTTAGAGGATGTATTGCACAAAGTTCGCGACTCTACATCTCACCTCAAAGGTTTAGATATTGCTGTGATGGGCTGCATTGTTAATGGGCCTGGCGAGATGGCCGACGCTGACTATGGATATGTTGGAAAGGGACCTGGCATTATTGCTTTATACCGAGGGCGGGAAGAGATTCGTAAAGTCCCTGAAAAAGAAGGTGTTCAAGCCCTGATCCAGTTGATTAAGGAGGATGGGCTCTGGGTCGAACCTGATGAAACTCGTTAATGTGAGAGCACAGACCTAAGAAAATACCAATATGGCTAAGTCACTGAATTGGCGATCGTTTTTACGGTCAACCCCTTTATTGATACTTCTTGGCTTAGGTGGAGTCACCACCGCGATCACGGTGGGGATGCCTGGATTAACGCTTCCCACTGCCAGCGGGGGATCGATAAGCGATAGCCCAAAAGAGGTTATCGATCAGGTTTGGCAGATTGTTTATCGGGATTACCTCGATTCAAGTGGTGATTACGATGAAAAGTCTTGGCGACAATTACGTAGCAAACTGCTTAAAAAGTCATTCGCGGGTAACGCTGAGTCCTACGAAGCCATTCGTGGAATGTTGGCAAGCCTGAATGATCCATATACCCGCTTCCTTGATCCAAAAGAATTTAAGGAGATGCGTATTGATACGTCAGGTGAATTGATGGGTGTGGGCATTCAACTGAGTCTTGATAAAGCAACCAAAGAATTAGTGGTTGTATCCCCAATTGAAGGCACTCCTGCATCACGAGCCGGCGTTCTCTCTAAGGATGTGATCGTCTCCATCGATGGGAACTCAACGAAGGGAATGAGTACAGAGGATGCCGTTAAATTAATTCGGGGACCGGAAGGATCAGATGTTATTTTAGGACTTCGTCGTGGTGATCAAGTGTTAGATGTTCCTCTAACGCGTGCTCGTATTGAGATTAATGCAGTTACTTACAGACTTAATAAAACAAAAGATCAACGAAAAATTGGATACATTCGCCTAAAACAATTTAATGCGAATGCGGCCAAAGAGATGCGCCAAGCAGCAAAGTCGCTTGAAGAACAAGGGGCTGAGGGTTATGTGCTCGATTTACGCGGCAATCCGGGTGGATTGTTAGAAGCAAGTATTGATATCGCTCGCCAATGGTTAAATGAAGGAATCATTGTGAGCACACGGACTCGCGAGGGAATTCGTGACGTGCGGCGGGCTACAGGCAGTGCCATCACTGATAAACCTTTGGTGGTGTTGATTGATCAGGGCTCGGCTAGTGCTAGTGAAATTTTGTCTGGTTCTCTTCAAGACAACTCTCGGGCTGAATTGGTCGGCCAAAAAACATTTGGAAAAGGTTTAGTGCAAGCTGTTAGAGGTTTGTCTGATGGCTCTGGTTTGACGGTCACAATCGCTAAATATTTAACTCCCAAGGGAACCGACATTCACAAGAATGGTATTGAGCCAGATGTAACGTCAGTAATGACTGAAGATCAACTCAAAAACTTTACGATTGAAAAACTGGGATCTTCTCAAGATTCACAATATATTGATGCTCAAACCCTCTTATTGACAAAAATGAGATCCTAATAAAAAACTAAAATAATGTATAAGTTGAGTAGTAGTTAGGACACTAGCTGCAGCCGATCAAGAGATCGGCTGCATCAGGCCACCGCCGCCGCCACCGTTGGAATCATCGTCGTCTGAGGCATCGGGCTGCATAAGGGCATAAATGCCTATGGCAGCTGCACAGAACACGCCACTGACCATTTGCATTGAGGCGCCATTCACACCGATCTCAATGAATTCGCCCATGGAAGACCAAATCTTTGAACCAATGTAACGAAGAATTGCGGCTCTGTGAAGTTTTTCTCAGAAATGGGTGGTCCCGTGGGCCTACACCCTGAGGACTTCGTCGTTTTTCTCAGCATTCTTACGGTCCCGCTGATCGGCTGTAAGCCCATCTGTGTCTGGGATTTGCGATGCCATGAGCTTCAGCCAATCCATCAGTTGTTCCAGTTGTTTCTCCATCGGAAGGACACCAAGACCTCTTGCCAATGCCTTGTGTTGAAGACCACTGCCTGCTTGGTAGACGAAACGCCCGTGGAGGTGTTGGGGTAGCCCCTGACGCAGAAGCCGGAATGCTGGTTCTTCCATCGGCGTTTCCAAAACAATATTGGGTTTCTCCGGCTTGATACGTGAGAAACCGCAGCGTTTCGCCAGCATCTTCAGCTCCATCAACTGCAACAGCGATTGAACCGCAGCGGGTATTGCTCCATACCGATCTGCCCAGCCAGCCGCCAACTCCACCAAAGCCTCGGACGATTGGCAGTCGGCTGCAGCTCTGTAAGCGGCGATTTTCTCATCTGGATCCGTAATCCAGTCAGCGGGCACAAAAGCAGTGACTGGAAGATCAACCTGGGTATCCTCCACCGCAGGAATGTCTTGCCCCTGGATCTCAGCTAAGGACTCTTGAAGCATCTCCATATACAAGTCAAAGCCAATCGTTTCCATCTGACCGCTCTGTTCAACACCAAGAAGATTTCCAACCCCACGAATCTCCATATCTCGCATCGCTAATTGATAACCACTGCCCAGTTGGGAAAATTCCTGAATGGCTCGAAGTCTTTGGCGTGCATTATCACTAAGTGATGCATTACCTGGATAAAAGAGCCAAGCATGGGCCTGAATGCCACTGCGTCCAACTCGACCACGAAGTTGATACAGCTGCGCTAAACCAAATCGATGCGCATCTTCGATCAAAATGGTATTTACTCGAGGTATATCAAGGCCACTTTCTACAATTGTGGTGCAAAGCATCACATCTGCTTCACCAGCGTTGAAAGCAACCATGGCACTCTCCAGCTCCCCTTCAGCCATTTGTCCATGGGCGACAAGGAGCTTGAGGCCAGGCAGCATCGTGCGAAGACCGGTGGCCACATCTTCGATTCCTTCGACCCGCGGAACCACATAAAACACCTGTCCGCCGCGGTCCAATTCCTGGCGAATTGCACTCCGTACAGCTTCTAGATCGAGGGAGGCTAAATGGGTTTTAATCGGTCTACGAAGGGGGGGTGGCGTTGTTATTAAACTCATTTCACGAACACCCGAAAGACTCATATAAAGAGTTCGTGGAATGGGTGTAGCTGACAAGGTCAATACATCGACATCCTTGCGTAGAACTTTGATCTTTTCTTTTTGATTGACACCAAAGCGTTGTTCTTCATCAACAACCAGGAGTCCGAGCTGTTGAAAGCTTGTGCCTTTACTTAAAAGCTGATGGGTGCCCACAACCGCATCAATCGTGCCCTGCTTTAAGCCTTCAAGAATACTTTTCCGTTCCGTCGTTGTTCGGAAGCGATTGAGCAGTGCAACTTTGATCGGATAAGGAGCAAAGCGTTCGGACAGGGTTCTCCAGTGCTGTTGTGCCAGCACCGTGGTGGGAGCCAACATGGCCACTTGTTTGCCAGCGGTGATGGCTTTGAAAATTGCCCGAATCGCTACTTCAGTCTTGCCAAAGCCAACATCTCCACAAACCAAGCGATCCATGGGTTCTGCCCTTTCCATATCGCGCTTCACATCGGTGGTGGACTTCAGTTGATCTGGGGTGGGTTCATAGGGAAAAGACTCTTCTAGTTCGGTCTGCCAGGGACCATCAGGTGGAAATGCAAAGCCATTGGACTGTTGACGTTCGGCATAGAGCTTCACGAGATCAAGGGCCACCTTGCGGACAGCCTTCTTGGCTCTTTCTTTGGCCTTCGTCCAAGCTGCCCCGCCCATTCGGCTGAGTTGGGGAGGTGATTCACTCGTGGCCCGATACCGACCAAGACTTCCCAACTGGTCAGCGGCTACTCGGAGAATGCCATCGGCGTACTGAACGACTAGGTAGTCGCGGACATCGCCAGACATGGCGAGTTTGTCCATCGCTTTGAAGCGACCAATACCGTGGTTTCGATGCACAACAAAGTCGCCGGGTCGCATCTTGTTGGGATCGACCGTTTGGCTGGCGGCTTTTCGACGACGACGGACATATCCCGTGGAGGTAAGGGTTTGTTGCCCAAAGAACTCCCGATCTGTAACGAGGGCGATGCGCCACGCGGGTAGAAGCACTCCTTCCAGTTCGGCGTTTCCCTTCGCCTTAAGGGCAACGGGGGTGTTTTGTTCAATTAACCGTTCAATAGCGGGCAGATCGCCTGCATTCGGTATAAATCGACTGATGCAGTCATGTTCCTCAAGAAGCGCTACGGCACGACTTGGCTGAGCGGAGATCAACCAGACGGCTATTCGATCCGATTGAAGCCCCTTAATTAATTCGCCGAGTTTGCCGAATTGATTGGGGTAAGCAGGAACGGGCCGACTGGCGAAATCGAAGGAGTTTGGGTGATTGTCCTCTTCGAGTAGTTCTGCAACATCAAACCCATTAAAGGTTTCCGCCAAGCCATAGGCAGAAACAACATCGCGATGAAGAACTCCAGGCCAAAGCAAGTCGCGGTCTTGCTCGGACAACCCAGCCTCGACGGCCATTTCCTTGTGGTGCTCGATGGCGTGATCGAGCCAAAGCTGACCATGGGCAAGACCCTGACGGCGCTCATCCACCACAACCGTGGTGACGTCGGGGAGATAATCCAGGAGTGATGCGGGCTCATTCCACGCCAAACCCATCAGACGACGCATCCCCTCTGGCGTTCCACCCTCGAGGAGTTCGTCGGTGGCTTGCTCTCCAAGTAGAGAGCTAAGACCATCCGGCATCGTGTCGCGCAATTGGTCTGCAATGAGTGGACTAAAACCAGTAGGTGTGAGCCTTAACAGATCAATAGGGTCTAGAGACCGCTGCGTGGCTGGATCAAATTCGCGCAATTTGACGAGCTCTTCGCCAAAGAATTCAAGCCGTACGGGCAATTCACTGCTAACAGAAAAAATATCAACAATGTCTCCCCGACGACTCCAAGTACCTTCTTGGTCAATCGTGGAAACTCGCTCGTAACCGAGTTTCGCAAGTGTTTCCGAGAGCGACTCGAGATCAACCTCATCACCCCGTTTCAGAACACGGCAGGTGTTCTTTAAAGACTGTGGTGGCGGCAAATGGGGTTGCAGACAACGTTCCGTGGCAACGATGGCGCGTCCACTGGCTTCGGGATCATTGAGCAGGTCACTTAAAACCTGCAATTGACCCCAGATAATTTCACTCGTGGGGTCAAAAGGCTCATAGGGGGATCCTTCACTTGTTGGATAAAGACTGGCCATCGACCACCCCATCAGCTCGAGCAGAGCAGTCCAACGACCTGCCTCCTCCAAGGTGGGAACCACAACGAGGAGCGGGGCGCCATCGCGTTGGGCCATGGCGCTTGTCACAAGCGCACGGCAATTGCGACCTGCACCACGCAGCAACAATCGGTCGGACCGACGGCTGCGCTCTAGTAATTCGCCTGTGAGAGCCCCTTCCCGCAGCTGACGCACCAGGGAACGAAGAGGCATGGGCTCAAAACGAAGTTGCTCAATCTTCGCAACGCCCCTGCTTTAAGTGTTGGTTATTGGAAATGTCAGCCTATTAAGAGCAATATCGCAACGATATCAACACTATATATATACGAAATCGGGCTGGTGGGCGGTCTTGTCGCCAGCAGTTTTTACTTAACTGCAATCAGCCACAGCAAAGCTCGGCAAACTGTCGAACAAAACAATCAAGACCCTTCAAGACAAGAGGACGAATCCAAGTAGAGCCGGTTGAACATAAATCGAAGCTGGCCAATCAATCGTGTCCTTGGTTTCAATTTGCAATTTAAGATCGAAACATTTTTGGACCGAACCCCCTCAAACTTGATTGACGACTAAAGATGAGTTTACCTGCTTTGCTAAGATGGAGAAAATTGCCAAATCAATTATTAGGTGAACAACGTATTGTCCTCCAACAGACCCATCATTGAAGCCGACAGCTTCAATCAAGCTCTGGCTAGCTCATCATTGACGAAGGAAGAAGAGTCAATTATTGAGTACATACGATACACAGGAGTATTTGACGAATTAAAAATTAGAAAAGAACTCTCACTTCCCTCAAAGCCACCAGCACTATGGCTTTTAGCACAGGCATGTGAAAAAATTGGAGCCATAATTCCTGAATATTATGAACGCATAAGATGTTGGTCAAAATCTCAAAGTAAAGATCAAATAGCCTGGGATGGCAATTTAGTTTGTAGTATTATCTATAATTGCGATGGTCTAGAAATTTCACCAACATCAGGAACATCATTATACCATACTTTTGCAGTTCATAAAGAACTATTCTCTGGTTTAGATTGCTAGCACTAGCGTTTATAATGATTGGAGATAAGTGTATTGAATGATGATCATACTTTACTCAGTCTAATGAAACTCTCTTGTTTCAGAAGAATCCTTTTAAGATGAATTGCAAACATTTTTTCTTAGTCGATGCCTCGATACCGTTGCCCTTCGTGCTGCTGCGGTCCGGCTTTGGTTTTACGCCCACCGAAAGGGGCGATTCCGATTTGCTCGAATTGTCAAACACCAATGGAAAAACAGCCTTTCGTCAAGGCGATTCCGCTCATGGTGCTGCTCTCTGTTGGCAGTGTCTTGGTGGCGTCTTCAATTCCATTGCTCTTTGAACCCAATCCTCCAATTCCATTGAAGCGCTCTAGACAAATCACCTAAACAACCGATTTCAAGAGACAAAGGATATGATCAGTATTAAATTTCTAGCAATATTGTTGACTACTAAATTAATTCTAATTATTCAATTTTATATCGTATGACTTGAAGCTTTGGGGGTTATACTCGTAAATATGTTCAATAACCAAAAACGATGACAAAAGATTTTGACTATTCCGCCAAAATATCTTTTATGGATATAAGAGAAAATCTTCCGGCGATTGACCCCGAAAACGTATCGGCTCAACAAGTCGTGGAGGTATTATTATATCTAATGATGCAGAAGGCTGATTTCCGGGACCGTGGGCATGAGGTCAATAATAAGGAAACAGCCTGGATCAATGGGTTTCTTCTCAGGCTAAAACCCGTCATTGATGACAATGGAATTCAATCCTTTGTTGTTGAAACTATGGGCTCAAGCATGGATAAAATCGCGCTACTTAAATAGAATGGCAAGAACGATTATTAGCTAAAAGCTTTGGGAGAGTCAGTCTGGAAGTCAATCAATCAATCAATCAGTCAATGACGAGAATTAGGAGGTGGATCAACAATATCAGCCTAACGGCTTCTGTTAATGTTATTTAATGTGGAGTCAATGAAATACATATTCCTGCCAAAAGCTCAAGCTAATGCGGATATTATTCAATATTTGTGTTATGGATTGGCAAGAGTTTGCTCCTCAAGCAGCATATTAAATTGGAGCAATTGTTCATCACTCAATTGTTGCCGAGTTGTGGAATTCAGATGGTTCTGAAGAAATGCTCGGGCCTGTTCCCCCGACCAGCCGAGATTCGACAACATCTGATCACCCTGTGTGATCAGATCACTCCGACGGATGGGCACCGCGGCTTGCTCAGGACTCTCTCCTGGTGGGAATTGTCGAAGTTGTCGGAGAAACGCAACCAGGTCGGCATACCGAGTTAAACGGTGACGACTCGCGTGTCCAAAAGCCCGCTCAAGGTATTGACGTTCTTGTTCTCTCACCCAACCAATCCTCTTTAACTCAAAATCAATGGCGGTGAGCTCTTCGCTCCAGTCATCCGGATCGGTAGGAGATTCAGACGGTGGATCGACCGCTAACGGTGATGGTCTCTCGTTCTCAACAATGGCTGAAGGAGGATTAGCTGCGGCTGATGACGGTTTGGACCGGTTGTCGGATTCATCCACCTGGCTGGAGTTGAGCGGATTGGCTGCAACATCACGGGGCTGCACAGGGGAAGATGCCGGAAGCCCTCTGATCGCAGCTTGATCGGGCTGATCGTGGTCATTTTGCGCCTGTTTTTTGGTCTCAAGCCGTTGCGTGAGGCGTTGAACGGCCCGGTCTTCGGCTTCTTCCGCACTGGATGCCTCTCCGAGTGAAGAAGCGATCAACCGCGTGGCATCCCATGCCTCAACGCGTACAACGCAACGCAGGGTGTCGACGTGACACAGCTCAACCCGGATATTCATCCCCTTGGATCATCTCAAAGCCTTTCTAGGCTGGCGTGATGGACATCACAGCGCTCCCTTCCCTATCGGATTTGTATGAAGGGGCTGATCAATGGAGAGAAGTGGTCTCTCTCCTGCCGGTATTGGTTCTACTGGAAGTTGTCCTTTCAGCCGACAACGCGGTGGCATTGGCTGCAATAGCCCGTGGCGGTAACGACCCAGCACAAGAACGTTTATCCCTAAATATTGGGATTTCTTTGGCACTTGTTCTGCGAATTGGTCTCATTGTGGTTGCGCAATGGGTGTTGCAGCATTTGTGGGTTCAATTGGTTGCAGCAATATATTTGATGTGGTTAGTTTTTGATCACTTTTGGCAGCGAAATAAAGTTGTGCCCTCGGAAAATTCAGAGGAAGAATTAACCGCTAAAATGCCAAGAAGTATGGCTCGTACTGTCATTTTGTTGGCATTTACGGATCTTGCTTTTTCGATTGATAGTGTCGCCGCCGCGGTCGCTATTAGTGATCAGGTTATTTTAATAGTGACTGGTGCCGTCATTGGAATTGTGGCTTTACGGTTTACATCAGGCTTATTCATCCGTTGGCTTGACGAATATCCACGCCTTGAAACAGCCGGTTTCCTCGCAGTTGCATTTGTCGCTATTAGACTGATTTTGCATGTCGTTATGCCACTTCTAAACCAACCCGATTGGTTCACATTAATCGTCGTGTTAATCTTTTTCAGCTGGGGTTTATCAATTAAAAAGCCCGTAGCAGTCACCGAGCCACCCCATGCTGGTTGAACTCAGGCACGCTGGAACCGAGAGTCTGATCAACCGTATTTGCTTGAGTGAGCCACCCCATCCCGGTTCATGGTTTGAGATGGACGGAGTGTCCTACATGGTGATGCAAAGGCAGCACAGGTATTCACTCAAGGGTGGTAAATACGAAATTTCTGCCATTGCCTTATTTGTGAAGCTTCAGAAACAACCAGCGGATGCTGTGGCGTGGCGTCACGGCTGGGTTATTGGTGATCCAACCTGCCGATTCAATGCGCAAAGTCCCCTATTGCGGTGTGTTGTCTGGCCAGATGGACCCTGTCATCATTGCAGTCATTACCAGACACGTTGAAGTGACACAGGAATGGATACAGGGTGAAATTCAGCAAGGCCATGGTGTGGCCTCTGGAAAGAATGCTGAATCGCCGTATCCGAACGGAACGATTGCCATGCAGGCACCATTCTTTAAGGATCTTGGCTTAGATCTTTTTAACTTTTGGCCAGGAACACTCAATATTAGCTTTAAGCCATTAGAGGTTGTTTTAAGCAATCCCGATTTCACAGTTGAAAATATGAGTTGGACAAACCTACACCCCCCAGAAACATTTTCATTTTGGAAGGTCAAACTTTGCCGCTTGGATGATTGTGTTGTAAAGGGTTTGATTTATTACCCTCATCCTGAGACAAAATCACGCCACTGGCAAGCAGCCTCAACCTTGGAGGTTCTTGCACCTTGGATTGAAAATTTAGACTATGGATGCCCTCTTAAAATAAAGGCTGCAGCAGGTTCTCTACAGTTAATTGATGGTTGTCGATTGCGGGCTAAGCTTCTTGAATTTTTGAAATTCAGAGTTTTAGCCTCACCCATTCAATTTTTTTCTGATGCGTCAATTGATGGCAAAAAGAAATGGCTGAAGTCTACAAATCCGGAATTTCTAGCTCTTCCAGATCATGATCTTGATGATGTATGGAAGCAGGCCAAATCCCTGTATACAGAAACCTAAGCAAACCATTGAATAATTATTTATCGAAGATATCACCCGTAGAGGCAGCCAATTGTTGAATCAATCCCTGGGAACTGCTGCTTACCTTGCCTTCAAGCTGAGCCTCGCGAATAAGAACAGGACATCCGCTTGTGCTTACGACAATACCAAGGTTGTTGACACAATCTAAAACAGTACCTGGCTCATGTTCCCCTGTTTTCCATCGCCCAAGGAGTGACCGTGCTTCCTGAGAGATCTCATTGCTGAGCCGATCAATGAGAGGCTCAGTACTGAGCACTTTCAGTCGCTTTTTACGCCAACTCGTTAGAGCTCCAGGGTATAAGCCCATTACCTTTCTGTGTGTACATAGAGCAGAATCGCTCCAATTAATTAGGAAATCATCTTTTTTGAGCATCCTGGCGTAGCTAAATTCTGATCCTTGATGTCTCACCTTCAGGCGAGCTAAACGGTCAGATTCAACTCCAACTCCAGCCGAATGAATTAATTCCATGGCCTCGACCATGAGCACTGCTGTGAGCTGGCTTAATTGTTCTCCAAGCTCCAAAGCGTTCTGACAAAGAGAAATTGGTATTTTTTGTTCGAGTAAAACGGGTCCGGTATCCAATCCTTCTTCCATAGACATAACCCCCACTCCCGTTTCAGAATCCCCTTCTAACAATGCCCACTGAATTGGACCGGCTCCTCTCCAACGAGGTAAAAGTGATCCATGCCCATTCCAGCATCCGAGTGGAGGTTGATTCAGAACTGATTTAGGCAGTATTTGCCCGAATGCCACGACAACTGATGCATCTGGTTGGAGATCGGCTAATTCCTGTTGACAGTCCAAATCTGTCTTGATTCGCTCTGGTGTGTAAACAGGAAGACCTAGGGATTGAGCACAGGCTTTGACCGCAGAAGGCAGTAGTTGTTTGCCGCGCCCCCGCTTTCGATCAGGTTGACTCACAACTCCAACAATTTGATGCCCTGCATTATGTAGAGCTAATAAAGTAGGTACTGAATACTCAGGTGTACCCCAATAAAGAATATTCATTGTGAAATGAATCGATCCTCAAGCTTCGCCAGTAATGGATAGACCCTCGACCCATACATGCGGTGAAACCCCTCGATGGGTAACTTCACAATTCGACTCCAGGTGAAGAATGGAATTTAAAACAGTACGAATATCGCCAGCAACAGTTGCAGCTTCAACGGATATGCGTTCTCCACCCTTCACCAACCAACCATCAAATGGAAGAGAGAAGGAGCCCTGAGTGGCCTTGACTCCAGCATGTAAAGCCGAGAGATCTTCTATCAAGACGAAAGTGTCAGTCTCCGTGGATTGGTCGAAGGAGTTACCGCTCGAAAAACCTTCAGTTGTGCCTAGAACAAACCAGTCAGGGCCAACGGAGACTTTGGCACCGAGGCCAGCATGACCCGTCGGTTGAACATTAAAAGCACGAGCCGTTGCCTCTGAATGAAGAAAACTCTTCAGTTTGCCATTATCAATTAAGCAAAGACTTTTTGTTGGTGTACCTTCACCGTCAAAAGCTGCGGCCCCCAGATGCCCAGGATGGAGACCATCATCATGTAGAGACAGGAAGGGAACTGCAAGGGGCTGTTCTATGGAATCACGCTGACTTAGGCTGATACCGTCAAGAACGGAACGAGCATTAAATATGCTGCTAAATGCACCTAAAAGTGAAAGAAATGCTTCTGGCGTAAAACATACATTGTAGGTACCAGTCTCGATGGGCTGATACGCAAGATGGCTAACAGTACGATCGACGGCTTCATCAATGCAGCCGGCAATATCTAAATCAGCACTTCCCAATCCAAGACGCAATGCACCCCCACTGCGGGGTTTACGTCCAGCTTCTTCAGCTCGGGCATAAAGATAGAGACTCGCCTGAGTTCGCTCCATCTCGCGCAGAGCACCATCACTATTGAGATAGAGGCTCTGGGACAATGATTCCGCTAAACCGTTGTATGGAACGGTTTGTATCGATGGATGGCGACTTAATAAATCGGCCTCCGCTTCCCGAAGGGTCTCGAGTAGCGGCAAGATTCCACGCCGTTGTTTTAAAGGGCGATTGAGCTCGGCCAGTGGCGCTTTGGCGAGAGGTGAGAAATGAGGGATGTCATCGGGATTTCCGAATCGGCTCGCCTCATGGGCTCCAACCAAGGCCTGCTCAAGTCCCTTATCGGATAAATCTGTGGTGCTTGTGATACCGACAAGGCCATCGCTGTTCCAAACGCGCACAGTGATGGAGGAGCGTTGGGCTGCTTTGAGTTGTTTCGCTTCACCACGATCAACTTGAACGGAACAATCGTCACTACAAGCAGCTCCCAGATCCCAGGAACGAATCCCTTCACGGGTCGCTAATTGTTGCAATGAGTCTCGTAGAGCTGAGGCATTGAGGCCATTATTGGTTGGCATGATCAACGTCCTCCAACTGTGATTGAGTCCACTTTGATGTGGGGTTGACCGACCGTAACGAAAACACTTCCACTAACTGAGCCACAAAAACCAGCAGCCAATTCGAGGTCGTCCGCACACATCGAAATTCTTGGCATCACCTCTTTGGCATCACCAATGAGTGTTGCTCCTTTTACGGGTTTGGTGAGTTCACCATTTTCAATTAAATAGCCTTCTTCCACTGAGAAATTGAATTGACCCGTTGGTCCAACACTTCCACCTCCCATCGCCTTGCAGTACAAACCGCGATCAACAGACGCAAGCAGATCTTCAGGTTTGTGAGGACCAGCCGCGATGTATGTATTTCTCATCCGACTTGCAGCTGCAAATGCATGACTTTGTCGACGACCGCTTCCCGTTCGTTGATGACCGGTTCGCAGTTCACCAGCCCGATCACTAATAAATCGCTGAAGGATTCCATCCTTGATCAGAACAGTGCGTTGAGGTTCCATACCTTCGTCATCCATCGACAAGGATCCGAATGCACCTCCACTGAGACCTTCGTCCACTGCCGTGACGGATGGATGGGCAATGAGTGAGCCCACTTGATCCGCGAACGGAGTTGTACCGCGTTCAATTTGAGTGGTTTCAAGCAGGTGTCCACAGGCTTCGTGAAAAATCACGCCACCAAATCGATTGGCCAGTACCACTGGCATTTGACCAGCATCGACATACTCAGCACGAAGCATGGTGCCGGCGCTTTCACAGACTTCTGCAGCGCTGGTTTCGACATTCCATTGCAAAAGATCGTCGGGACGATCTGTGCTTCCGTAGCGGCGACCAACGCTTGAACGGTCATCACCGTCGGCCGCAAGTACAGAAAGACCCGTGGATTGATGAAGTCGTATATCGCGAGCAAAGGTGCCGTCGGAGGCTGCGACCAATACTTCCTGCCAATCGCGTGAGTAGCTGCCACGACGTACTTGAAGATATTGTCCAATTTTGTCGAGTTCTCGAGTCCCTTCTAAGAGTCGCTGACTCGCATTAACCAGTGAGGGGCAGCGACTCAACCAATCGTTCTTGATATCACCGTGATCGACCAGTGAATTCAAACCATTGAAACGATCGCCACTGGACGACAGGGAGTTCACATCAAGCCCCAACATGGCCAGTGCTTGGTCGAGGGCTCGGGTCAATCCCCCATGGCTCAGATCATTGGTGCTGACAAAACCGTCCCTTCCGCCACGAAACACCCGCAGGCCTGCCCCCTTGGCGAATGAGGGATTCACACTCGTGATCTGATCTTGTTCGGCAAGGACACCAACGTGATCAGTACGCTCTAGGAATACCTCGACCAGGTCGGCACCTGCCCCAGCACCGCGGTTGAGAAGAGTCTCAAGTAGATCCTTCCACTGGTTTGAAAAAACGTCAGTCAATGAATTGAAGTAAAGGTACCGATAATCGGGACAATTCAGCGCACAGTTGGCTGAAACTTTGAACTATCAATGGCTGGCATCAAGAATAGCTTTGCCATCTCAGCACCATTGGCGACCCAATAAGGGATTTTGCGGATCAACTTGATTGGAGCTGGTGAATGACTTGCATCGGCAGCATTTAGCGCCTCGTTATTTTTGACTAATCGTTCGAGACGAATCCAGAACTTCTTATTTTTGACGTCAAGAACAACGGGAAACACTCTTGCTGAAGTGTCATTTGTTTTTTCAATCACAAGCTTGTCGTAGGTGCGAGCATCGAGCCCCAGTGATTCGTAAAACTCTTTGCGAGCAACGTCTCTCACATACATGGTTGCAAACACAGCAAGCAGGAAAAACCGGCACCAAAGCTTGGCAACAGGGCCGCGAACTGTATCAGGTTGAGACTTCATCAAGGCATCAAAGAAGTCTCCATGGCGATTTTCGTCTTGGCACCAATTTTCGAAAAAGTTAAAAATAGGAAAAATTTTGCTATCTGGATTTTGTTCAAGATGCCGGAAGATAGCAATATAACGCCAATATCCAATTTTTTCAGAGAGATATGTAGCGTAAAAAATAAACTTTGGCTTAAAGAAAGTATAGTTTTTGCTTGCAGTTAAAAAACCAAGATCGAGTTGCATCCCAAAATCGCTCATCGATTTGTTTAGGAAGCCGGCATGGCGAGCTTCGTCACGCGCCATATGGCCAAAGCATTCAGCGAGCAATGGATTTGTTTTCTTAATTCGACGACTTAGTTCTTTGTAAAGCAAAAAGCCTGAAAACTCTGAGGTGCAACTCTGCTCAAGAAACTCAATAAAAACTTTTCGAGTTTCAGGATCAAGCTTGTCGGCTGCTCCGTCAAAATCCGCATTGCGGACGAAATGATGACGGTTGTAATCTTTACGAAATTCTTCGCAAATGGCCTCCAGTTCTGCCTCGTTAGGACGCAGATCCATGGCCGCCATGGCCTCGAAATCAGTCGTGTAGAAGCGTGGCGTCAGGATCGTGTCCTTGACGGGATCCTTGGTGGAAACGGCATTATCAGCCGTCTGGTTAGCAACTGCGGTGGGAGGGACCATCAGTTCCAATATTGCTTATTCCTAATCTAGGTGGGTGCGTGCATCAAGGGGGGGCATGGATTCGAACTTAATTCCCCCCCAACCATTTCTGGCCGTTTAACCGCTGTAAGAGACGGGATACGAGTAAGGCCAACGACATCCGTTTCTCGTCGATTAAAAAGCTCTCGAGCAAGGTTGGATCACTGCCAGGGTCTGCCAAGGCAATCACCTTGCCACTGTTGATATCTTCCTTGGCGAAACAGAGCCAGAAGCGGCGTCCACCAGGAAGATCACCCACCACCATGGGGCAATTTCCACCAACGACGGGTCGGTCGCCATCGATGCGCTCGAGACGATCGGCAGTAATTCCATTGTCCAGCAACTGTTTTGCCACCGCAGGCAAAAACAAGGTGTCGATGAACTCCGGGAAAGGCTTGTCTTCCGGCTTCGGAGGTTTTGGCTTGGCAGCTGGTTTGTTAGCAGGCGCTTCGCTCACCGGATCAAAATCTCTGAGCTAACTGTACGCAGATCGAGTCGCGGACTACCAATCGCGATTGGGATCATCTCCCCAATCCGACGCCACGTCCTCCATGGACTGTTGAGATGGGGGATTGGAAACTCTTGATGGGACAGGGTCTCTGACCGGTTGATCTGTTCCTTCACTTTCAAAATGGTTGAAGTTCTGGTGTGGAACCCCACGTTTGATGATGCGATAAGCAACGGCCACCGTTGGAGCTGGATCACGCAGGTCTCTTTGCGGCGGGGATGGAGATGGAACTGGGCTTCGGTCCTGAGGTCCCTGAGCACCATCCACCTGCCATTCGGGCGTGGAAGGGCTCTCATAGGGCCGATGCAAACGTCGTCGTAATGGCTGATTGCGCGGGACGCTTAACAATGCACTCGATGCTGAAAGAGCTGCTGCACCGGTGGCAGCAAGAGCTGTCCAAACGCCAAGGGGAGCTTGTGGAGACGACCAACCCAATAGATGAAGTCGCGTTGGCGCACCGCGATGAAGTGCCGACAGCACAAGTACAGCGACCAGGGGAACCAAGCTTGGGATCAGCAGGATTCGCTGTAGAAACGTCATTGCAGCGGGCCAGTCCAACGCTGAAGCGGAGCTAAGTCTTCATCAAGAGCATCAAAGAGACGAACAACCAAAAAGTCCACCATGTCGTCCAAGGATTTTGGTTGGGTGTACCAAGCGGGAGTCGGCGGAGCAATCGTGGCGCCCGCCTCAGCTAATGCAGTGAGATTTCGTAAATGGATGAGACTAAAAGGAGTTTCTCGTGGGGCAATGACAAGGGGCCGACGTTCTTTCAGATGAACATCGGCGCATCGCTCAATTAAATCCGTCGCAATACCGGCATTAATCCGTCCAACAGTTCCCATGCTGCAGGGAACAATCACCATCGCTTTCGTTCGGTAGCTTCCACTGGCAATCGAGGAACTCTGATCGTTCCACCGATGGCATATGAGCTCACCAGTCTCAACCTCTAAACGTTCTCTCCAAAAGCGGATCTGTTGTTCCGGATCGACTGGGATGGCTAGTCCTTGCTCAGCACGAAAGACTTCATGGGCTCCGCGGCTTAACACCAAATGAACTTTCCGATCGTTCGCCAGAAGAAGTTTTAGAGAGCGTTCGGCCAGGGGCTGGGCCGATGCCCCAGTAACAGCAAGTACATAAGGAAGCATGAGTTATTGATCGCCTAATGTGACAGAAATAGGTTGAACCATTTCAACTTCGTCCTGGGAATTTTCTGAGTACGCAGAATTCACCTCGAGATCGATTTGATTGCGTAAGACATCCACTTTTATCACTCGAACTTGGACAGTGTCTCCAAGTTGATAGACACGTCTATTTTTCCGTCCTACAAGACGATTTTGGCGTGAACGATATTCATACCAGTCATCATTTAGTGAACTGACGTGTACTAAGCCTTCAACACGACTTTCCCCAACTTCGACAAAGAATCCATAACTTTGAACCCCACTAATTCGACCATCGGTGGTCAAACCCACCAACGGTTGTGCGGCACGAGCCTGCACCATCGACAACAAATCTTTTTCGAGCTCTAGAACTTTACGTCGACGTCCATTCAATCGCTGGACTAAACGATCGGTAATGAACAAATTGAGTTTGTCATTTTGACTCCCAGTGAATAGAGCCCAATTGAGATCATGCTCACAACCTTTACGGCCAAGTGCTAATCGCTCCTTTTGACGCACGGTTGGTCGATCTTTACCGTCTTGAAGCAACGAAACCAAGACGTGTTGATTCACAAGCTGCGCATAACTCAATGTGGCGCAACACCATGGTGATAGGGGACTTTTTTGGAAGGTCCTCCCGATGGAATTGCCAGGATCCTCTAAAGAATCTTCGAGCAATGGTTGCACAACAGCAGGTTGTTCTGACGTTGGAACAACAGCTGAATAATTGAGTGCAGGCAATGCATGGCTGAGTTGCTGTTCGAGCACCCTTCGATGCGGTGAATCCTTAAAGACGCCAATTAACTCTTGTGCCGATGGACTCCCTTCCTCATCCAGTTCAAGGGGCAACTCAAGCGCTACGGCGCTTTTCGCCACATCGGTGAGTGTTGAAGGATCTGGATCTCCAGTTTGTGTCGTGATACCTGGAAGGTCCAGCGCTTCTCGATGGAGTTGCCAAGCACGATCTGCGGCGCGGATCAGGGGCTGAAGTAGGGATTGGGGATCGGAGGACACTGGTGCGTCAATCCAGCGATGCCGCAAACCGATTGGATCTGCCCATCGCAAATCACCCAATGTGTCTAACTGTGGTGGACACAGATCCAACTGAACAAACCCTTGAGCCTGCTCGTGCTTTCTCAAGCAACTTTCACAAAAGCGGAGCATTTCAAGTTGATTGAGATGTTCTTTGATCTCTTTGAGAGCAGCCGGGATACTCCGAGATTTAGGTTTTCGTTCATCGAGTGCTTTCAGTTGAGCCACGCCGACGAAGGCCACGGGTTTCACCGTTGAAAGACAAAACTCCCAATCAGTGAGTTCTCCCTCTTGGGAGACATCAATACGTGCGGTTACGGCTTCTGCAACGTCACCTGGAACAAATGAGGTGGCTGCGTTGATAGAGGGTTGGAGCAATGGCTGCCAACTGTCTCCGAGACAAAGGGCTTCCATCCGTTCCCTCAACCAGAGATCAAGGGCGTTGCTACCCATGATGCGTTCTGCCACAGCGGGAGCATGCAGCCAAAGGCGACAACCTCCATCACGCGCTTCCACATGGACGGCTGGAAGCCCCGGAGCACTGGAATCAGTCCAACTTCTCAACAACAAAGCAGGCTGATCAGTGCAATCAATTCGACCCCTTGCTCCAGGAACCTTGCCAGAACCGCGGGGTGGAGCAGGACGCTGATGAAGACCTGCTTTCGTTAGGAGGAGATCACGATCAGCGGACGGCCCACCGTTGAGGGGTAGGGGACGAACCACTTGACCCAGTGCCGGATGTTGAGCAATCGGATAGCGATTCACAAGAACCTCAACGACCGCAGTGGGCTCTTCGCTGGAGACGTACTCCGCAGCTTCGTCGGTTAGTTGGATGATCGTGAGCATCCGATCGTCCAATGGAACGGCAAAAAATTGATCATCCCGATGTTCAACCCGCCCAAGCAGTGATGTAGTTGAACGCTCCAAAATGCATTGGACACCTCCTTCCGGAGAACGACGACGACCGCCCTCACGCGTGATCCTTACAAGGACTCGATCGCCGTTCCAGGCATGATTGAGTTGATGATCACGAATATAAATATCGTCTCCGCCATCATCACGAATGGCAAAACAAAATCCCTTACTGCTACATCGAAGCCGCGCATCAATGAATTCACTGTTTCGAGAACGCGTAACAACATCTCCATCGCCACGAGTCAAAACACCCATTTTTGAGAGGGCATCGATCGCTATTTCCAAAAACTGCTTGTCTGATTTATTCGTCAGCTTCAGAATTTTGGCGACGACAGCTGTCTCAACCGAATCGTTGGAGGACAACTGGTCGAGCAGATCGGCGACCGTGAATTTCATCAAAAGGTAAGCAGAAACCGGCTAACAGAACCGGGGGGAAGGCTGGAGCGGCTGACAAGTACGTCAAGCCTGTAGAGAACCCCATCCATCGAAGAGTTTAAGAGTTCGATGGATCGGTTTCGTCTGATTGCTTCGACTGGTTGGCCAGTAGCGGCCATAAAAGGCGAGATCCAATCACCAAAAAGCCAAGGGATGCCACGAGTTGCAGAAGATCACTTGGAATCACAGTGGCCACAGATCCACCAGCAAGCGCCCCTAACAAGCTCGCCAACACAAGAGCGGAAGACGAACCAAGAAAAACTGCTAGAGGTCGATCGGATGTGCCACTGATCGCCACCGTTGCAAGCTGTGTTTTATCGCCGAGTTCCGCCAAAAAAACCGTGACGAAGGTGGAGAGGAGAAGAGCAAAATCCATCGCTTAGGCCTGGGATCCGATGACAATGAGAGATCGACTGGCTTGGAGTCCTAGCCACAGGCCGAGGCAAACCATCAGCACGCCGGCCATGAATTCGAGGCGTTCTGGAGGGAGCGTTCTGGCGAGCCATTGCCCAACCAAAACACCCACAAGGCTTGAACAGATCAAGGCGAGCGCGGCACCCAGAAAAACAAGACCAGGTGACCCGGATTGAGCCGACAACAGAAGCGTGGCGAGCTGGGTTTTATCGCCAAGCTCGGCCAGAAAAACAGTTGTAAAAGTGCTGAATAAAACAGCAACAAAGCCAGGCCGTCCAGCGTCCATTTCACCTGGCTCATTCATGGCGGTCACCTTCCGTTCGTTGAGCACGATTGAACCTTCGCATTACGCCACTCCGTCCGCCATAAGTGGTGCGGATTTGTTGTTTGCAACAGGCAATGGCAAATGGATCAAGGTCATCAGATGGAACATCAAACAATGTTCCCAACTCACTGACTCGACAAAAGTCAGGACGCTCGGAATAAATGGTGCAGCTCCGAGCACCACTGTTGTAGTGAATGCACCATCCATCAGCTCCGACCATTGAGAGATAGATGCTTTGCTGGTCTTCGCTCAGAGCCGCAAGGGCCTCACCGCGTTCTTCGGGACAAAGCCTGCAACAGGCTCCGCACTGTTGAATGCAGTGCCATGAAGGGGAGTGATTGTTCATGGGCTTGGCTGTGACAAGGCATCACAGACAAAACGAAAGAGTGGTCGGCTTTGGTCGCAGGCCCCGTAGCCTGGTGCTACATCTGTCACTGGAACGCACGCATTCGCCATGGGCTTCGATTTCCACCTGATTGCCAACTTCGCCGCCCTCGCCCTCATCGCTCTTGCAGGTCCAGCGGTTGTCTTCATCCTCTTCTACCGCCGAGGAGCGCTCTGATCAATTCTGAGGTTAGGGGCGAAGTCCAAGACCTAAGACAGCTTCCTCAAGCAACTGATTCACCCGTGCGTCCTTGGCAAGCTCGTCGTTGCTGAAGAGCACGTTATTTTCGTCGATTTTGGCCTGCAGTGATCGCCCATCGCAGTTTGTAAGGGTGAATCCTGAAGTTGAAGTCTGTTTCGCTACGTAATTTCTAAGACCGCGCTGAAGCATCACAGAATCGCTGTGGAGGCGGATGGCCTTCATCTCTAACTGAAGCCTTTGCTCGCCTTGCCAGCGGTTAACACTGATGCGATAGGCCACATCACATTGCTCTGGAACGTGGGTTGAGAAATCCCATCGCCAGGCAATGGCTCTCCGTTCGGTTTCACCTTGGCGCAACCTGAGGGCTAGATGACCACCCTTCAATTCTCGTTGCTCTTCAACGCTGCAATCCCGGGACCAGAACAGGGGGACTTCATGACCAACGCCAAAGGGTGCCAGTGATTGCAATGCCTTCCAGAGATCCCAATTCACCTCATCCAACCGGAGCAGCGCATCGGGTTGGATGGGTAGGCCCTGGCCTTGCTGTTCCAACCACGAATCGGCTTGAACGCAGAGCTGTTCATGGAGAGCATGAACATTCTCGGCGCGGACGGTAAATCCCCCTGCTGCTGGATGCCCACCAAAACGTTCTAGAAGCGAGGCGCAATGATTCAACGCTTGATCGACGGCAAATCCTCGAGGCGATCGCACCGAAGCGCGCATCAGGCCATCACCATCGCCGGCAAGGAGGGCAGCCGGACGGTGATAACGCTCCACAAGTCGAGCAGCAACAATGCCAATCACGCCGTGGTGCCAATGACTTTGCGCTAAAAGAAGAAATGACGGCAACTGATCCGAAGCATCGGCTTCGACCAGAGCAACAGCCTCTGCCTCAATGGCATCACAAAGATCACGTCGTTGACGGTTGAAATCATCACAACGTCGGGCCAACGCCATCGCTGTTGCTGGCTCAACGGCAGTCAACAAATCCACAACGAGCCGGGGTTCACCCAAGCGTCCAACAGCATTAATGCGTGGGGCGAGTTGAAATCCAATGTCCTCGGCCGTGAGTGGCTGCTCTCCCAAGCCTGCAAGCCGTTGAAGTGCCTGTAATCCGCAGCATTCAGTGCGGTGAAGTTGAGCAAGTCCCTCCAACAGCCATGCACGATTTGCACCGATCAGCGGAGCCATGTCTGCCACTGTGCCAACGCAGAAAAGGTCTCTGGCTGAGCCGATGGCATCTGGCTGATTGAGTTGTTCAGCAACAGCTCGCGCCAGCACATAGGCCAATCCCACCCCAGCAAGGCCTCGATAGGGAGACCCCTCGGGCGTTGTTGCCGGATGGATCAAGGCTGTCATCGGTGCTGGTTGGTCGGGAATGGTGTGGTGATCGGTCACGATCACTTCCATGCCCAGTTCAGCGGCTCGTCGGAGTGCTGACGACGCGGCTACACCGTTATCCACGGTGACAAGGATTTGAACGCCATCGCGGTGTTGTCGATCCACCATGGATGGATTGAGTCCATAGCCCTCTTCCATGCGAGATGGGATCGCTGCCCTTGGAGCGGCACCTAAGGCCGCTAGGGCACGCAGTAGCAACGCGGTGCTCGTCATGCCATCGGCGTCGTAATCGCCGCAAATCGCCACGGTTTCGTTGTGTTTACACGCTTCAACCAAGCGATCTGTGGCTTTTTTCAGATCTGGAAAATGAAGGTCGGCCTCCGGTAGCGACGTTGGGATCAAAAATTGTTTTGCGGCGTCGACGGCTCGAAATCCACGTCGTTGCAACAGAGCACGAAGCGCCAAGGGGAGTTCGAGACCAGGCAAGGGGTCTGGATCAACCACTGCTGGTAAGGACCAACACCAATTCGGGGGATCTACGGGCAACGGAGCGCTGAGCTTGAGCGGGATGATTGCTGCATTGTGCCCTCGGCTTCAGCGATCGATGACTGCACTAGGAGCTGTGTTCTGGGATGTAGACGGCACCCTCGCTGACACGGAGATGGAAGGACATCGCCCGGCTTTCAATCAAGCCTTTCTTGAATTGGGGCTGCCATTCCATTGGAATGAGAAGTTGTATGCCGATCTACTCGCCATTGCTGGAGGCATTCCTCGAGTCACGGTCTACGCAGCAGATCAGGGGATCAATTTGACGGACGTCCAGCTGAAACGGTTGCGGGATGTGAAACGAGAGCATTATTTTTCCAGGATTCGCGACGGCCATGTGCGGTGGCGACCCGGCGTCGTTCGTGTTGTCAACGAATTACACGACCACAATGTCCAGCAATGGATTGTGACCTCGAGTGGAAGGCCATCTGTGCAGGCTTTGCTGGACCATGCCAAGGGAGTCTTGCCTGTGTTCGATGGCGTGGTGACATCCGATGATGTCACCACAGGAAAACCCAGTCCGGATGGCTATCGATTAGCGCTCAAGCGCAGTGGTATCGCCCCGAGCTGTGGCTTGGCGATAGAGGATTCAGCCGTCGGGCTTCAGGCGGCAACAGCTGCTGGCTTGCCCTGCCTGCTAACCCCTTCACCTTGGGACAAGGACCTTGTCGAGACAAGCCATCTCGCGACTGCTGTGTTGAATCACCTTGGGGATCACGACAAACCATCACGGCTTCAGCACGGACCCCCTTGCTTGGATGGCATGGTGACGCTGAACTACATGCAGTCATTGTTGGCACATTCGCTGTGATGATCACGCTGCAGCGCACTCGATTAGCGGGACTTCAGCGCAAAGCAGCCCAACAATTGCGAGCTGGGTTTGGTGGGCCTTGGTGGAGTAGAAGTTCACGAATTCTGTTGTTACTTGCTGGCTTTTTCATCGGCAGCAATCTCACAGTGCACCTTGAAAATGCCACGGGTGCTCGCACGTTTAGTGCATTTTTTGCGCTGATCGCTTGTGAATTGCTTGTTGTCTTGCGGCGACGTTCTCCCTGGTTGGATTACCTGAGATTGGGATTCGTCTACGCCGTCGTGTTGGAGGCCTTCAAAGTTGGATCCTGAGGGCCTTCAACGCATTCCTGCAGACGATCAGCACCGGTTGCTCAAGTTTCTGGGGATCGAAAATTTTGAAGAGTGGCGGCAGTCCTGGATCAGGCAACACGCCAATCTTGGCCTCGATGCTTGGCATCCAAACAGCAGTGCTGATTGGCTTTGGTCTCTTGGACTTCCGATTTTGAGTCTGGCGAGCCGGGAACCTGCCAGAAAACGGTTGATTGGCCTTAGTGCACTTCCAGGTTGCGGGAAGTCGAGTTTGGGGATTTGGCTTGAAACAGCGGCTCGCAATTTGGGCTTATCCCTACAGGTGGTATCGATCGACGACTTTTATTTCCCAGCCGATCAACTGGAGCGTTCGATGCAAGGAAATCCATGGGGTGTGCCGCGGGCTTTGCCTGGAAGCCACGATCTGAAACTGCTGCAACAGACACTCGCGCATTGGCGGCAGGGCCAAGACGTTCAATGCCCACAGTTTGATAAGGCGTTGCGCAATGGACGGGGAGATCGCTCTGGATGGCGTGCTTGCAATGCGGATCTACTTGTTCTCGAAGGCTGGTTTGTGGGGTGTGAAGGGGGATATGACCCCACCCTGCAGGACAGAGATCTGGAACCACCATTAACGGCCAATGAATTGGCGTACCGAAAGCAAACTGAACAGATCTTGCAGCGCTACCAACCGATCTGGACTCAACTGGACCTGCTTTGGCAACTTCGCGCTACGGATTCTCAATCGCCTCGGCTTTGGAAGCGTCAGCAGGAACATGACATGCACACGGCTCGCGGAAGTTCTCTGAACGGAAGCGAGTTGGACGGTTTCATCAGAATGATTCTGAGCGCGATTCCATCAGAAACCGTCAGAAACATTCCTGCTGATGTCGTTATCGACGTGGATT
>ERZ802831.101-NODE-101-length-43095-cov-16.3366_pt1 | contig 43095 bp, 37 predicted proteins | sample MGYA00345655_ERZ802831 | MGnify/ENA primary metagenome ERZ802831 (study PRJEB30503, sample SAMEA104212376) | marine metagenome | biome: Westerlies Biome; feature: [SRF] surface water layer (ENVO:00010504) within the epipelagic zone...; material: water...
AGAAATTGAAGCGAAGATGCAAACGTTGTCTGAGGCCTCCGCGACGTTGGCGCAAAAGATGTACGCGGAGCAGGCTGACGCCGGTGCTGGAGAAGCCGCCGCAGATGACGATTTGGGCGACGCGGTAGACGCTGAATTCGAAGAGGTCAAAGACGACAAGGGCTAAACGGCTCTGAGCGGTTGGTTCTTAGACAGAGCGCGGTGGTTGCCAGTAGGTGCCGCCGCGTTGTGTTTTCCACGGCGCAATTTTGGCGTCAGGCAACACAACAGATGAGCCGGTAAGACTAGATAGGCTGAACAGGTATGGAAAAAAGGGACTATTACGACGTTTTAGGCGTCGATCGAGGCGCATCTGAAGGCGATCTAAAAAAGGCCTATCGACGCCTGGCGATGAAGTTCCACCCAGATCGCAACAGCGAAGACCCTCAGGCTGAAGAAAAGTTCAAAGAGGCTACCGAAGCCTATGAAATTTTAACGGATCAGGAAAAGCGCGAGGCATACGACCGTTTCGGTCATGCAGGTGTAGACCCCAACCAGGGCGGCGGCTTTGGTGGTCAGGGTAATTTCGGCGATATTTTCGGTGATGTCTTTGGTGATATTTTCGGAGGCGGGCGCGGTGGTCGCAGTGGTCCTGCACGGGGCTCAGATCTTCGCTACAACCTACGCTTGAGTCTCGAGCAGGCTGTGAGCGGGGACACCATGGAAATCCGTATTCCTGTGCTCGCAACGTGTACCGATTGCAACGGCACGGGTGCCAAAGCCGGTACGTCGGCATCGACTTGCCCAGACTGTAACGGCAGCGGCCAGATCCGAGTGTCGCAAGGATTCTTCTCTTTACAGCAGACGTGTCCCAGATGTGGTGGCCGGGGGAAAGTCATAACAGATCCGTGTCTTAGCTGTGGAGGCGCTGGGCGCGTTGAGCGGCAGAAAACCTTGTCGGTAAAAATACCGGCTGGGGTAGATAATGGCGACCGCATACGGCTATCTGGTGAAGGGGAAGCTGGACCGCATGGGGGGCCGGCAGGGGATTTGTATGTACAGATCGAAGTCAGTGAGCATCCGATCTTTGTTCGCGAAGGGCGACACTTATATTGTGAAGTGCCTATCTCGTTTGCCGACGCGGCACTAGGGGGAGACCTCGAAGTGCCGACGCTTGATGGCCGAGTGAGCTTGAAGATTCCTGCAGAAACACAGACAGGTAAGGTATTCCGCTTGCGTGGTAAAGGGGTCACTCAGGTCCGTGCTGCGGGCGTAGGCGACTTGTTGTGTAAAGTGCTGGTAGAGACACCGATAAAGCTGACCGACGAGCAAAAGCAGCTATTTGAAAAACTCAAAGAGACCTTGGGAGACAGTGATAAGCATTCACCGAAAGGTAAAACTTGGTTTGATGGTGTGAAAGATTTTTTTGAAACGCTAAAGTCGTAGCATCGAAGTAACGAGTCTATCGTTCGTCGGGGGAAAAATGATCCGAGTCGCCGTTGCAGGAGCAGCAGGAAGAATGGGCCGAGCCTTAGTGCAGGCCATTGATGCTGCTGAAGGGCTGACGCTAGGGGCTGGTTTCGAGCACGAAAGCAGTTCAGCCCTAGGTCAAGACGCTGGGGAATTGGCAGCGGTTGGCAACCTTGGTGTAGTTGTGAGCAGCGATCCTATCGCCGAAATTGACAGTTTCGATGTTGTCATCGACTTCACAACGCCGGCAGCAACGCTGGGTTTGGCCCAGGTGTGTGCTGATGCAAATAAGGCAATGGTGATCGGTACCACGGGCTTTTCTGAGGAACAGCTGCAGATATTGCGGGCCCATCAGGACAAAATAGCGATGTTTACGTCGCCAAATATGAGCCTGGGGGTGAATCTGCTGTTCCAGTTGGTCGCGCGAGCTGCCCAAGCGCTAGGCGATTCGGTGGACGTGGAGGTGGTCGAGGCGCACCACCGAGACAAGATTGACGCGCCCTCCGGCACAGCTGTGCGTATTGGTGAAGTGCTGGCCGAAGCGTTGGGCCGAGATTTGACCACAGATGCAGTTTACGGCCGGCAGGGCATTACCGGGGCCCGGAACCGCAACACCATCGGGTTTTCGACCATACGCGGTGGAGACATTGTGGGAGAGCATACGGTGCTGTTTGCCGCAGAGGGTGAGCGGCTAGAAATCACTCATCGCGCACAAAGCCGCAGTAATTTCGCCCAAGGCGCTTTGCGGGCTGTGTCTTTTGTCAGTGGCAAGCCACCGGGTTGGTACTCGATGGACGATTTGTTGACCTAGACGGGCGCTCGACTTTATCTCGGTTTGCGGGATTGTTACCGCATAATATTCACATCCACATTTTTGATGCGCTGCTGCGTTGCCTGCAACAGCGCGAGCGCTATAGGCACGGTGACAGAATTTGCTCGCAAGTGACGTGCAGAAGGCCTCTGCAGACCTCCTAGCCTGGGTTGGCGATTACCACGATGCTGGAATGGAACAGTGCAATAAGTTATTGCATCAGCACGGGTTGTCTTTTCTCCGGAATCACCAGTGCAGCTTGCCAGAGCATTGCCCACCGACTAATTAATTGAGCGTGTCTTCGTGAAAATCCAATAACCGGGATTTGGCGCTTAGCAGGCGACGGTGTTCGTGGGGTAGGTTTAAGGCTTATGGCCGCATGTTCAATGCAATCAGTGACGTCGTGGCTTGAGCCTGCAAACATCAGGGCGGTCAATTCATACTGGCGCAATTTTTTTGGGTAATGACGAATTTCCCAATCGATAAGAGGATTGTTGCTGATTTTTCTGGTCGGCATGGGTATACTTTTGCCCCCAAGCTCGCCCCTAGATCCTACCGCTTTCGAGCTTGGTTTCACCCCGAGCGATCTGCCGGGGAAGGGAGTGAAAATCTGATTTGGTTGCTGTCTGTTCGGCTCGCCTAAGAGCAGGGCATCGTTAGCGCGGGCGTCATGTCAGAGTCCAGAATGTGCTCCTGTGTTCGGAGGAAAGGTGAATAGGGGATTTCTTTGATACCGGCTCTTTTAGTTCTTGAGGATGGTAGCGTCTTTCGTGGCCGTTCTCTTGGCGTCAGTGGTTCCACTGTGGGGGAGGTGGTATTCAATACGGCGATGACCGGTTACCAAGAAATCCTCACAGATCCATCCTATCGTCGGCAGATTGTCACGCTTACCTACCCGCAAATCGGCAACACAGGGATTAATCCTGAGGACTTCGAGTCAGATCAAGTTTGGGCGGCGGGTTTGGTGATCCGCCAGACCCCAAAATTGCAGAGTAATTGGCGCAGTCGTCAAACGTTAAGCGAGTTTTTGGTTGAGCAAAAAACGGTAGCAATAGCGGACATAGATACCCGCCGTTTAACTAGGTTGATTCGTGAAAAAGGTGCAATGGCGGGATGCATTTTGGCTGGGGTAGAGGTTGAAGAGGCTAACGCGGAAGGCCAAGCGTTAGATCTGGCCAAGGGCTTTGCCGGGCTTGCTGGCGCTGATCTTGCCCAGGAGGTCACCGGGGTTCAACGTGATTGGACCGAGACGCCGTGGGATTTGGCCACAGGCTATGGGGAACTCGGTGATGCTACTTATCATGTAGTGGCTTACGACTTTGGGGTTAAGCGCAATATCCTGCGTATCTTAGCGGGCAAGGGCTGTCGTATCACCGTAGTGCCGGCCCAGACGACGGCCGAACAGGTTTTGGCGCTCAAACCCGATGGAGTATTTTTATCTAATGGGCCGGGTGACCCTGAGCCATGCGATTATGCCATCACTGCAATCAAGCAATTGCTTGCTATCGAACTGCCTATTTTCGGAATTTGCCTGGGTCATCAGCTCTTAGCGCTTGCCAGTGGTGCCAAGACCATGAAAATGTCCCACGGACATCATGGCGCTAATCATCCGGTACAGGATCTTGCGACTGGCGTAGTCATGATTACCAGTCAGAATCACGGGTTCGCTGTCGACGCTGACAATCTGCCGGCCAATCTTCGGTGCACTCATAAATCGCTTTTCGATGGCACCATTCAAGGTGTGGCGCGTACGGATGTTCCGGCGTTTGGTTTTCAAGGCCACCCCGAAGCCAGCCCCGGTCCGCAAGACTGCGAACACCTGTTTGATCGATTCACACAGATGATGGCGGATCGAGCTTTGACAATGCCAGGAGCGCAAGATGCCTAAACGTTCGGACATTCAAAGCGTATTGATTGTGGGTGCTGGCCCAATCGTAATCGGTCAGGCTTGCGAATTTGATTACTCGGGCGCTCAAGCCTGCAAAGCCCTAAGAGATGAGGGGCTTAGAGTCATTCTGGTCAACTCTAATCCCGCGACCATTATGACGGATCCCGCTATGGCGGATGCTACCTATGTCGAGCCTGTGGAATGGACGACGGTTGCCAAGATCATCGAAGTAGAGCGCCCTGATGCGCTGCTGCCGACTATGGGTGGGCAGACTGCTTTGAATTGCGCGTTAGATTTGGTGCGCGAAGGGGTACTCGAGAAATATGGGGTAGAGCTGATTGGCGCCAGCCAAGACGCGATAGATAAGGCGGAAGACCGCGAGCGTTTTGATCGCGCAATGAAGTCCATAGGTTTGGACACGCCTCGGTCTGCAATTGCACACAGCCTAGAAGAAGCGCTGCAAGTGCAAAGCCAACTGGGTTTCCCATGTGTGATCCGTCCGTCCTTTACGATGGGCGGCAGTGGCGGCGGGATTGCCTACAATCGTGAGGAATTTGTGGAGATTTGCACTCGAGGATTGGACCTGTCGCCAACCTCTGAACTGTTGATTGATGAATCGCTACTGGGCTGGAAAGAATTCGAAATGGAGGTGGTGCGCGATCGTAATGATAATTGCATCATCATTTGCTCGATTGAGAATCTCGACCCTATGGGTGTGCACACGGGGGACAGCATTACTATTGCGCCTGCGCAAACGCTGACCGACAAGGAATACCAATTGTTGCGCAATGCCTCGTTGGCGGTGTTGCGCGAGATCGGCGTTGAAACGGGCGGCTCCAACGTGCAGTTTGCAATCAATCCCGACGATGGACGTATCGTGGTCATTGAGATGAATCCCCGGGTATCGAGGTCCTCAGCCCTCGCCTCGAAGGCCACTGGGTTTCCGATCGCCAAGGTTGCGGCAAAGCTGGCGATTGGGTTCACGCTTGACGAACTGGCAAATGACATTACTGGCGGTGTTACACCGGCCTCGTTTGAACCCACGATTGACTACGTCGTAACCAAGGTGCCGCGGTTTACCTTTGAAAAATTTCCCCAAGCGGACAGTCGTTTAACAACGCAAATGAAGTCTGTCGGTGAGGTCATGGCGATTGGTGCGACGTTTCAAGAATCGCTGCAGAAGGCCTTGCGCGGGTTGGAAGTTGGTTTTGTTGGTTTGGATAGCGTCCTCGACCAACAAGATTCGGATTGGCGCAGTGTGCTCAAGCGCGAGCTGAAAAATCCTAGTGCCCACCGCTTATGGTATGTGGCGGATGCGTTGCGCATTGGCATGACGCAAGAAGATTTATTTGAGCACACTAAAATTGATCCGTGGTTTCTCGCCGAAATCGCTGACCTTGTTGTTGCCGAGCAAGCGCTGAACGGTATGACGCCTGCGGAGTTACACGCCAGCCATTGGCGAAGACTGAAGCAGCAGGGTTTTTCAGATATGCGGCTCGCGCAGTTGCTTGGTACGCACCAAGATACGGTTCGCGAGGCACGTCAGGCTTGTGGGGTGCGTCCGGTATATCGGCGTGTCGACACTTGTGCCGCTGAGTTTCCAGTCAGCAGCGCCTACATGTACTCCACCTATGAGGAAGGCTGCGAAGCGAATCCTTCGGGGCGCGATAAAATCATAGTGCTTGGTGGTGGGCCGAATCGAATTGGTCAGGGCATCGAGTTTGACTACTGTTGCGTGCACGCGGCTTTGGCAATGCGCGAAGATGGCTATGAAACCATCATGGTGAATTGTAATCCAGAAACCGTTTCTACCGACTACGACACCTCGGATCGTCTCTATTTTGAGCCCGTCACCTTAGAGGATGTATTGGCGATAGTAGATATTGAGCAACCTAAGGGTGTGATCGTGCAATTTGGCGGACAGACGCCGCTCAAGCTCGCGCGTGATTTGCAGGCGCGTGGGGTGCCGATTATTGGCACTACCCCTGATGCCATTGATCGCGCTGAAGATCGGGAGCGGTTTCAGCAATTGGTTGAAAAGTTGTCCCTGCGGCAGCCGTCTAACCGGTTGGCGTCAAATTTAGCGCAAGGGTTGGCCCGAGCAGCTGAAATAGGTTACCCGATTATCGTTAGACCATCCTATGTGCTCGGTGGTCGGGCTATGGAAATCGTTTACAACGATGATGAGCTCAGTCAGTACATGCAAACCGCAGTGGATGTTTCGAATGACGCGCCAGTTTTGCTCGACCGTTACTTGAACCAGGCGGTAGAAGTGGATGTAGACGCCGTCTGTGATGGCGAGCAAGTGGTGATTGGCGCCATCATGCAGCATATTGAACAAGCGGGTGTCCATTCCGGAGATTCGGCATGTTCTTTGCCTCCTTATAATCTGCCGATGAATATTCAGGATCTAATCCGACAGCAGGTAAAAGATATTGCGCTCGAGTTGCAGGTGGTGGGTCTGATGAATGTGCAGATGGCGGTGCAAGGCGATGACGTGTTTGTTTTGGAGGTTAATCCGCGCGCGTCGCGCACAGTGCCATTCGTCTCCAAGTGTATTGGTGAGTCTCTGGCCAAAGTTGCTGCGCGCTGTATGGTGGGTACCCGGCTGACTGATCTAAAGTTCACAGAAGAAATCGTGCCGCAAACTCATCATGTCAAAGAGTCGGTGTTTCCGTTTGCAAAATTTCCAGGGGTCGACCCTATTTTAGGACCGGAGATGAAATCAACCGGTGAAGTTATGGGCGTAGGGGATTCTTTTGGTGAAGCGTTTGCAAAAGCATCTTTGGGCGCTGGTGATATTTTACCCACGGGGGGCAGGGCTTTTCTGAGCGTAAAAGATTCCGATAAGGCGCATCTGCTTGATGTAGCTAATGAGCTTATAGCGCTCGGGTTTACTTTGGTGGGGACTTCCGGAACCCAGCGAGTATTGCTGGCGGCAGGTATTGAGTGCGGTAAAGTCCAAAAGGTTAATGAGGGTCGCCCTGATGTATCTGACATGTTGAAAAATGAGCAAATAGATTTGATTATAAATACCACCGAAGGGCGGCAGTCTATTGCGGATTCGGCGGTTATTCGTCGTCTCGCGTTGCAAAACAAGGTGTGTTACACCACTACTTTGACGGGTGGAGAGGCTTTTTGTATCGCCATTCGGCAGGGTCAGGGAGAGCAAGTGCGGAGCTTGCAGGATTTACACAGTCGACTTAAGCAGGGGTAGTGATATGCCTACGCCGATGACATTGAACGGCGCGAAAGCATTGCGGGAAGAAGTTGCTTACCGTAAGGGAGCGTTGCGTCAGGAGATTACTCAAGCGATCGCTGAAGCCCGGGCCCACGGCGATCTCAAAGAAAATGCCGAATATCACGCGGCTCGGGAGCAACAAGGTTTTAATGAGGGTCGAATCCAAGAAATTGAAGGTCGCCTCGCCGATGCTCAGATTATCGACATTACAACCATCTCTGTGAGTGACAAAGTCATCTTCGGAGTTACGGTTACGCTCTACGACGGCGAAGCTGATGACAGCATCAGCTACCAAATCGTCGGCGAAGACGAAGCCGATCTAAAACAGGGCAAAATTTCAGTGATGTCGCCCATTGCGCGGGCACTGATCGGGAAGAGCGTAGGCGATGCGGTTGTCGTCGTCTCGCCAAGCGGTGAGAAAGAGTACGAAATCAGCGACGTCGAACACAAATAAGCATTTTGCTAGAGGCGTCTGGTGTTAGGTGGAGTTTGGCCGCCTAGGTGCGGATTGGAACTGCCAAAAAGCGTCACCCTAGGAAGCGGGAAACATTTGAAAGTTTCGGGTTAGCGCGTTGGTTTTTCCGATATAAGACCGCAACTTTCCCTATGTTTTGAATAACCGTTGCCCGAGTCTGTTCGGCCAGTGCGGTGGTAATCGCCAAGCGGTCGGACTTCTGTAATGCATCGACCTTCACCTTGATGAGCTCGTGATCCATGAGCGCACGCTCGGTTTCCGCGATAATGCCGTCACTCAAGCCGCGATCGCTGACGGATACCACTGGATCTAAATGGTGGGCTACACCGCGAAAGGCTTTCTTCATTTGCCCGCTCAACGGGAGTTCGGTCGATGAGGTAGAATTCATAAGCGCAGTGTAGCTGGTTTAATGACGACCATACAGCGACCATCTAGGGAGCAAGGCGCCACGAATGAGATAACAGGTGAAGCGATGCCGAAACGCAGCAAATCCAGTGAGCGCTGGTTACAACGTCAGCGTAAAGATTATTTCGTACGCAAAGCGCAAGATGGCGGGCAGGTATCCCGTGCGCACTATAAGTTGGCCCAGATTGATGAACGGTTCAACATACTCAGTGCTCGCAAGCGAGTGTTGGAACTTGGTGCTGCGCCGGGCGGCTGGACTCAGTATCTAGAGTCTAAGCTGACTCGCGGATTCTTGATTGCTGTAGACCCGTTGCCGATAACCCGTGGTAGCCGCTGTCGCGTTGTAGAGGGCTATGCTGGAGAGGATGAGGTAAATGCAGAAATAAATCAGTTAGTCGCTGATCAGCAAATGGACCTTGTTTTATCGGATATGGCCCCCAACATTTCAGGCGTCCGCGCAGTAGATCAGGCGCGCGCGATGGACCTTGCTGATATTGCATTGCACGCTTGCGAGAGTTGGCTAGGCAAGGGCGGTGATCTGGCGCTAAAAGCCTTCCAAGGCGAAGGATTAGATATTTGGGTCGCGGGCTTGCGGCAGCACTTTGAGCGGGTCAATATGATGAAGCCGAAGGCTTCAAGACCCGAATCAAGAGAAGTATTTGTGGTCGCTAGGGGCTTTGTAACGACCGACGGGTAGCAGCAACACGGCAACTTTGAAACGCGGTGTGAACGATAAAGTGAGGTTTGGTCCAATTTGTAGTTTTGACTCTGCGACGTTATCTTCACGATGAAACGAATAAGTTGGGACAGTAATCTGCCGTCACTGGGACGGTTCATGCAGCCGAGCACACTGCAAAAAGCACAATTTAAGAGGTAAAGGCCTTGTCAGATATGGGAAAAAACATCGTACTTTGGCTCATAATATTAGCCGTTCTGTTGACGGTTTTTAATAATTTTGAAGTGGAGCCAAAACAGCAACCGATGGCGTACTCCGAATTCATTGACGCAGTTGAGCGCGGTGAAGTCCGGGAGGCGACTATTCAGGACAACAAAATTACCGCGACCGATGGCTCCGGTGAAACGTTTTCAGTGACGGGTTTTCAATACGACCCGCGCTTGGTGCAGATTCTCGATGAAAATCGCGTGCGGATTGACGTCAAACCGCCAGAAACCCAGAGCATCTTTACTCAGATCTTAGTTGCCAGTTTCCCGATCCTAATCATTCTTGCAGTAGCGATTTTCTTTATGCGCCAAATGCAAGGCGGTAGTGGTGGTCGTGGTGGGCCGATGGCGTTTGGTCGCAGCAAAGCAAAACTTTTGTCCGAGGACCAAATTAAAACTACCTTTGCTGACGTGGCGGGAGTGGACGAGGCCAAAGAAGATGTTCAAGAATTAGTCGAATTTCTTCGTGATCCCGGGAAATTCCAACGCCTCGGAGGCCATATTCCCCGCGGTATATTAATGGTCGGTCAACCAGGTACGGGCAAGACATTACTCGCCAAAGCGATCGCTGGCGAGGCTAAGGTGCCGTTTTTCTCTATTTCCGGCTCTGACTTCGTAGAAATGTTTGTGGGTGTGGGCGCATCCAGGGTGCGCGATATGTTCGAGCAAGCGAAGAAGCAGTCGCCCTGCATCATCTTTATCGACGAGATTGATGCCGTAGGTCGTCATCGTGGCGCCGGCTTAGGTGGCGGTCACGACGAGCGTGAACAGACTCTAAATCAGTTGCTAGTTGAAATGGATGGCTTTGAGGCGAACGACGGTATTATTGTGATTGCGGCGACTAACCGGCCAGATGTGTTAGATCCAGCCCTACTTCGTCCGGGTCGCTTTGACCGGCAGGTGGTCGTAGGACTACCGGACATAAGAGGGCGTGAGCAGATCGTAAAGGTGCACATGCGCAAGGTACCCCTCGGAGACGATGTTGACCCAAGCATTATTGCTCGTGGTACCCCAGGGTTCTCCGGTGCTGATTTGGCAAACCTAGTTAACGAAGCTGCTTTGTTTGCGGCTCGTGCAAGCAAGCGACTCGTTAGCATGGCGGAGTTCGACAAGGCGAAAGATAAAATCATGATGGGCGCTGAGCGCAAGTCGATGGTGATGTCGGAAAAGGAAAAGCGCAACACCGCCTTTCATGAGGCAGGGCACGCCATTGTGGGGCGCTTGATGCCAGATCACGATCCCGTATACAAGGTAACGATTATCCCGCGTGGTAGGGCGCTGGGCGTGACCATGTTCCTTCCTGAAGAAGATCGATACAGTATAAGTCGCCAGGGGATCCGCTCGCAGATTTGCAGTTTATTTGGTGGGCGAATCGCTGAGGAAATGACGCTAGGGCCTGAACACGTCACTACAGGAGCCTCAAATGACATTGAAAGAGCGACCCAGTTAGCCCGTAACATGGTCACTAAGTGGGGCCTATCGGAGCGTATGGGACCTTTGTTGTACGACGAGGATGACGGCGAGGTGTTCCTTGGTATGTCAGCCAGCGCCAAGCCAAAACACCATTCCCCTGAAACCTCTAAGGGCATCGACGAGGAAGTGCGCCGTATTGTTGATGAGTGTTATGCCGAAGCGAGCAAGCTGTTAGACGACAACTCGGACAAACTGCACACTATGGCGGACGCGTTAATGGAATTCGAAACGCTGTCATCCGAACAACTTGACGACATTATGGCTGGGGCGAAACCGCGTCATCCATCCGACCTCCCGCCATCCTCTGGCAGCGCCAATCCCCCACAAGGTGAAGCGCCGATTGGTGGCCCTGCGGAGGAAAGTTGAGGTCCAAAGATGGTCAGGCAGTGGTCTTGCGGCGGCCGTCGGCTGTCAATAGAGGAACCGCTAATTATGGGGGTGATGAACATCACCCCCGACTCCTTCTCCGACGGCGGTAAATTCTTCCAGCATAGCGATCCGGTTCTGGATTATGCGCTCGCTCAAGGTGAGGCAATGATCGCAGACGGTGCGCGGATACTTGATATTGGTGGCGAGTCTAGTCGCCCTGGGGCCGAGCCGATAGGCCATGTGGAGGAAGTTCGCAGAGTCATTCCTGTGATCGAAGCACTTACAAATCTTGATGGCTTGATTTCTGTTGATACCTATCACGTTGAAACGGCGCGAATAGCCGTCGCGGCTGGTGCCGACATCATAAACGACATCAGCGGTGGTGCGGATCCGGCTATGCTGGCCCTAGTCGCTGAAAGCGGTGTCGGGCTATGTCTAATGCACATGCAGGGCTCGCCTCAGACGATGCAGAGCAACCCAACTTATGTGGATGTGGTTGGCGAGGTCGCAGGTTTTCTATCCCATCGAATATCGGTTTGTGTGGCTAACGGCGTGGCTGTTGAGCAGATTGCGATAGACCCAGGGTTTGGTTTTGGTAAGTCGCTTAGCCACAATTTGCGTCTGCTGCATTGTTTGGAGCAAGTGCGTGTAGGACAACACCCCTTGCTTGTGGGGTTGTCGCGCAAGTCCATGTTGGGGACAATCACGGGTAGGGCGGTGGAAGATCGCGACACGGCGAGCGTTGTGGCGGCAGTGTTGGCGGCTCAAAATGGCGCGGATATCGTTAGGGTGCACGATGTCGCCAAGACTGCAGATGGGCTGCAAGTACTCAAACGTGTTGTCGCAGAAAGCTAGCCCGTCTGCTCGGTATTTACTAACGACGGATTGCAATGAATCGAAAATATTTTGGTACCGACGGCATACGCGGGCGCGTCGGCTCACACCCCATCACGCCTGAATTCTGCCTGCGGTTGAGTAATGCGGTAGGTAGGGTTTTTACTGTAGATGGCGGCAAACCGAAGATTCTAATCGGCAAAGATACGCGCATTTCTGGTTATATGTTGGAGTCTGTTCTGCAGTCTGGACTTATTTCCGCGGGGGCCGATGTGAGTTTACTCGGGCCAATGCCGACACCGGCGATTGCATATTTAACCAGAACACTGCGTGCAGATGCCTCTATCGTAATTAGCGCCTCACATAACCCTTATTACGACAACGGCATTAAATTTTTTAATGCCCAAGGCAGCAAGCTGGATGACGCAACTGAGTTGGCGATTGAAGCAGCCATGGACGCGCCGCTCTATTGCGAGGGGTCGGAAAATCTTGGTAAAGCGTCGCGTATTTCTGATGCGCCGGGTCGATATGTAGAGTTTTGTAAATCCGCTGCTCCCAACGGCTTGAGTCTGCGAGGCTTGCGCATAGTCTTGGACTGCGCCAATGGCGCAACTTATCAGGTCGCCCCGCAGGTATTCGCCGAGCTCGGTGCTGATGTGGTTGTTATGGCAGCGGAACCGAACGGCTTCAACATAAATGACGAATGCGGATCGACCCACACTCGAGCGCTACAAGAGCGGGTCGTGATCGAAAAAGCGGACTTGGGGATCGCGTTTGATGGGGACGGTGATCGGGTGGCTATGGTTGATGCCGACGGCGTTTTGCTCGACGGCGACGAGTTACTTTATATCATCGCTCGGGATCGCCAGCGCCGCGAGGTCCTAAACGGCGGGGTCGTCGGCACAGTCATGAGTAACCTCGGCTTTGAGCAGGCATTGTCGCGGCTTGCCATCCCGTTTAGCCGCGCCAGTGTCGGCGATCGAAATATTCTCATGCCATTGCCGAGCCAGTGTCGGCGATCGAAATATTCTCATGCAATTGCAGCAGTTTGGCTGGCAGTTGGGGGGTGAGCCCTCAGGGCACATTCTGACTTTGGATCTAGCCACTACTGGGGATGCCATTGTCGCGGCTTTGCAGGTGATTGTGCCAATAATCGAACAGGGTGAGTCACTGCAGTCGCTAGCTCAAGGGATGGATAAATTTCCTCAGATATTAGAAAACGTCGCGGTGACTGAGCCCGAGAAACTCGCCACCGATCAGCGCTTACTGTCAGAAATAGCATCACACGAAACTCAAATGGCAGACCGTGGTCGTATATTGGTTCGGCCATCTGGAACCGAGCCGATATTGCGCATCATGGTTGAAGGCCAAGACAAACAAGAAGTGGGTTCGATCGCTAGAGCGTTAGTAGATCATGCGGTGAGCTTGAGCGCTCCTTAGCATCGCTGACAAATCTGCTGGTGATGATGAGTGCTGATCTCTACTTCAGTTTAAGGCGAGTTTAGTAGCGGCATAGTCTCACCGCGGAGTCAGTGCAGGGGTCCGATTCGCAAATGCTTGGCAACAAAGAAAGCAGCGTTTAGTATTGCGCGCCCGATTTTTTAGACTCGCCATGCGAAAAGCGTTGATCGCAGCAAATTGGAAGTGTCATGGTTCGTCAGCAAAGGTAGACGAATATGCCGCCGTGCTTGAGCACTCGTTAAAAACGGAGGTGGTGGTTTTCCCACCGGCTGTTTTCGTGCCACGTTATGCCGCTTTTTCAGATGGCCGATCGGATTGTGGCGTTCAAGACCTAGGCGTTGCGGAGTCTGGCGCGCATACCGGAGAAATTTCTGGCGATATGGTTCTAGAAGTTGGTGGACGTTGGGCTATCTTAGGACACTCAGAGCGTCGTCAGAATCAGAAGGAGACGGATGCCTTAGTCGCAGCAAAGCTCGCTGCGACAGTTAATGCGGGATTGCTGCCGATTCTGTGCATTGGTGAAACGGAACAGCAGCGTGATCGTGGAGAAGCCTTAGTGGTCGTGGAGCGACAGTTGCGTTCTGCGCTCGCCGGCGTTGACGGATTGCCGGTTGTTCTAGGAGCCATTGCGTATGAACCGATCTGGGCAATCGGCACGGGGCAAACAGCGACTCCCCAGCAAGCGCAAGACATGCATGCCGGGATTCGCGCTGTTTTGCAGTCGCTGGATGTTGATGCCGCCATGGCTACCAGAATCATATATGGTGGTAGCGTTAATGCTGATAATGCGGCTGGGTTGTTTGCGCAACCCGACATTGATGGGGCATTAGTGGGCGGCGCGTCGTTGCAGTTGGATACGTTTACTAGGATCATTGCGGCCTCTGCGTAACTCAGGCGCGGCCGATGACGAATATTGGGATTAGATAATGACTACATTAGAGGCAGTGTTACTGGTGTTACTGATTGTTGACGCGTTAGCGCTGACAGTGCTTGTGCTGCTTCAACAGGGCAAGGGCGCCGACGTTGGAGCTGCTTTTGGGAGTGGTACATCAAATACGATGTTCGGCAGCGCTGGCGGCGCGTCGTTTATGACAAAGGTGACAACGTGGTTAGCCGTTGGTTTTTTTGCTATCGCGTTTGGCCTTGCTTATACGGCTAAAGAGCGTGCAGCTATGGCCGGTCAAATTGGTATCCCTCAAGCTACGGTGCCAGCAGAAGTGCCGTCGCTTAGCGATGAGATCCCGGCTGCGGCCGAACCTGAGCAAGGAGACGATATCCCACAGCTATAGCTGCGGAGCCTATGCCGAAGTGGTGAAATTGGTAGACACGCTACCTTGAGGGGGTAGTGGGCTTATGCCCGTGCGAGTTCGAGTCTCGCCTTCGGCACCATCTCAAACCAATTCAGAATTCGCCTTGCAGGGCGGCTACTGCATCCCTATAATTCGCGTCCCTATTGATGCGGGGTGGAGCAGTCTGGTAGCTCGTCGGGCTCATAACCCGAAGGTCGTGGGTTCAAATCCTGCCCCCGCTACCATCTTAGGAAAGCCCCGATTACGGGGCTTTTTGTTACTCAGGCGGTGTTCCGCTGGGTGAGAGTAAGTGCGTTAACAGCGCACATACGTGTGAAGTCTAAACGTGAACGACTTCTTTGTTTCAGGCGGCTGATCCGGTGATTGTCCGGATCGCAGGCGCGAAACAGCTAGGGTCACGTAAATGAGATGGGCGTAAGGCCCATTTTTTGTGCCAGTAATAAAGAGTTCTGGGCAGGGTAGCGTGGCATTAAGATGTGCACAAAACCTTACCGTTTTTTTGAGGCGAGGTCGCAAGGTATTGAATGTTAGGGAGATACAGATAGAAGAGCTTATCGCGCCAACGGTCGAATCGCTTGGCTGCGAGGTTTGGGGGATTGAATACCTCAGCCAAGGAAAATACAGCAAATTGCTAATCTACATAGACAGAGAAGACGGTATTGATGTGGACTTGTGCGCAGCTGTAAGCAGGCACGTAAGCGACCTGTTGGATATTGAGGAACTAATAAGCAGTCGCTATACCTTGGAAGTTTCGTCTCCTGGTATGGATAGGGTGCTATTTAAGGAAAAACACTACACAGAACATGTGGGTGAGCGCGTAGAAATTCGACTGAATTACCCTTTCGAAGGGCGGAAGCGAATAACAGGTGTATTGGCCGGCGTTGAGGATCACATGGCGATTGTGCAAGAAGCAGAGAATGAATATCTGCTGCCGTTAGAAAATGTTCAAAAGGCACGGCTCGTGCCATCTTTTGATTGAGGCGAGTAAATGAGTAAAGAAATACTTTTGGTGGTTGAGTCCGTATCGCATGAGAAGGGTGTTTCTAAAGACGTATTGTTTGGCGCGATAGAGTCCGCCCTAGCCGTTGCGACTAAGAAAAGGTATGGCGAACATGCTGAATTTCGCGTGGCAATTGACCGCGAAAGCGGCGAATACGAAACATTCCGCACTTGGGCTGTTGTAGATTTTGATCAAATCGAAGCGGACGAAGAGGCTGAAGTCAATCCAGAGGCCCAGTATTCGGTAGATCAAGCGCAAAGCTTTAAGCCAGACGCTGTGCTTGGTGATGTGATTGAAGAACAGGTTGATTCGGTTGCGTTCGGACGCATCGCCGCACAAACCGCCAAGCAAGTTATTGTGCAAAAAGTCCGCGAAGCAGAACGCGCCCAGGTTGTAGAAGCGTATGAATCTAGAGTTAACGAACTAGTTAGCGGCACGGTGAAAAAATTGGGCCGCGATAGCGTCATTGTTGATCTGGGCAATAACGCAGAGGGCATTCTTACTCGCGAGCATTTAATCCCAAGAGAGATATTTCGAATCGGTGACCGCCTGCGCGCGATGCTTGTAGAAATCCGCCCTGATAATCGCGGCCCGCAGCTCGTCTTGTCACGCACGGCACGGTCTATGTTGGTGGAATTATTTAAAGTCGAAGTGCCTGAAATCGCCGAAGATGTTATTCAAATCTTGGGCGCTGCACGCGATCCAGGGTCACGTGCGAAGATTGCAGTAAAGACCAATGATGGTCGAATTGATCCTGTTGGTGCATGCGTTGGCATGCGTGGGTCTAGAGTCCAAGCTGTCTCTGGAGAGTTGGCGGGAGAGCGAATCGACATCGTGCTTTGGGATGACAATCCAGCTCAGCTGACGATTAACGCTATGGCACCCGCCGAAGTAGCGTCTATCGTTTTAGACGAAGAGACTCATGCAATGGACATTGCCGTAACCGAAGAGAATCTCGCTCAGGCGATTGGTCGTGGTGGCCAAAATGTGCGCCTAGCGAGTGATCTATGCGGTTGGTCTTTGAATATTATGACCGAAGAAGAAGCTGCCGAAAAACTTGAAGCTGAGTCGAGTAAATTCATTGGCGACTTTATGAATGCGTTATCGGTAGACGAAGACGTTGCCGCCGTTTTGGTGGAAGAAGGGTTCACGACCCTGGAAGAAATCGCCTACGTGCCGTTAGAGGAAATTGTCGCGATAGAAGGATTTGACGAAGAAATCGTTGATGAGCTGCGCAACCGCGCAAAGGATGCTTTGTTGACCCGAGCCATTGCGAGCGAGGAGGCGTTGGGTGATAACAAACCGGCGGATGACCTCTTGGAAATGGAAGGCATGGAGCGCGATTTAGCATTTAGGTTGGCTTCGCATGAAGTGATTACGATGGAAGACTTGGCGGAATTGGCCGTACCTGAGTTGCTAGAAATTGATCCAGATATTGGCGAAGAAAGAGCAGCAGCATTGATCTTGAAAGCTCGCGAGCCTTGGTTCGCTGAAGCGGCAGAAGCGGCGGCGGAATAAGAAAACGCTGGCCGCATTGGTGCGAGCCAGTTGGAGTTATCGATGGCAGATGTAACAGTTAAACAACTTGCAGATACAGTGGGCGCGCCGGTAGATCGTTTGCTTAAGCAAATGAAGGAAGCTGGTTTGGACCACAAGTCTGAAGGTGACGCTGTAACCGAAGAGCAAAAACAGGCGCTACTGGGCTTCTTGAAGCGCAGCCATGGCGAGGCCGCCAAACCGGCAGAGAAGATCGTTTTAAAACGCAAGAGCACGGGCACTCTCAAGTCGGGTCAGGGTCGTGCTGGCCGTAACGTCACAGTAGAGGTGCGGCGTAAGCGAACCTACGTAAAACGTAGTGAAGCGGAACCTGCGGAAACTCCGGAGCCAGCAGAACAAGGCATTTCGCAAAGTGAGCTAGAAGCTAAGCGCATTCGCGACGAAGAAGCTGCACGTGTTCAAGCTGAAGAGGATGCACGCGAAGCCGATCTGCAGCGCAAGGAAGAAACCGAGCGCTTGGCCGCAGAAGAGCAGCAGCGCCAAGAGGAAGAGCAGCGGCTTGAGCAAGAGCGGGCTGAGGCTGCGCAAAAGGCTGAAGCAGAAGCAGAGGCCAAAAAAACCGGCGAACCGGCGGTCTCTGCTGCCGATATACAAGCGAAGGAACAGTCTGAGCAGCGCGGTGGCAAGCGTGGCCGTGGGCGTGAACGCACCGGTGGTAGCGCTGGGCGTGGAGACAACCGGCGCCGTGAACTGAGTCTAAAATCTGAACGTCGAACGAAGCGCCGACAGCCTCAGCGCGATACTCCCCTCAAGGTTGATCAGCAGGGTGGGGAGTTTCAACCAACAGAATTTATTTCGCGAGAGGTCGAAGTCGGTGAAATGATTACCGTCGGTGAGCTAGCGCAAGGTATGGCAGTTAAGGCGGGCGAGGTGATTAAGACCCTGATGGGGCTCGGGGTGATGGCGACCATTAATCAGACGGTCGATGTGGATACTGCGACGTTAGTCGTCGAAGAAATGGGTCACCGAATAAAAATCGTCAGCGAAGATGTGCTCGAGGAACAACTCGAAGCTTCATTAGTCATTGAGGGAGATACCGAACAACGTGCGCCGGTGGTCACGGTAATGGGCCATGTGGATCACGGTAAAACATCCCTTCTCGATCACATCCGCGATACGCGAGTGACCAGTGGCGAAGCCGGAGGGATTACCCAGCATATTGGTGCCTACAGTGTCCCTACGAATAATGGCGATATTACCTTTATTGATACACCCGGCCACGCAGCATTCACGTCGATGCGTGCGCGAGGGGCCAAGATAACGGATATCGTAATTTTAGTGGTTGCTGCTGATGATGGCGTGATGCCACAAACCGAAGAAGCAATTCAGCACGCGAAAGCAGCCGAAGTGCCTATGATCGTCGCCATCAACAAGATCGATTTGGAGGGAGCGGATCCAGATAGAGTCACTAACGAACTTGCGTCTAAAGACGTCGTGCCTGAAGAATGGGGCGGTGAAACGCAGTTCGTCAAAGTTTCGGCAATGACAGGCGAAGGCGTCGAGGGGTTGCTGGAAGCGATCACCCTTCAGGCTGAGTTGTTAGAAATCGGAGCCATTATCGAAGCACCTGCTCAAGGAGTGGTAATCGAGTCACAATTGGATCGAGGTCGCGGGCCTGTAGCAACTGTGCTCATTCAGAACGGTACCTTACGTCAAGGCGATATTGTGATCGCTGGAGAATTCCACGGTCGAGTTCGCGCAATGCTCGATGACAAAGGGGCAGCCACTAAGGTCGCAGAACCTGCCCAGCCGGTTGAAGTACTCGGGTTAAATGGCACTCCGAGCGCCGGAGACGAGTTTGCAGTAGTGACTGATGAGCGCTCCGCACGCGATCTGGCCGAATTCCGTCGTGATAAGACACAGGAGCGGCTGCAGGCCATGCAGCAGGCAGCGAAGCTTGAAAATATGTTCGTCAATATGGCGGAGGGTGAGAAACGCATACTTAAAGTGGTCGTTAAAGCGGACGTTCGCGGCAGCTTAGAAGCCATTGTTCAAGCTATGGCGGAAATCGGCAATGATGAAGTCTCCGTGCAGGTGCTGGGATCGGGAGTTGGCGGCATCTCTGAATCGGATGCGACCATGGCGGTCACTTATGGCGCTGCGGTTTTCGGATTTAATGTTCGAGCGGACAAGCGCGCTAAAACACTGTTGGAGCGCGAGGGCGTAGACCTGCGCTATTACAGTGTAATTTACGAACTTATGGACGATATTAAGAGCGTCTTAACCGGTATGTTGGCTCCGGAAATACGTGAAGAGATTGTTGGTATCGCCGAAGTTCGTGATGTCTTTAAGTCACCTAGGTACGGCCAAATAGCTGGTTGCATGGTGGTGGAAGGCGTCGTTTATCGAAATAAGCCCATCCGTGTACTGCGTGACAATGTAGTGATTTACGAGGGTGAACTGGAGTCGCTGCGAAGATTTAAAGACGATGTTAACGATGTTCGAAACGGCACTGAGTGCGGCATAGGCGTGCGTAATTACAACGATGTGCGCTCCGGCGACTCAATCGAAGTTTTTGATACCAAGGAAATTGCCCGCGAGCTATAGCTTGCGAAGGTAGCGCGGTATGTGGAACTGCTTGGTATTGGGCGAGGTTAGCTGACATGTCTCGGGAATTGCGCGTTGCCGACTTCGTTCGTGACGAGATTGCGAAAATATTACAAACGCAAATGCGCGACCCACGCGTTGGTGCGTTTGTCAGTGTGAGCGATGTAAGGGTCAGTAAAGATCTGTCTTATGCAGAGATTTATATTTCCGCTTTGGAGGCGGATTCGGCGGAAAAGAAACAGGAGTTACTAGACGTATTGAATAACGCCGCAGGATTTTTCCGTTCTGAGCTGGCCAAGCAGCACAAAATGCGCACAACGCCGCGGCCGCGTTTTCATTACGATGAGTTATTAGAATCGGGTCCGCGGTTAGAAAAGCTTATTGCAGATGCTGTTGCCGAAGATGCGACGCGGCAAGATCAAAATGGGTAGAACGCGTCGCGGTAGAAAAGTTAATGGCGTGCTTGTGCTGAACAAGCCAGCCGGCATGACGTCAAGCGATGCGGTGCAGCAAGCGAAGCGAATTTATGGGGCGCAAAAAGTAGGGCATACGGGCAGTTTAGATCCACTTGCAACCGGGGTTTTGCCGCTGTGTTTTGGTGAGGCAACAAAATTTTCCCAGTATTTGTTGGAGTCGGATAAAAAGTACCGGGCGCGGATCAGGCTGGGTATTACCACCGATACCGGTGACGCTGATGGCGCGGTGATCAGCGAAGTGAGCCCTGCTGGCATAGGCGCTAGTGAGGTTGAACAGGCGATTTGTGCATTCCGCGGTGCGATAAAGCAAGTACCACCAATGTACTCGGCTTTAAAGCATAATGGGCAACCATTATATAAGCTGGCGCGCCAAGGTATTGCTGTTGAACGTAAAGTCCGTGATGTCATGGTCTATGAGATTGAAATGTCGGAATTCATTTCCGATGAGTTTGAGATAGAGCTGCATTGCAGTAAAGGCACCTATGTTCGCAGTATCGCTGAAGATTTGGGCAAAGCCCTAGGGTGCGGCGCCCACGTGAAGAGCCTGCATCGGCGCGCCGCGGGACCGTACTGCGAGAAAGAGATGGTTGATCTGGATGCCTTGCGCCAGATTGAGGATCAGCAAGGTCTAGATGCCTTGCTGCAGCCGATGGCTAGTGCGGTAGCGCAATGGCCAGCGGTTAAAATGGTTGAACCAACGGCTTACTTTGTTCGCCAGGGTCAGCCAGTGCAGGTAGCGCATGCCCCGTTGAACGGATGGGTGCAGCTGATGGAAATAGCTGAGAATTCGGAAGAGCGTTTTCTCGGTGTTGGAGAAATTTTAGCCGATGGTCGTGTCGCGCCACGGAGATTAGTGGTGCACGACTAAAACGTTGGCTGAAGCGAGGCGTTGGTACTGTAAATATGCGCGGTTCCATCGCTAATTAACTAGCGTATTAAGGAGATTAAAATGGCGCTGAGTGCGAAGAGCAAAGCAGAAATCGTTAAGGAATATCAACTTGAAGACGGAGACACGGGTTCTCCGGAAGTGCAGGTTGCTCTATTGACCCACAATATCAACACCTTGCAGGGACATTTCAAGGAGCACCACAAAGATCATCACTCTCGTCGTGGCCTGATCAGAATGGTTAATCAACGCCGCAAGCTGTTGGACTATTTGAAAAATAAAGACGTCGCTCGATACAGCGATTTAATTAAGCGTTTAGGGTTGCGTCGTTAACCCTACATTGGACTATTAAAAACTGACCGCGCATTAGGCGTGGCCTGACTCGGAGAATACAATTTGAATCCCATAACCAAACAATTTCAGTTTGGCGATCAGCAGGTGTCTATTGAGACCAATAAGATTGCTAAACAAGCAACCGGGTCGGTGGTTGTTACCATCGGCAATACTGTAGTTTTGACAACTGTAGTCGGAGCCAAAAGTGCTCGGCCAGGTCAAGACTTCTTTCCTTTAACAGTAAACTACCAAGAGAAAACATATGCGGCGGGTAAGATTCCAGGTGGATTCTTTCGGCGTGAAGGTCGACCAAGCGAAAAAGAGACGCTGACGTCAAGACTTATTGATCGCCCGATTAGGCCGTTATTTCCTAAAGGGTTTATGAATGAAGTGCAGGTCGTCTGTACTGTTGTGTCTACCGATAAGAACCAAGACCCAGATATCGCGGCAATGATTGGTACCTCGGCGGCCCTGGCTCTTTCGGGTATTCCCTTTGCCGGGCCTATTGGCGCTGCACGGGTCGGTTATGTTGACGGCCAGTACTTGCTTAACCCTGGCTATGATGTTCTTGCCAACTCTGACCTCAATATGGCGGTGGCTGGAACGGCTGGCGCTGTGCTTATGGTGGAGTCTGAAGCGAAAGAGCTTTCTGAAGACCAAATGTTGGGCGCAGTTTTGTTCGCGCATCAGGAGATGCAAGTGATCATTACAGCGGTAGCCGAACTGGCCAGCGAGGCTGGCAAGCCCACTTGGGATTGGCAGCCTGAGGCCAAAGACGAAAATTTGTTGGCGCAGGTAGAGGGCGCGGTGAAATCCGACCTTGGTGATGCCTATCGCATTAGCGAAAAAATGGAACGTCAAGACCGCGTGCGCGCGTTACTTGATTCAGCGATTGCTGAGCTTGCCGGAGGCGACGATGCGGTGGCAAGCGTTGACGACGTCTCGGGGATGTTCGGTAAAGTTGAGAAAGACTTGGTGCGTCAACGGGTGCTCAACGGTGAGCCGCGGATAGACGGGCGCGATTTACGAACCGTGCGGCCTATCGAGGTTGAAGTCGGTGTGCTGCCCAAGGCGCATGGATCGGCTCTATTCACTCGTGGTGAGACTCAGGCGCTTGTTGTTGCTACATTGGGCACGCTCCGCGACGCTGCTTTGATTGATGCGCTGGAAGGATCTTTTAAAGACACATTTATGTTGCACTACAACTTCCCTCCCTACAGCGTTGGTGAGGCGGGTTTCATGAGCGGGCCAAAGCGACGTGAGATCGGTCACGGCAAATTAGCCCGTCGCGGTGTCAGCGCAGCGCTGCCGAATTCTGAAGATTTCCCTTATACCATTCGAGTCGTATCAGAGATTACCGAGTCAAATGGCTCAAGTTCTATGGCCAGTGTCTGTGGAACATCTCTGGCGTTAATGGATGCCGGAGTGCCGGTGACGGCGCCGGTTGCCGGCGTAGCTATGGGTCTGGTGAAGGAAGGCAACCGTTACGCTGTGTTAACGGATATTTTGGGCGATGAAGATCATCTTGGAGATATGGATTTCAAGGTGGCGGGAACGGCTGCAGGGGTTACTGCCTTGCAGATGGACATCAAGATCGATGGCATCACCGAGGAAATTATGGAGGCTGCACTCGCACAGGCGTTCGAGGCGCGAGTCCATATTCTTAATGAAATGAATAAAGTCATCAGTGCATCTCGTGAGGAATTGTCCGACAACGCACCAGCCATGGTGACCTTGCATGTGCATCCGGACAAAATTCGCGACATTATCGGCAAGGGTGGGGCGACTATTCGCGGCATCGTAGAGGAGACTGGAGCCGAAGTTGACATAAATGATGACGGTAGCGTTCGAATCTACGCCGAGGACGGAGCTGCAAAGGACGCGGCTGTAAACCGCATTCAAGAAATTACAGCAGAGGCCGAGGTAGGTCGAATATACAAAGGTAAGGTCGAGCGCATTGTAGACTTTGGCGCGTTTGTGAATATTTTGCCAGGTAAGGATGGCCTACTGCACATTTCACAAATCGCTGAAGAGCGTGTCGAGACTGTAACTGACTACTTGTCCGAGGGGCAGGAGGTCGAGGTAGTGGTCTTGGACGTGGATCAACGCGGCCGTATTAAATTGTCAATCAAGGAGTTGGGGAATTATCAACAAGCCCAAGAAGCTGCTGAGTAAACCCTGCGACAACCCACGCATAAGCCGGCGCAAGCCGGCTTTTTTATGCTTATTTGATTCGGTTAGTGATCAAGTCATCTACGACACTGGGGTCGGCTAAAGTGGACGTATCGCCTAGGTTGTCCAATTCGTCTGCAGCGATTTTGCGTAATATTCTGCGCATGATTTTTCCCGAACGAGTTTTCGGTAAGCCTGGTGCCCATTGGATTGCATCCGGCTTGGCGATGGGGCCTATCTCTTTTCGTACCATGGCAATTAGTTCATCGCGTAAAGCCCCAGGTTCCCGGTCATCACCCTGCATCAGGGTAACGTACGCGTAGATCCCCTCGCCTTTAAGATCGTGGGGAAATCCGACGACTGCCGCTTCAGCAACGCTCGGATGCAGCACTAGAGCACTCTCTACCTCTGCTGTGCCGATCCGATGTCCTGATACATTCATTACGTCGTCAACCCGACCGGTGATCCAGTAATAACCGTCTTCGTCGCGTCGCGCTCCATCACCGGTAAAGTAGTAACCCTTATAGGTGCTGTAATAGGTATCGATGACTCTTTGATGGTCGCCGTATACTGAGCGGATTTGACCTGGCCACGAACCCGTTATAACGAGATTGCCCGAGGCGGCGGGTTCGTTGATAAGGTTGCCGTCTGGATCCATCAAAGCGGGCTTAACACCGAAAAATGGGCGGCTCGCGGACCCAGGTTTAAGCGCAGTTGCGCCTGGAAGTGGCGTGATCATGATCCCGCCTGTTTCAGTTTGCCACCAAGTATCGACGATTGGGCATCGCCGCTCCCCGACCACGCGGTGATACCAATCCCACGCCTCTGGGTTTATGGGTTCGCCAACACTGCCAAGCAAATGTAGAGAGTCCCTAGAACTGCGCGTGACGAATTCGTCCCCTTGTGCCATGAGTTGGCGAAGTGCGGTGGGTGCAGTATAAAAAACATTAACCTGATGTTTGTCGATAACCTGCCAGCAACGGGACGCATCCGGATAGGTTGGAATACCCTCGAACATGAGTGTTGTTGCGCCGTTAGCCAATGGGCCATAAACGATATACGAGTGACCGGTTATCCAACCGACGTCTGCTGTGCACCAGTAGATGTCACCGTCTTGATAATCAAAAACGTATTTGTGGCTCATTGCGGCATGCAATAAATAGCCGGCGCTGGAATGCTGCACACCCTTCGGTTTTCCCGTAGAGCCAGAGGTATACAGAATGAACAACGGGTCTTCCGCTGCCATGATTTCGGGTTCTGCCGTTGTTGCTTGGTCTGCGGTCAGTTCGCTATACCAAACGTCGCGAGCTGAATTCCACGGCACCTGATTACCGGTGCGTTTGACGGTGATTACGCTGTGGACGTTTGGGCAGTTGCTTAGAGCCTCATCAACATTCTCTTTGAGTGGGACGATACGGCCTCCGCGTACACCCTCGTCAGCCGTGATGACGGTCCGACAATCGGAGTCGAGTATTCGATCTTGCAGCGATTGTGGGGAAAAACCGCCAAAGACAACGCTGTGTATGGCGCCAATGCGCGCACAGGCAAGCATTGCGTAGGCAGCTTCGGGAATCATGGGCATATAGATACATACTCGATCGCCCTTTTTGACGCCGCGTTCGCGCAGTCCGTTGGCAAGCTGACAGACTCGTTCGTAAAGTTGCTGGTAGGTGATATGCGACTCTTCTGTAGGTTCATCGCCTTCCCAGATAATGGCTGTCTGATCGGCTCTTGCGGGTAAATGCCGATCAATACAATTCGTTGATACGTTAAGTTCACCCCCGTTAAACCAGGCGATTTGCCCCTGCTGCATATCTACTTGCGAAACGTGCTCCCAGGGTTTTGTCCATGCCAGAAACGTGGCAGCTTGCTCGGACCAGAATACATCAGGTTCTTCGATGGATTGCTTGTACATAGCATCGTACTGTTTTGGGTTAATTAAGCAGCGCGATGCAATGTTAGCCGGGATGTCGAATACTTCGCTCATGATGCGTTCCTAAAACAAAAGTCCGTTAAGTCTGGGGCTTCTTGAGCCTCGTGATTAGAGCATCGGTGGCTCTATCGTACGAAGAACCAAGATCATGTTGGTCGCTCAGGCTGCGGTAGATTGGTTCCGCAAGCTTTTTACCAAGCTCCACGCCCCACTGGTCGAAAGAGTTTATGTTCCACAGCGCGCCTTGGCAAAAGACCTTGTGCTCGTAGGTTGCCAATAGTGCCCCTAGCTGAGTGGGCCCCAATTCGTCGATCAACACCATCGATAGTGGGTGTTGTCCAATGACAGCGCGATGGCTTTCGTCGGTAGACTGTGGATCCCAGCCGTTAGCCATTGCTTGGGCCTGAGCCAAGGCATTGGCATTAAGCCAATTTCGATGATGGGGTAGATTCGCCGTATCCTTTGCAACAATGATGATGTCAGCGGCATAGGCAGATGTGCCCTGGTGCAACAACTGGTGATAGGCGTGTTGGCCATTGGTGCCACAGCCACCCCACAATATAGGCATAGTCGTATAGTCGAGCGCTTCACCCTCGCGACTCACGGATTTGCCGTTACTTTCCATCTCCAGTTGTTGCAAATAATCAGGCAATAGCCGTAACCGTTGGTCGTAGCTCAATATCGCAAGACTTTGGCAACCTAGGATGTTGTAGTTCCATAGTCCGGCAAGGGCGCATGTTAGAGGCAAATTTTCGGCGCTAGGGGCTTGGGCAAAGTGCCTGTCTACCATTGCGGCGCCGTGCAGTAGTTGCTCAAAGTTATCGCTGCCGATGGCTATTGCCGCGGGTAAGCCCATGGCGGACCATAACGAGTAGCGGCCGCCGACCCAGTCCCATATGGAGAACAAATTGGCCTCGGCTAATCCAAATTCTTTGGCAGCGGTGAAGTTGTTAGTAATGCCGATAAAGTGCTGAGAAATCGCAGCCTTATTGCACGTTCTCTCGAGAAACCAATTGCGCGCACTTCGGGCATTTTCCAACGTTTCTAAAGTCGAAAAAGATTTAGACGCAACGATAAATAGCGTGGTTTCAGGATTCAGGGATTTCAGGGCTGTGGCTAGATCAAGTCCGTCAATATTGGCGACGAAATGAATTTTCGGGATCGCCTGGGCGTAGTCATCCAGCGCTTCGGTGATGAGCTCGGGGCCTAGATGCGAACCGCCAATGCCCATGTGCACGACATCCGTAATAGGTTTGTTGGTGTAACCGCGCCAAGTACCAGAGCGCACCGCGTCAGCGCATTGGAAGAGCTTTTGTCGAGCCGTTTCTATCTCGTCTACTAGATCCGCCGACAAGTGGGGGACACCGTCGCGCAGGGCCATATGTAAGACTGGTCTGCGTTCGCTGACATTCAATTCTTCGCCAGCGAATAGGGCATTTCGTAATGATTCTACGTTAGCTTCCTCTGCCAGCACGATGAGATCGTCGAGCGCACGCTGGTCGAGACGCTGTCGACTCAGATCGAAATGGCATCCAGCAATGTCAAATGTCAGTTTAGCTTGGCGCTGTTCGTCCGTGATCAGTTGCTCTGTGGGGATCGTGGCCAAGCGCTGGGAATGCGCTTGCAAAGTGTTCCAGATGGTCAAATTAAGTGGTCTCGCCGTTTATAGAAGGGTCGGATTGGGATTAAAAAACTGCCTACTGCCTTCCATATGCACAATCTGTTCGAGTAGGTGGTCGAAATGAATATCGTTGTGGGCGAAGTCGATTTCAGAGGCGTTTACGATGAGTAGCGGTGCGTCGTCGTAATAGTGGAAAAATTCCGTATAGCTTTCCGACAATGAGACCAAATAGTCTGCATCAATCTGTAATTCGGATTGCAGACCACGCTGATGAATACGTTGCAGTAAAACGTCGGTTGGTGCTTGCAAATAGATTACAAGATCAGGGGTGGGTGGATTCAGCTTTAAGCTGCTTTGAATTTGCTGATAAAGCGCAAACTCTTGAGAATCTAATGTGAGTTTTGCGAACAGTTCATCTTTCTCCATGAGAAAATCTGCGACCAGATTTTGATCGAGCAGCCCGCCTGAGGGCATATCCGCAAGTTGTCGGGCACGATGCAGTAAGAAGAATAGTTGGGTAGGCAGAGCCTGACTCGCTCCTTCTGTATAAAAGCGGTCTAGAAAGGGGTTTTCTGCCGCCGGTTCGAGCATAAGCGGATAATCTAAGGATTCGGCTAAGCGACGAGCTAGGGTTGTCTTACCAACGCCAATAGGGCCCTCCACGGCGATAAAGGACGGCAACTCGGCGCGCGAATCACTGTGTCGAATCGAGCCTACTGTAGGGTTCGTTTGATCGGGATTTTCGGATTCAACGCTTAGAGTCACTGGATTCGCAGACTAAATGGATAGCGTTAACTATGTACAAGGGTAAGCGCGGGTTCAACTGTTACTGTGCCCGGTAGGCTCGAATGTCAAAGCAACGATATTAACTTGCATTGTCGCGTTTATTACGCCGTCGTCGCTTGCGCTGAGGTCTCGGTAGTTGCTCTATCATGGCGTTTTGACCCGCCTCATCCTGTTCTTGGAAAGTACCCCACCACGTTGCGCAGTCGCCGAGCGTAGGTTCTGACTCTGCGCGTAAACAGAGAAAGTCGAACCCGGCGCGAAAACGTTTGTGTTGCAGGAGTCGAGCGATGGTTCTTGGGTTCCGTTTAATTAGCCGCTCCTGAATCATCCATGTTTCTTTAGCAAATGTTCCGAAGCGTCTGGGTATGGCAATGGTGTGTTGCTGATTACGTAGGGTTGCAAATGCAGGATCATCGTCACCTAATGCCGCGTCAGATGCTCTTGCCACATAGTCTTCCCACAGCAAGACAGCAATTAAAAATCCTGGGGTTACTGATAAGCCGCTTTTAATCCGTTCATCAGTATTGCGCATCGCAGCGATAATCAAATCACTATTTGGATTACAGGTCGGAAACAGTGCGCGTGCGATCCCAGTGTTGCGGATCTGATGCCAAATAGTTTCGCCGAAACCTGTTAAGAATAGTTTCAAGAATTCATCGAATAACCTTGCAGGAGGAATAGCTTGCAAGCGCTTGGCACTGTCCTCGATCAACTCGACAATATGAGCATCCAAAGTGAACTTAAGCTTAGTGGCAAAGCGCACAGCCCTGAGTATCCGGACAGGATCTTCTGCGAGGCGAACGGCGGGTTCGCCGATCAGCCTTATGCGTTGATTGGCGAGATCTTCCAGACCATCAACATAGTCGATGATTTCCTGACTTTTAGGGTCAAAGTAGAGCGCGTTAATGCTGAAATCACGGCGAAAGGCATCCTCTTGGAGCGTGCCAAATGCTTCATCGCGCAGGATCATGCCCTGGGCATCATGCTCGATATTGTCCGACACAGACTGTCGGAACGTTGAGACCTCAATTAAATTTCTCCCGTAGCGTACGTGCGCGATCGGAAAACGCCGTCCGATTATCCGCGAACGACGAAAAATGCGTTTGATCTCGTTCAGTGGTGCATCTGTTGCTACGTCGAAATCTTTGGGTTTTAAGCCGCACATTACATCACGAATGCAACCGCCAACGAGCAGTGCGGTATAGCCGTGTGCGTTCAGTTGTTGAATAACATCAAGCGCATCTTTGTCCAACTGCTCTGGATTAATAGCGTGAGCGGTTGTGCGAACTGCCGTTTTCGAGCTCAGTTGTCGGCTCCAGTGTCGATCCGTGGCCCGCGTTTACGAGTTTTCTTGCGAGGTATGTTCAGTCTTTGGCGACGTTCCCATAAACTTTTGCGACTAATGCCGAGCTTTTCGGCCAGTTCTGTTTCGGTCAGTTGATCTTGATTGTCCTGCACGAATCGAACGAAGTAGTCTTCCAACGAGGTTTGTGTGACATCGGTCTCGTGTCCTGCTTCAGGGTCAGACCGTCGCTGAATGGGTTCGATCGCCAACAGACTCGGTGTAATTTCGCCGTCATCATCGGACAAAATTACAGCACGCTCGATGGCGTTGCTCAATTCACGAACGTTACCTGGCCAATGATAAGCGACCATCGTATCTTTGGCGGCTTGGCCAAGTATAAGGCCTTTTTTATCTAGTCTCAGGCAGGCCTGTCCGAGTAACCATGAGCCAATCTCTAGGATATCTTCGCTGCGGTTTTGCAGTGGCGCGAGCTGGAATGTCAGGACGTTTAAGCGATAAAAAAGATCGGAGCGAAATTCTCCGGACTCCGTAAGCGCCTGCAAATCGCGGTGGGTTGCGGCGATCAGTCGAACGTCTACGGGCTTTGATCGCGCACTGCCGACCTTGCGATTTTCGCCCTGAACCACATGAATGAGTTTCGCTTGGGCGCTTAGGCTAAGTTCTGCAATTTCGTCGAGAAACAGGGTCCCGCCGTTTGCGGCCTCCACCAAACCATTGCCACCCGACTGAGAATGGCCAAAGGGTTCGATGCCGAAAAGCTCCGTTTCTATCAGGTTCTCTGGCACGGTTGCGCAGTTAATCGTGATCATTGGCGCCCGCGCTCTTCTGCTGGCGGCATGCAGAGCTTTCGCTACTATTTCTTTGCCGGTGCCGGATTGTCCAAGGATTAAAATTGGAGAGTCGCTTGGGCCCACTTTCTCGATGCGTTTGCGCAAGGTTTGAGTGTTTTCAGATGAGCCAATTAAATGCATATCGGTTGCTGCAACATTCGCCCTATTCGACGGATAGGCGCAAGCCCTTTCGATTGCGGCGAGGAGTTCCTCATGCTTTATCGGATGCTCAAGGTAGTCTTTCGCCCCGAGTTGGATAGCGTTGACTGCTTCTTTGACGGTGCCAGCAATGGCTAAGATAATGACCGGCAACTGGGCCGTAATGTTTTCAAAATCCTCTGGGACATTGGTGCTGTTGAGTAGCAAGCAATCGAACTGTCCTAGAGTAACGTTGTCTAACGACTCGGCTTCTTGTACGCCAATACCTTGAGCCCCCAGCAATTCTGTGAGTTCGGCGCTGCGTTCGCGCTTGTTATCAATGAGCAACAGTTCAGTCATGCGTGGATATTAACAAAGCTACAAGCTGGCGTCGCCGTTGTGCGAGCCATCGTGAGCAGCTTAACAAGGTCGGTATTTTGGCAATTTGTCAGGGATTTGGGTTAAGTCGAAGTGCTGAATGGACCAATTTAACAAACTGCTTATAGAATTAATTGGGTCGGGAGCGCGGAAGCCCAAGTAGCCAAGTGCTGCTCGAAGATTCGTGAGGGCACAGGCGTCGTCCAGAGGAGGCGCGTGGGACTGTTTTGACAACTTTGTGCCATCATTGAATTCGAGGCAGGGGATATGCGTATAGTTGGGCACGTTAAGGCCGAGTAACTGCATTAAGTAGCGTTGTGGCGCAGTAACCGGTAACAGATCCTGGCCGCGCAGCACCTCGCTGATGGTGTCTCCATCGTCGACGGCGGTAGCTAAGTTATACGCGATCAAACCGTCCCTGCGCTTGACGATAAAGTCGCCGAGTTGGGTCGTAAAATTAGCGGCAACCTGACCTAAAAATCCGTCTGTGTAGTCATGTTCAGCATCGAGCATCAACACACGCACTGCGCGATCAGGAGTCGGTGTTTTAGCGGCCCTGCAAGTGCCCGGGTATCGGTCATGAGCCCGTAATTCTCTGCGGCTGCATTTGCAATAAAAGAGGTGAGGAGTCAGCTTTTGCAGAGCAGATTCATAAGCAACTGCATGATCGCTTTGGAATATTATTGGCCTATCGGAGTTCAAGCCGTGTGCCGCGAGAGAGCGAATGATGGCGTTTTCGGCATTTGGATCTTGTCTGGGGGGATCTAGGTCGTCGATACGAACCAGCCACTGTCCGCCCGCTTGCTTAACTGAACAGTAGCTCGCCAAAGCAGTGACCAAACTGCCCATATGCAGTGGGCCAGTTGGCGACGGGGCAAAGCGACCAGCAATCAACGTACGCTCCCGCTCGTCGATCTAGAATTGCTAGCCGTGAAGCTGCCGTTCCTTAATTTCATCGAGCGCTTTGCAATCAACGCATTGTGTAGCGGTGGGCCTAGCTTCAAGTCGACGTAAGCCGATTTCGATACCACAAGTTTCGCAGTAACCGTAATCGTCTTGGTCCAGACGCTCGATCGTGCTGTCGATTTTTCTGATTAATTTACGTTCGCGGTCACGAGTCCTTAATTCGATACTGAACTCTTCCTCTTGGGTCGCGCGATCTGCTGGATCCGGAAAGTTGGCTGCTTCGTCTTGCATATGGTTTACGGTGCGGTCTACCTCTTCCATAAGGTCTGTCCGCCAAGCTGAAAGCATTGCTCGGAGATGCGCCAACTGTCCCTCGCTCATATATTCTTCATTGCGCTTGGGTTTGTAAGGCGTGAAGTTACGGAACGGAGAATCCGCTGCGGTTGTTGCCTTTTTCTTATTCGCAGTGGGTGTGGTGCGCTTTTTGGTTGCTGTTTTTGCTTTTGCGTCAGCCGCCATAATTGGTCCTCTGTTGGGGGTTGCATAAAGCCGGTAATTGCGAAGGGCGCGTAACCTACCAGAACAGAGTTGGAATGACCATAGCCTTTTTTTGGCTAATTTTTAGTCACAGCTCGTACGCCTTTAAGGTGAAATAGTGCACACTATTTTGCCCCCTCAATAGACGGTTCGGCCATGTATTCGGTACGCAGCTCGGAAATAGCGCCCTTCACGGTTATGCAGTTGTTGCATCGGGCTCAGGAGTTTGAGGCCGAAGGGCTGCGCGTAGTGCATTTTGAGGTTGGCGAACCGGATTTCTCTACCGCGCAGCCGATTTTAGATGCGGGAATTGAAGCCTTGCGGAGTGGTAAAACCAAGTACACCTCCGCCCAAGGCATTCTGCCGTTACGCGAGAAGATCGCAGCATATTATCGTGATCAGGGTATAGACGTTCCAGTTTCAAGGATACAAATCACCAGTGGCGCGAGCGGTGGATTGATCTTATTGGCAGGACTGCTTTTGGATCCAGGCGATCGTATGCTGATTACTGATCCTGGATATCCCTGTAATAAGGTGTTCGCTCGATTAGCTGGCGCGGACACCAAGGCGATAGCTTTGCAGGCTCAGCGTGGTTTTCAATTAGCTCTTAAGGACGTCGAGTCTGCGTGGGAAGCTCAGGACCGAGGGATATTATTAGCGTCCCCAGCTAACCCCACGGGCACCATGCTAGCGGCGGGCACACTCTCTGAGATCGGTGGCTGGGTCGGTCGGCAGAATGGTTTCTTGATTCTAGATGAAATATATCAGGGGCTTGTGCATGAAGAAGCGCCTTATTCATCTGGGTTGGCAGTACGCGACGACCTGTTTGTCCTCAACAGCTTTTCTAAGTTCTTTGGTATGACAGGGTGGCGCCTTGGCTGGGTAGTGATTCCAGAAAGCGCCGTGGAGCGATTCACCAAACTGGCGCAGAATTTAGTCATTTCACCAAGCTCTGTAGCGCAGAACGCAGCATTAGAGGCCTTCTCTGAGGCGTCGATGTATGTGCACCGACAGCGCGCTGCTGAATTCTCTCTGCGCTCAAGAAGACTCGCGGCTGGGTTGTTGGATCTAGGCTTTACAATCCCGGTTATGCCTGCGGGAGCCTTTTACTTGTATGTTGATGTATCGCATACAGGCATGCGCAGTGATGAATTTTGTTGGCGCTTGATTGAGGATTATCAAGTGGCAGTAACGCCAGGTAAAGACTTTGGCGATTTTGAAAGTGACCGATTTGTTAGATTTGCCTATACCACGGACATGGCGTCGGTTGAGCTTGGCTTGGAACGCATCAGCCAGGCGCTTATGGCTTGGGGGCTGCGGCGATGAAATTGCCGGAACTGCAGAGCGGCACCTTAGTGCGCCGCTATAAGCGATTTTTGGCAGATATTATTGATGCTCAAGGCAAAACTTTGACGATTCATTGCCCCAACACTGGCGCGATGACCGGATGTGCAGAACCAGGCAGTAAGGTTTACTACTCGCGCTCTGACAATGAAAAGCGTAAATATCCGCATACCCTTGAATTTGTGGAAAGCGCGCACGGTCTGGTGGGTGTTAACACAGGCCGAGCCAATCGCTTAGTAGAGGATGCGCTTGGTCGAGGAATTATCACGGAGTTAGGTTGCTGGTCTGCAGAGCAAATACAGGCTGAGGCGGCCATTCCAAGCGGTGCAGGCCGCTTCGATTTTTTGCTCTCTCAGGGCCAAGAGAATATATTCGTTGAGGTCAAAAGCGTCACACTTCACGTAGAGGATGGGCTGGGGGCGTTTCCAGACGCGATAAGCACTCGAGCCTTAAAACATGTTGAAGCGCTGCAGATGCTTATGGATCAGAGCGCTCGGGGATTGTTGTTGTTTTGTGTGCAGCACCTCGGCATTCAGCGCGTCATGCCAGCGTCCCACGTAGACCGAGAGTATGCCGACGCTTTGAGGGCTGCTGCAGATCGGGGCGTAGAGATCTTCGCTTATGGGTGTCAAACAGATTTGCTTAACATGTCATTGAGCCATCGTATCCCCTTTGATTTTGACCGATCCTTTCACTAAATGGTTATGTATATGCGCTCTTTAGCTCAGCATAGTCCTGCGGAGTTTTAAGTCGCGCCCCATACTGGGTAATCAGGTGGGCCGCTGCGTGATTAGCAAACTTCGTGGCCTCTGCAGGGGTTGCGCCTTGGCAACGTGCTGCTAAACAGGCGCCCGCAAAAATGTCGCCGGCACCATTTGTGTCGACAGGTTGAACGGCGAGCCCGGGAGATTCTAGCTGCTGGCCTTGTTTGTCTATCACCACGGATCCTTTTGCGCCAACCGTGACATAGACTTCTTCTGCAATGTCTTTAAGTTCGGAAATGGCTATATCGAGCCGATCTGTGGCGGCCCAAGCAAGCGCTTCCTCTTCATTACAAAATAAACTTTGGACACCGTTACCCAGGATGCGCTGCAAATTAGCTTTGAAGATCGTCACCATAGAAATATCCGACAACGACACGGCGGTGCGCACCTGATTGGCTTGTGCAATGGTGTGCGCCAACTCTGCTGCTTCGGTGGCGTTCTCTGACGAACTCAGGTAGCCCTCAACGTAAAAAACCTCAGCCTTTGCAAGCGCGGATTCTTCGATCGCGTCAGCGGGTAAGCTCGCAGAAATGCCAAGATCTGTGCACATAGTGCGCTGCGCATCTCTACTGATCATGACCAAACATTGGCCCGAACTCGCGCCTGCCTCGGTACTCATACAATTCGCATTAAGTCTGATACCGGCGGCGCCCATTTCATCCAGAAAATAGCGGCCATTTATGTCATCGGCCACTTTGCAGGTATAGCTGGTTTGTAGGCCAAAACCCTGCGCGGCGAATATAGTATTTGCGGCGGAACCGCCACTGCAGCGTTGCATTTTAGAGCCCTCAAGGGCTGCGGTAAGAGCACTTACCTGTTGCGAGTCGACAAGGATCATTTGACCTTTAGGTAAATTCTGTTCATCGAGGAAGGAATCCTCGACATCAACCTCGACGTCGACGATGGCGTTACCAAGCCCAAAGATATGTGTCATTTTTGTTCCTTAAATTTGACGTTAAGTTGCGATTAACTTGCTGAAGGCAACCTCTGCAGCATCCAGAGTGGTTTGAATTACTTCGCTTGTGTGGGTAGCACTAATGAATCCTGCCTCAAAAGCAGAAGGCGCAAGGTAAACGCCTTGATCGAGCATGGCGTGAAAGAAAGCGTTGAATTGGTCGATATTTGAGCCCGCGACGTCGTCGTATTCCGCGGCTTCATCGATTCCAAAGAACAAGCTGAACATGCCGCAGACGCGGTTTTCACAAACCTGCAGTCCAGCGCTTGCAGCCCGCGCCACTAGCCCATCGACAAGCGCATCAGTTGCTGCGCCAATGGCTTGATAGGCGTCTGTAGTCAGGTGTCTGAGAGTGCTAAGGCCTGCTGCCATGGCTAATGGATTACCTGATAGCGTGCCCGCTTGATAAATTGGGCCAACAGGAGCGATGTATTGCATGATCTCTTCGCGACCGCCGAAAGCCCCAACTGGGAGGCCACCCCCGACTATTTTCCCTAGTGTTGTCAGGTCCGGTTCAATGTCATAAAGGGTTTGTGCTCCGCCGGGCGAGACTCTAAAGCCAGTCATGACCTCGTCAAAGATGATGAGCGCGCCATCTTTATGGGCAATGTCGCGCAGGCCCTGCAAGTAGCCGGGTTTTGGCGGGATGCAGCCCATGTTTCCGGCAACAGGCTCAACGATGATGCAAGCAATTTCTCCGGGGTATTGTTCAAATACCTGAGCAACTGCGTCCAGATTATTGAATGGTAGTGACAGCGTGCGTGCCGCCAACTCTGCAGGAACCCCTGGGGAATTTGGCAATCCCAGTGTCAAGACGCCGCTGCCGGCTTTCACGAGTAAAGAATCTGAATGACCGTGGTAGCAGCCGGTAAATTTTAGAATTAGGTCTCTGCCGGTGAAACCGCGAGCCAAGCGTATCGCGGACATTGTGGCTTCTGTGCCCGAATTGACCATGCGAACCTGCTGCATGCTTGGTACTCGCTGCACAATGGTTTCGGCAAGCTCGATTTCAGCTTCAGTTGGCGCGCCGAAACCGAGCGCTTTAGTGGCTTGTTGTTGGACAGCGGCGATTGTGGGTGTGTGATTGTGGCCAAGCACCATCGGTCCCCAAGAGCCGATGTAGTCTATATATTGGTTACCGTCCACATCATAGAGGTACGGGCCGTCGGCATGGTCGAAAAAAACTGGATCTCCTCCGACACCCTTAAAGGCGCGCACTGGCGAATTCACGCCGCCGGGAATAGTGCGACACGCCCGTTGCATCAGCGCAGAAGACTGTTTGCGATTCATAACGATGAGACCTCTGTAACGTTTAAAACGGTTTTAATACTGCGAGGAAGACCACGCTGACGAGAATAAGTACGGGTACTTCGTTGAAGATCCGCAAGAACTTCTCGCTGTGGCGAGCGTCTCCGCGAATAAACGCCTTTATGATTCCTAAGCAATAATGGTGGTAGCCGATTAGAGTAATGACCAGAACGATTTTTAGCCATATCCATGTCTGGTTTGACAAGCCTGTCCAGTTCAACCAGAGCATCCAGACGCCGAGCACAAGGGTCACAATCATGGAGGGATTCATAATTAGGCGATACAGTTTTGTCTCCATGATTACAAAGCGATCTTTACTTACTTGGTCCTCTGCTGTCGCGTGATAGACAAATAGCCGCGGCAAGTAAAAGATGCCGGCAAACCAAGTTACAACGCTGATCAAATGCAGCGCTTTGAGAGTCAGATAGATGGACATATAACGTTTTCCCGAGATGACTTTGTAAAAGCGCAAAATCTGGCTAAGCTGTGCGCCCTCAAGGCAAGCCAACTGCGATCGACGAGTATTGATAGTTTAGCAGTCGCTAGGTCTTGGCAGATAACAGAACGAATTTGGCTAGCCTACAAAAGCTGGCGTAAATCTTAAGTGAATGACCTCGTGAAAGGAACTCATGCTCTACCAAGTCGTCCATCGCAAGCCCATGCATATTTTCAAAAAAGTTTTGCTGGCCATTGCTCTAATGGCTGTTAGCTTGGCGGTAGGTTTGGTGGTTGGTCAATGGAGCGGCAAAGAAGCTGTTTTGCAAAATGGGGCGTTGTTGCAGCGGCTGAATGCCCTCGAGGGGCTACAGCAAAGTTTGGAGAGAGAACTCGCGGCTTCAAAGCTTGCCGCTGATGTGCAGGAACAAGCTGCGCAAGAGTTGCAGCAAAGGTTAACGCAGTTACTCGGCGAGAAAGTTGAGCTGGAAAATGCGGTAAGCTTTTACCGTGATTTAATGGAAGTGGGCGCGAAGAGAGAGGGGTTGCGGGTCGCTAGTTTTACGGTGCTCGCAACGAACACCCCTCAAATCTTTCAATTCTCTATTCTGGTAACTCAAATCGCGGAAAAAAGAAAATATGTTGCGGGCGATATTCAGCTTAAAGTAATTGGGATTTTGCAAGGGGGTCGCCAGGAGGTGATCTTTGATGCAAAAAATGCAGTGGTCGGATTTCCGCTGAAGTTAAGGTTCAAGTATTTTCAAGATTTAGTCGGACAGATTCGATTGCCGCCGGACTTTATCCCCGAGCGGGTTTCTATCAGCGTCCAGCAAAATGGCAAAAAGACCACGGGTGCGGATTTCGAATGGTCGTTATAGTAGGGGAATGTCCGCGCTCAATTGGCCGCGCGACTATTAGACTTTGGGAAGAGACATGAAAGGAAAAAGTGAGCAGGCGATAACGTTAATCGCTCCAGGAACGAAGGTGGAGGGTGATGTTCACTTTGATAACCAATTGTTTGTCAAAGGCGAGGTTCACGGGAATGTGCTGGCAGAAAAGCCCGAAGCGAAACTGATTGTGAGTCCTGAAGGCCTTGTAGCTGGCGAAATTAAAGCGCCAACAGTTGTGGTGAACGGGCGAGTGGAAGGGGATGTTCATGCCACATTGCGGCTGGAACTCGCGGCCGGAGCTCAAGTTAAGGGAGACTTATTTTACGCGCTAATTGAGATGCAGTTAGGCGCGCAAGTACAGGGTCGACTGGTGCATACAGAGCAACCAACGCGATCAGATAACACAGTGGCAAAAATTGCGGCAGAGGTAGCTCAGAAAAAGTGAACAAAAACTTGGTGCATTGGACATTAGGTGTAGAAATTGACAAAAGGGCAGAGCGGGGAAGCAAATGGAAAGTGTAGCCATTGATTTTACCGAAAGTGCGGCTTCGAAGGTGCGAACGCTTAAGCAACGGGAAGGCGATGATTCTTTGCTGCTCAGAGTTTTTATCACAGGAGGAGGGTGTAACGGCTTTTCCTATGGATTCACTTTCGATAACGAAATAGCTGAAGATGATGCCGTGGTGGTGCAAAGCGGCGTCACAATGGTTGTTGATTCAATGAGTTTTCCTTATCTGGAAGGGGCCGCTATCCAGTTTGTAGAAGACCTCAATGGTTCGCAGTTTGTAGTTACTAACCCGAATGCGGCCGCAACATGTGGTTGCGGCAATTCATTCTCCATTTGAGTTTGGGCTAGTGAGCTGTTACCTCAATAGATTGCGCCCAGCACGCGTTCGCCTTTAGCGCCGGTGACCCGAGGTACATTGCCTGGAAGGCTCGCTAAACGGCGATGCGCCAACCAGGCAAAAGCAGCGGCCTCGATGGCGTCGCCGTCAACTCCCCAGTGTTCGCTAGGCTCGACCAGATCAGGCTTTCGGGCGAGTTGTCTTGCGGCCTCGCGAAGACGACGCATTAGATCGTCGTTAAGGCGGCCCCCACCGCACACAATTATTGCCTTAACTTCCCCGCCCCAAGCCTCGAGAGACTTGACGATGGTCGTTGCTGTGAGTTGAGCTAATGTGGCCTGGACATCTTGCACTGCAGTCAGTGGCAGGCCTTGGTCGTTAGCGATCTTCTCGAGCCAATTCAGGTTGAAGTATTCGCGCCCAGTGCTTTTGGGCGGCTGCCTTGCAAAAAATGGGTCGGCCAGCAATGCATCCAGCAACGCAGTGTCGACTTTGCCGGCCGCGGACCAGGCTCCGGAAGTATCGTATGGAAGCCCTTTATGTCGTTGGCACCATTGATCGAGCAGACCGTTTCCTGGGCCGGTGTCGAACCCTGTGAGGTGTTTATCCAATAAGGACAGGTTGCTTATGCCGCCGATGTTTAGGATGCATGCGTCAGCAATGTTTGCAGTAAATAGTTCAGCGTGAAACCTCGGCACTAAGGGCGCCCCGTGACCGCCGCTGGCTACGTCTCGGCGTCGAAAGTCTGCGATGGTGGTGATGCCGGTAATTTCGGCGATGATATTGGGGTCACCTATTTGCAGAGTGAAAGGCGTTGGAGAGGTGCCGGGAGGTCTGTGGCGTATGGTTTGTCCATGGCTGCCAATGGCATGGATATTTTGCTTTTTATAGCCAAGGTCTTCAACGAAAGTAGCGATTGCAGTCGCTGTAAACCGCCCCAAGGCCGCATCGCATGTGCCGAGCAAATCGATGTCATCGTTGCCGGGTTGACTGAGTTTAAGCAGATCGTTCCGAAGGCGATAGGGCAGTGGCACAGTGGTGGCCGCAAGAATGGATATGTCACCGTTTTCGTCTACTTCTACAAGTGCGAGGTCCAATCCATCAACGCTGGTGCCGGTCATGCAGCCAACGTAAAGATTGTTGCCGCTCATTCCGCCGCCATGGTTGGCATTTGTTGGCTGAATGCCGTTAGCAAAAGCATGTGTTGTCTGGTCGCCAAAGCGAACTTTGGCAGCTCGCCCTTGGCGATTGATTTTGCTTTTGGTAATGCCACAGTTCTTGGGTTCATATGTACGCCATTTACCAGAAACTCATAGTGTAAATGCGGGCCTGTTACGAGACCTGTAGCACCAACGTAGCCAATAACTTGTCCCTGCTTTACTCGCTTGCCCGCTTTTATCCCTCGAGCAAATTTCGATAGATGTAAATATTTAGTTACGAATTGCTGGCCGTGATTAATGATTATATAGCGGCCGTTGGCGCGATTCCGTGTTGCGGTATTAATGCGGCCGTCACCAGCGGCGAGGATCGGCGTGCCGATAGGCGCAGCATAGTCGATGCCGCGATGAGGGCGCACGGTTTTCCGAACGGGGTGCAGGCGACGCATGTTAAAGCGAGAGCTTATCTTTGAGAATTCCACGGGCGCTCTGAGGAAGGCCTTGCGCATGCTGATTCCGTCAGGGGTGAAATAATCTTTCCGTCCAGATTGGGTTTGATATTGGACGGCTCGATAGCGCCTACCCTGGTTAACGAACTCAGCGGCCAGAATATCGCCATAGCCGACGAACTCACCCTCGAAATAAAGCTCTTCAAAGAGCACAAAAAATTCATCCCCAGGCCGAATGTCTAAAACAAAGTCGATGTCCCACTGAAAGATCTGGGCCAGCCGCATCGTAAGATTATCTGGTAAGCCCGCGCGTTGGCTTGCTACGAATAAACTGCTGTCGATGGATGAATGTTTGTAAGTGGTTACTCGGTCCGGTTGAAAGACTTGTTTGATCGCGGTGAATTGGTCGCCGTCGCGATGGAATGTATAGGACGTTAAGCGATCCGTACTATAGGTCAGTGTCTCCAGCGTGTTACCGAGCTTTGTGAATGCCAACCGGTGGCCAGGAAAGATCTCTGCGAGTTGCTTGCCATGCTCGGTGCGCGTGATCTCGTGGACGTCTCTAGAGCTAAATCCATTGCGCAGAAAAATGCTCGCTAGGCTGTCCCCGGCCTTTACCTCATCAACTAACTCGACCCTAAGCTCCGATGCTTCGGCCGTTTGGTCGGTTTCTACAAGTGTTTGCTGTTGTGGTGGGGCGGTTACAACCAGCGCTGTGTCAAGTTCAGCCTGATGTGTGTTCTCGCCAAGGCCACTTAATCCCACAAGGATTAAGAAGCCGCCCACAACCAAAATCAATTGCTTATGCAAGCGCGGTATATGCATGCTCTTATTAAGAAAAACAGATAAGTTGCTGCATTATATAGAGAAATATGTATATGGCGAGCCGTTAAAACGCCCAAGGTTGTGCAGGGGGCGCAACATTACAGTGGTTTTGCTATGGTGCCGCGGAAATTCGGTTTCGCTAGGTAATTTCAAGGACATTGACAACACATGCAGCAAACGCGCGAAAACTTAATCGAAGAATTCACTTGGCGGGGACTCATCGCACAGGTTTCAAACGAAGAAAAGCTAGCTGAGCATCTCGCGCAGCCTCGTAGCGTCTATTGCGGATTCGATCCAACAGCAGACAGCTTGCACATTGGCTCGCTTGTCCCGTTGTTGGCGTTGAAGCGGTTTCAGCTTGCGGGCCATCGGCCAGTGCTACTTCTAGGGGGCGCTACTGGTTTGGTCGGCGACCCTTCGGGGCGCGCTGACGAGCGCAGTCTGAATCAGAGCGCGATTGTCGGTCAGTGGGTCGAATCCTTGCGGGCGCAGGTCAGCCGTTTCCTCGACTTTGAGGGATCAGCCGGCGCTACAGTGTGCAATAACCTAGATTGGACCCAAGAATTGGATGTCATCTCCTTTCTTCGGGATATCGGTAAGCATTTTTCAGTCAATGCGATGGTGCAGCGTGATTCCGTTAAAGCCCGGCTAGAGCGAGAAGGTCAGGGCATTTCGTATACGGAGTTCAGTTACATGCTGTTGCAGGCGATGGACTTCCTAGAATTGGCGAAGCGCGAAAAGTGCTTCGTGCAGATCGGTGGTAGTGACCAATGGGGCAATATAGTTTCTGGTATTGACCTGATTCGTCGTCATATGGGCGAGGACGCCTACGCCCTAACTATGCCTTTAGTAACCAAGGCTGATGGCAGCAAGTTTGGAAAAACGGCGGTTGGGGCGGTTTGGCTAGATTCCAGCAAGACCTCGCCATACTCGTTTTATCAGTTTTGGTTGAACAGTGCTGATGCGGATGTCGAGAAGTTTTTGAAGCTTTTCACTTTTATGAGCCAACAGGATATTCGCGTTTTAGTTGAAAGCGCGGCTGAAGCGCCAGAGCAGCGAATCGCGCAACGAGAATTGGCGCGCCAAGTTACGCAGATGGTTCATGGCGATCTCGCGGTAGATTCCGCAGAGCGCATTAGTGAAAGCCTGTTTGGCGGCGATGAAGCGAAATTGCAGCGCGAGGACTTTCTGCAGTTGCAGCAGGATGGCATCGATAGTGCAGTGGTCGAAGAGGCCTCAGGATTATTGAATGCGATGGTGGCTATGGGAGCGGCTAAGTCCACTGGTGAGGCTCGTAAGTTGGTCCTCGGAAATGGGGTTCGGTTGAATGGACAGCTTGTGGGCGATGTTAAGCATAAAATTAACTTCAGCGAGGCCTACTTCGACAGCTTCTTTCTATTGCGGAAAGGCAAAAAACAGCATTATTTGTTGGTAAGAGAGAATTAAAGCAGGCGTCGAAACTACCTTTGCAAAAATAGTTTCTTTTTTGCTTGCACCTCACCTTGAGATACGTATCATACGCCTCCCTTGCCGCGGAGCTAAAAGCGATCGCGGTAGTTCTTTAAGAATTTATAGCAAGTACATAGCGCAACTTATTGGGCGTAGGAACGGTGTAAGCAAGCTGTCAAAAGTGAGTGTTGCCGCAGTCATCGTCCTTTACCAAACAGTGTTTAACTAATTTCAGCTGGTGACAAAATACGGTCTCCATCTGAGAGGAGACAATTGAGTTTGTAATCAAACCGATTTTTAGTTTCTTAAAGGTTTCAAGCGGTTCGGTAGAAAGTTGTAGCAAAGTACAAACAAGCCATTCGTGTGGGAACACGTAATTCGTTTTGAGTAAATGATTCTAGCATCATGGCATCGCTGACAGATTTCGGTCTGAACGCTTTGCTGAAAGCTAATACCTTTTTAAACTGAAGAGTTTGATCATGGCTCAGATTGAACGTTGGCGGCACGCTTTAGACATGCAAGTCGAACGAGAAAGCACTTCGGTGTGAGTACAGTGGCGGACGGGTGAGTAACGCGTAGGAATCTACCTAGTAGTGGGGGACAACTCGGG
>ERZ802831.109-NODE-109-length-41214-cov-40.4949_pt1 | contig 41214 bp, 43 predicted proteins | sample MGYA00345655_ERZ802831 | MGnify/ENA primary metagenome ERZ802831 (study PRJEB30503, sample SAMEA104212376) | marine metagenome | biome: Westerlies Biome; feature: [SRF] surface water layer (ENVO:00010504) within the epipelagic zone...; material: water...
CGGAAGAGATTACAGAGTTTCTTACATCCCACAGGAGAATTATTCGGGTCGTGTTCGACTTGGAGTGAAACCAAATTCCTTTACCGATATAGCTGGCAATTCAAGTGCAGGTTCTGGAACATCGTTTGTTGTCGATACGATCACTAACCCGAATCCAAATCCGGCCCCGAACCCCAATCCAAATCCGAACCCAAATCCGAACCCAAATCCGAACCCAAATCCGAACCCAAATCCAAACCCTGATCCAACGCCAACGCCAACGCCACCTCCTGCATCCAGCAGTACGCCTGGTAGCCCCTCATTCGCTTCGGCCCCGACAAGTGGAAACATCAACCTGGACACATCAGCTGACTTCAAGAAGTCACAAAGTGGGAATCGCGTCCTCGCTAAAGCCCCCCGAGGAGATCTGTCCGTTCCCTCTGGTCAGACAGAAAAGCTCAAGGTGCGTCAGTCTGCCGATGATGGCATTGAAATTGAACTGACCGATACCCTTTCGGATCTTGACCTCACCTCCCGCTCCTCCAACGTTGTTTTTGGAGGACGTCAACTGAAATCCTCCACGGTGCGCTTTGAAGAAGGACTATCCGCTGACCTCGTCAGCACAGCGGAATTGGTTGAAAAAACAACCTTCCTGATGACCGAAGGCAAAGACAAAGCAACGTTCAACTCCGGTGTGCTCAAGAAGTCAACCATCGAAGCCGGCGGCGGAAAAGATGACATCTTGATTGGTCAGAATGCAAGGCTGACCAAGAAGACCACCGTTGATCTTGGAAGCGGCAAAGACAAACTGACCATCGAAGGAGAAGTTCAGAAGGCCGTCATCGATTTAGGAGACGACAACCAGAAAGACAAAGTTTTCGTTGACTCCCTTGATCTGGTTACCAAGAAACTCTTCATCAAGAGCTTCGGTAAAAAGGACCGATTGGTGATTGATGGTGAAAAATACAAGATGTCCGACATCGAGGACGAAAATCAGCGGATCGGCAAAATCCGAGTCGAATTCCTGGATACCACCACGAGTGACTCCAGCAACGACAACGACAGCTCTGACATCACAAAGGTCGTTGCCAGCAACGGATTCGACTTCCTCTGATCCTCCCGATCAATACACCAAGCTCACCAGGAGTCGATCATCGCCAAGGCTGATGGTCTGCTCCATGGTCAGCTGCTTGGCCTGATCCAGGCTGATCAGACCCAGATCACCCAGCGGGGTTCGCGATGCATGGCCACCCAGAAGCTTGGGTGCCACCACCACCGCGAGCTCCTGGACGCACTGCTGCTGAACCGCTGAAGCAGCGAGCTCAGGACCGCATTCCCAGAGCACCTGATTGCAGCCGCGAGAGGCAAGCGCACGCATCAAATGCTCCGGATCACAGACCGGCAAGGACAGCCGCTCAGGTCCGCTGGGAGCCGGAACATCACGGACCTGCGGGCCGTGAGCCAGCAGGGTTGGAGCCACGTCAGTGTTCCAGAGCTGTGCCCGAGCAGGGATCTGCATGCTGCGACTGAGCACCACCCGCAGCGGCTCGGGGTCGCGCCGGCCACGGCTGGTGAGCAGGGGATCATCCGCCCGCAACGTGCCTCCGCCCACGATCACCGCATCGCAGCACGCCCGCAACTGATGCACCCAGCTCCGCGCCTCCGAACCGCTGATCCACTGGCTCTCGCCATTGGGCAGGGCGGTTCGGCCATCGAGACTCATGGCCCACTTGAGCACTCCCCAGGGACGTCCGGTGCGCACCCGATGCACAAAAGCCCTGTTCTGTTGAGCCGCCTGCTCCCTCAGCACACCGGTGATCACCTCCAGACCGGCGGATCGCAGCCGGCTGACGCCTCCGCCAGCCACCCTGGGATCGGGATCCTCAAGCGCCACCACCACCCGCTCAAGTCCAGCTGCGATCACGGCATCTGTGCAGGGGGGAGTGCGGCCGTGATGGCAGCAGGGCTCAAGGGTGACGATCAGGGTTCCGCCTCGTGCGGCCTCACCGGCCTGGGCCAGGGCACCCACCTCGGCGTGGGGCCGTCCGGCACGGGCGTGGTAACCCTCTCCGATCAAACGACCGCTGGCATCGAGAACCAGCGCCCCGACCAGTGGATTCGGACTGGTGCACCCCTGTGCCAAAGCCGCCAGGGCGAGAGCCCGATGCATCAACGGTTCCCACATCAGCTCAGGGGCAACTCCTGCAGCGATCGCCACTCACCCACCACGTAAGGGGGCACCGGCAACTCCGTGAACACTCCCGGCAGCACGAGCCGCAAAGGGCGATTGTTGCTCAGATCTGCCAGCAGAGGATCCAGCGCGAATTCAGCGGCAGCATCCCGTCCGTCCTGAGCGAGGGCTGGATTCTTCAGCGTGATGTCCGGCAGAGACCACTCACGCCGGCCTGCGAACACCTGCAGATCGATGGGATGGTCAAGCCTGAGTTTTCCGGGGTAGCCGACGATGCGCAACACCACCGGCCCGCCGGCGGCTCCTTCCCTGTAGGCCACGGCCTGCCAGCTGACGTAATCAAGGTCCCGGAGACTTTCCAGACTGCGAACCATGGCGACGCCGTTTTCGTTCTCGTGCTGATGAACCTGCGCCCAGGCGAGCCCGGGAGTCAGCAGAACAAGCAGCAGTGCAGCCAAAACACTGCAGAGCAAGCGACGCATGTGCCGGATCCGGGGACTTCAGGACTCAGGGTATGCAACAAAACGCGCCAATTACGAACGACCCACCTAACTTCTCCCCAAAGAATTCGCAGAGGCCTGAACGATCCGAAATGGCGTCAAACGCGTCGCAACTCAAGATCCATCGATTTCACAGCGCGATTGAAGCGGCTGAATTATTTCTTAGCCTCGGATTTCTGTGGGAGATCGTTCAACTGTCAGCAGGCCCGCTGAACGGAGTGCTGAAGATCAGGCGATCCAACGAGATGATTTGTCTCTCCGTGCGATGCAATCGCTCCATGTTGTTTCACGGAGGACGCAATTGCGCCTACGTTCCGTTCTGTCTGGAGATGAATCATGCCTTTCAGCATCGCGTTCGAGGAGAGCCGCTGATTCCCTGTGGGTTATACGGCTTTCACCTCAACCTCAGTGATGTCTTCTTTCAGACCGAAGCCGGCGCCCACTTCAGCATCATTCTGATCCCACGAACCCGCATCCAACAGCTTGGGGCGCTCGATCCGGCAGGCACGCTGATGGATTCCATCAGCATCAGCAACAACGTTCAGCTCAGCCAGGCGATGTTCCAGACCTGGATCCAGCTGGTGGACAACCTGCTCAACGAGCCTGCGTCAGGCGGCATCGATACGGATCAATGGAATGCCTTGCTGCTGGAAAGCTTCGAGCCCCCTGGCCTCGACGAACTCTCACCTCTTCGATCGATGACCTACCGCTGCGGCATTGTGCGGGATGTGGTGCGTTGGGGCATCGAAAACAACCGCCAACCCATTTCCTTGGATGATCTTGGTCGTACGATCTTCGCCTCCCGATCAACCATCAGTCAGAGCTGTCGTGAACAGGTCGGAATCGGACCGATGGCCCTGCTGAAACAGATCCGCCTGCAACAGGTGCAACACGCTCTGCGTCATCGGGACCAACGGCGAGTGCTGGCCTGCAACACCGTGCAGGAGGTGGCCCATCACTTCGGATTTCACAGCCGCAATCATTTCGCCCGTGATTACCGCAATCTGTTTGGGGAAGCCCCTCGACAGACCCTGGCCCGCAGCGCGGCCTAGGAGCGGTCAGCGCCAGGAATCAGCGCCCAGTCGGTCTCGGTGGCCCAAAGCCCCCAGATCGCCATGGCCCGCAGGTAATGGCAGGCCCGAAAGGTGTTCACGGCGGTGATCGCTTCCGGTGTTCGGAACTGAAGACCTCCCCGGTACACCTGGTCGACCACCGCCGTGCAAATCGCTTCGGCTGTCGTCTTGTCTCCCATGAGCCGGTAGTAGGAGGCCAGACCGAAATTGATCCCTGTCCAGACCTCCAACGGATGGGTGCCATCCGGGTCGAGAGGGGTGCCATCCCGCCGCAGACCATTCGCCACGCCGAGACGTCCACCGTCAAACCGCTCAAAACAGGCCTCGCGCACGGCCTTGAGCGTGCTCTGGCTGTTGGCATCGCTCACCACCGGCGGCAGGCCCAGCAGCCGCGCGTAGAAATCACCGCAGAGCTGATCCGCCATCACCACCGGCGTACCGCTCTCGGCGTCGATGCGATAAAACTCCCCGTTCCAAAGCAGTCGATCGAAATTGGCGCGTGATTGCTCCAGCCATTCCCCGAATTCCCGCTGCTCCGACCCCGTCTCCAGGCCCAGGTCCAGCTGAAGCCGCTGAGCCATGGCCAGAGCCGCCTCGAGGGCTGCGATCCAGAGAGCACCGCAATAGGCGCTCACTCCCTGCAACGGCCAGTCATCAAAGGTCTGGTCCGGTGCTCCGCCGTTGTCCGGCAAGCCGTCCTCATTGACGTCGAAGCGTTTGAGATAACGAAGAGCCTGAACCGCTGCAGGCCAGCACTCGGCAAGAAAGGTCAGGTCTTCGCCGGTCGGTGCGAACCGGAATGTGCGCCAGACCTGCAGCACGAAGTCGCTGGCCAGATCCTTCCAGAGATTGCAGTCCTGATAAGCCGTGTAATTGGTGGCGTCGAACGGCGCCTCGTTGGGAGCACCCAGATCGTGGGGGGTCGCTCCCTCCACCTTGCGGTCGGCTTCCACCCGTCCCCTGCCCTGGGTGAAATACCAGCCGATCGGCCGCTGGCTGGCATCCATCGCCGGAATGGCCCGGGCGAAGCTGCGCAACACGGCCTTGTCCAGCTCAGGCCAGAGCTGAACCAACGCCAAAGACCCGTACAGCCTCACATCAAGACTTTCGTACCAGGCGTAGTCGAGGCACTCCAGAACGCCGAAGCGGCCCACGGGATCGCCAGCTCTGGCGGCTGTCCAGAGGCTTCCACCGCTGGCGAGGTCGTAGAGCTCGTTGAACAGGGCCATGCGCAACGGCTCCGGCAGCTCGGTTCGAGCCAGAACAGGCTCCTGCCAGCGATCGATCTGGTCACGCCAGCTGCGCCAGTCCCTCAGCGCCTCGGCAGCGATCGCCGCCGCCGCCGTGCCCTGCCGGCCATGGAAGTCCGTGTAGCGGCGCCAGTCGCTGACTCCGGTGGCGAAGGCGGTCACCGGCAGATCCCAGCTGATCACGACCGGAATCTCGAGGCATTGCCCCGGATCGAGGCTGACCTTCACCGCCAGCCCAGCACTGGCCTGTTCCCCGGCGCGACTGGCCCGATCGTTGTTGCTGTTGGGAATGCGTCCTTCAGCGGCGAAGGACTGCCACAGTTCCGCCCCATCGCCGGTGGGATCCCAGCGACTGCAGCGCATCACCTCCACATCCTCGAGGTTGTCCGGCAATGCCAGGCACCACTGCCCCTCCCCCTCCGCAAGCGGCTGGGACCGACGCCCATCCAGCAGCACGCCCTTGAGGCCCGGCTGATCCACCCAGCGGTTGCTCTGCCCCTCACCGGCACCGATCGCAGGGGCGTAGTTGTGCTCAGGGCTGCCGTCGTCGCGGAAATGCACTTCGGCGGATGGATCGGTGTTGGTGAACCAACCGACGGTGTTGCGCCAGCTCAGCAGCAGGGAGAGCTGCAGCGGACGGTTGGTGGGATTGCGCAGGGTCCAGCGGAAGACAGCCACGGGGTAGCTGCTGCGCTGATAGTCGCCGGGGAGAATCGGACTGAAGGCCTCACAGCTCACTTCGGCCGCGAACACCCCGCTGTAGCGGGTCCAGCTCAGGGGGTAGCGGGCGGCATAGGTTCCGGTGGTGCTGTCGTTGGTGCTGGCTGGATACCACTGCCAGGCCGCAAGGGGATCGTCGCCATCCACTCGGCTGTCGTCTCGATCCGGAGCCGTTGCCAGGGCATGGGCCCTGGTGCTGGTGCCGTCGCTCTCCCAGATGGCGAACTGGCAATCGGGGATCGTGCCGTACCAGTGCTCGCCGCCATCGAGATGCCAGAGATTGAAGTCTCCACGAGAGCTGCGACCGATGCAGCCCGCACCGAAGCCACCGAGGGGCATGCCATGCCAGGGGCCATCGTCGAGGTTGCTGGCGTAGCGGACGCTGTAGGGGTCCCGCCAGCCCAGACCGAAGGCACGGCTCCAGCTCGCCTGCGGAGTCGACCAGGACTCGGGGCGGGGTCTGCGGCGCAGCATGCTGCTCAGAGCGGACAGTCCCAGAGGAGCCATGGGTCGGCTGACAGTCGCCCCAGACTGCCAGACCTGAACGGTTCAGCCAGCGTTCTCCTCGGCATCCATCAGGGCGTCGAGCGTGACGGCCGTGCGCACCAACGCCTGGTAGCGCTGCAGCGTGCGCCGGTTCTGATCCAACCAACGAGCCGGTTCCGCCGCGCTTCCCTCCTCCGGCAAGGTCTGATCCATCAACGGCAACCCCTCCTCCCGACCGATCAGGGCCAGCAGCAGGTCATGCAGGCGTTGGCGCCGCTCAGAGTTCATCCGTGACCGAGCAAGGTGATCAGACGCTGCTCAGCCGCCGGCTCCAGCGTCACCGGCAACGGCCGGTAGCGACTGGACTGTGCCGCACGACGCGCGATCGGCGCCTTGGCCTGAGCCCAGCTGTCGATGGCCAGATCGGTGTAGATGCGCTCCACCGTGGCCACGGGGGCGTCCCGCAGATCGTCAAAGGCCACCTCCGTGAGCTGGCCGGCGGGGATCAGCTGACGGGATGCCTCAAAAGCCTCCATCAGCAGGCGATGGGCTGCCACCGTCTCCTCCACCTGGGTGATCTGATCGGGTGGGTCCTGCAGACCCACCAGGGAGGCCAGTCGTTGCTTGACCAGCACCAGCGAACGCACCGCATCGATCGGTCGGCGCTTAAGAAGAATGAAGCGGCAGCGGGGAAACAAACGCAGCAGCAGCGGCACCCGGGCCGAATGGGCTGGATTCTTGATCAACAGATGATGCTTGCCGAAGCCCGCATGCAGCCAGGTGAGCCTGCAGAACATCACCAGAGCGCGTTCATAGGCGGTAGTTGTGCGCAGAACCGTGCGCTTCAGGTGGTGGAGATAGTCGCGGGGAAAGGCGATTCCCGCCATGTGGCTGTCCATGGTCAGACGGGAGAGGCCCACTTCGTCCTCCTGCGGATCATCCGCGCCCCAGGGCACGGCATCGATCGGACGGATCGGCGTCATCGTCCTGTGCAGCAGGGGCTGCAACAGGGGCTTGAGCAGCAGAGCCACCTGGGGAGCCACGGTGAGGCTGTTGGATGCCGTGGCTGCGCAGGGGTCGGATCCCATCAGCTGGTGCAGATAGGTGGTGCCGCTGCGCCAGTGACCGATCACCACCACTGGATCATCAGGAAGCTGCTGCTGCTGCAGCCGTTGGCTGTAGATCAGCTGCTGCAGCCAGCTCAGCGGTTCGGCGGCCAGGCCGGTGCATGTGAGCGCCAGGAGCTTGTGCAGCTGCGACAGCGACGGCCGACCGTGCTGAAGACCACTAATCAGCACCGATGGCCTAGGAAACGCCCCGGCGACGATGAAATCAGAGACGGTCGCAGGCGAACGGGGCAGCACGCAGTGCACGAGCGGTCAGAAGCGTTTGTACCACCCATCGGGCCATGATCACAGTCATGCCCGGTCTTCCCCACCCTTTTCAGGTCATCGGAACCGATGCCGGCGGCCTGGCGAGCCTGCCCCCTGCGGCTGTGCGACTGCTGTGCAACGCGGAAGCGATCGCAGCGCCACAGCGCCTGCTGGACAGCCTGCCTCAGTGGTGGAGCGACCAGCAGCATGGCGATCGCCCCCTGCCGCAGCTACAAGCCAGTGACCGCCCGGATGCACTGATCGGCTGGCTGCGCTCTCAGAACGCACCGGTGGTGATCCTGGCCAGCGGCGATCCGCTCTGGTTCGGCATCGGCCGCCGCCTGCTGCAGGCGTTTCCGGCGGAGACGCTGCACTTTCACCCGGCGCCATGCTCGATGCAGCTGGCGTTCGCACGGATCGGCCGCCCCTGGCAGGACGCCACCTGGGTGAGCCTGCATGGACGCAGCCCGGAAGCACTGGCCAGCGCCCTGCAGAACAGACCGGCAGCTCTGGCGGTGCTCACCGACCCCGGACAGGGTGGTGCCGCACCGGTGCGGCAGATCCTGCGCAGCAGCGGACTGGAGGCGTCCTATGCCGTGTGGGTGTGCGAAAACCTCGGCCACCGCGATGAACGGGTGATGCGGCTCGCGAGCAATGCACCGCTGCCGCCGGATCTGCAGCCCCTGCTGCTGGTGCTGCTGATCGCCGAGGACCCGCCGCTGCCGGAGCGACTGCCCCTGTTCGGCCTCGAGGATGGCGTGTTTCTGCAGCATTCGGACCGTCCTGGACTGATGACCAAGCGGGAGGTGCGCCTGCAACTGCTGGCAGACCTGGAGCTGCCCGCCGACGGGGTGCTCTGGGATCTCGGAGCCGGCACCGGGAGTGTCGGACTGGAGGCGCTGAGGCTGAGGCCCAGGCTGCAGCTGCTGGCCATCGAACGCCGCGGAGGCGGAGCCGCCCTGATTGAAGCCAACGCCGAGCGGCTGGGGGTGCAACCGGCTGCCGTCCTGGAGACGGATGCCCTGACGGCACTGAGCACGGATCTGCCCCCGTCACTGGCCTGCCCCGACCGGGTTCTGCTCGGGGGAGGAGGCCGCGACCGGGTCGCTCTGCTGCAGATGCTGCTTCCACGACTGAATGACGGGGGAATCGTGGTGATCCCGCTGGCCACGCTGGAGGCGCTCGCAGACCTGCGGCCGGTCCTGGACAAGGCCGGACTGATCAGCAGGATCAGCCAGCTTCAGGCCTGGAGGGGCCTGCCGCTGGGAGGCGGCACCCGCCTGGCGCCGATGAACCCGACACTGATCCTTAAAGGCACGAAATCACATCAATAAATACACGATATCGTCACTTTATCGTCTCAATCTTCGCCGGATCGCCGGGCTTGATGCCCAGTCGGTCGGCTTCTCCCGCCGCCAGTTCCACCACCCCATCCGACGGCTGATCCGGCCCGTAGCTGGGGCAGGGCAACGCCGGACAGACCGGTACGTCCCTGGCGATGGCGATCACTGTGCCGCCCCGCAGAAACAGCATGTCAAGGGGGGCGATGGTGTTGAACATCCAGAAACTGAGAGGCCTGGGCTGGTCAAAGGGAAACCACATCCCCCGCAGGGCCGGCAGCCGGGACCGCTGCATCAGGCCGATGCGCTGCTGTTCGGGAGTGCGTGCCACCTCCAGATCGATGCAGCGCTGCGACGCCAGGCACCATCGGGCTGCGATCGGTAACTGCTGCGGCGGGGACGGATGATCCACGCGGTTCAGGCACCGTCGGCGGAAGGGCCAACACGGTACCCACGGCCGCGCACGGTGTGCACCAGCCTGGGCTCTCCCTTTTCCTCCAGTTTCTGTCGCAGGTAGCGGATGTACACCTCAACGACGTTGCTGCTGCCGGCCCGCTCGTCCTGCCAGACCTGCTCCAGAAGTTCCTCGCGACTGAAGGCGCGACCGGGATGCTTCAACAGTGCCAGCAGCAACGCGTACTCCCTGGCGGTCAGCGCCACCGGTCGCCCACCGCGCCGCACCTGCCTCAGGCTGGTGTCGACACTGAGATCGCCCACCTGCAGCAACGACGGTCGCTGCTCGTCACGGGACTGGATCGTGCGATGCAGACGCAGTCGCAGCAGCAGGTCGCTGGGACCGACACTGGACAGCCAGAAGTCGTCCGCCCCGGAACAGAGGCAGGCAGCACGAGCCTCGACACTGTCCTGCTCCAGGTCCAGCAGGATCGGCATGCCCCCGAAGCGCAAACGCAGATCGGAGATCAGCGGTCGCTGATCGGCCGCCAGCACTGCAGCCACAGGCTCCTGTCCTGCCTGGGCGCGACTGGAGGCCACCCCGGCACTCAGCCAGTCCACCGTCGTGTAACCGGATGCCGTGAGCCGCGGGGCCAGGGCCACCGCCGCCGGTCCTGCCAGCAGCAGCAATGGATCAGCGCTCATGCCTTGTCAGGCTTGGCGATGTGGGGCAACCCCCAGCCGAGTTTGTTGCGCAGCACCTGGAAAAATTCATGGTCCACGAGCCGAACGAAACGCACCGGATGATCACTGCGACGGATCAGCACGCGATCCTCCGGCCAGACATAGCAACCGGCACTGCCGTCCACCACCATCATCAGACGTTCCGGTGTGGCCGGGAACACAGTCACTGGCTCCCGGTCACTGAACACAAGAGCCCGCGACGCCAGCGAATGGGGGGCGATCGGCGTGAGCTGCAGCACCGGGCAGTCCGGAGAGATCACCGGGCCGCCAGCACTGAGGGCATAGGCCGTTGATCCGGTGGGCGTCGACAGGATCACCCCATCGGCAGCAATGTCCACCGGGGCATGACGCCCGATGGCGATCTCGAAGTGACACATGCTGGTGAGCGGTTCCCGATGCAGCGCCATCTCGTTGAGCGACAACGCCTCCCAGCGCCGCTGATCACCCCGCATCACGCTCACCACCAGATTGCTGCGTTCCTCGATCGTCCATTGCTGGGTCAGCACCACCTCCAGAGCGCGATCCAGATCCCCGAGATAGGCCTCTGCAAGAAAACCGAGATGACCGGTGTTGATGGTGAGGATCGGCACCCCCACCGGTGCGGTCTGGCGCGCCGCCGACAACACCGTGCCATCCCCCCCCAGCACGATGGCGAGGGCCATGGTGTTGTCGAACCCGTCCGGGACACAGGCGCTGTAACCCAGCAGACGCAAGTGCTGGTCAGGATTGGCGAATCCGACCATCCCACCGGAGCTGCTGGCCCGCACGACGCTGTGCCCCGCGTGTTCAAGCCTGTTCTGAATCGTGTCAGCGGTATCGACCGCTAGGGCCTTCCCATCGTTGACGATCAGTCCGATGCGGGGCACCGATCGCGACGGCAGACAACCTGATCAGCTTATGAGAACCCTCCGGAGCCGGTGCGTACGGGATCGGAGCGAACACCCTGCCTGAGGAACCAGGCACAGCTAGGACGCCGACAGGTTTTTGGCTCCGATGAACCGCTCACGCCTGATCATTGAATCGCTGCTGCTGTCGGTGCTCTCTCTTGGGGTGGCCGCCTGCACTGGAGTTGGCAACGCAACGGGTGATCACACCTCGAGCCTCAAAGGCAGCGTCTCGCTGATGGGCAAGCCGGTGGACGGTGCCGCCATCACCCTCTGGCAGGCCAGTGGGGGCAAGGAGCCGAAGCAACTGAAGACGCTCAGTTCCGGCAAGGACGGTGCCTTCTCGATCTCCATAAGCCCGGAGGAAGGCGCCGTCCATTACCTGGTGGCGACAGGCGGCCGTGTGAACGGTGAGGAGGCGAAACGGCTGTCGATGCTCAGCGTGCTGGACGACGAGGTGGCGGAATCGGTCGTGGTGAACGAACTGACCACGGTGGGATCGATCTGGCCCAATGCCCAGCTGCTTGAAGGCGACGCGCTCACAGGCAGTGCCAGTGCTCTGGCGATCGGTTCCGGCCAGGTTCGCAATCTGGTGAATCCCGGCAACGGCAGCTACGGAGAGACGCTGCTGCGCAGTTCGAACCTGCTCAATTCCGAGACCACGGTTCGCATGAACGTGCTCTCCAACCTGCTGGGGCTCTGTGCAGGGGCCGAGAACACGCAGGCCTGCGATGAACTGCTCAGCCTGACGGGCAGCGAGAACACCCTCTCAGCGCTCACCTCCATTGCGCGTCAGCCCTGGAAGAACGTCAGTCAGCTCTACAAGCTCTTCGACCAGAGCTATCCGATCGACAAGACCACTGAGCTGCGCACCACGGCAACCCTGCCCTACCTGCTGTTCGAACCCAAAAGCTTTTCACTGTCCCTGGTTTTCAACGGTGGCGGTGCTTTGGGACTCGGGAAATTGATGTTTGACGGAAAAGGAAGCATGTGGAGTGGAACCAACTGGATGCCGGGCTCTCAATCCGGCGTGGTGAACAACATCGGCGGAGGCGTGACCCACTTCGGCCCCGGTGGCACACCCCTCTCCCCAGCGATTAGCGGTTACAACGGCCAAGGCATCAACGGTGTGGGCTGGGGGACCGGCGTCTCAGAAAAATATGCCTGGGTTGGTGCGTTCAACAACATGGTCGGGGTGTTCGACCTCAAAGACGGCAAAGCCCTGGGGCCAGCCACGATTGATGGGGAAGTTGGTCAGCTTCAGGGCGTCGCCACAGCCGCCAATGGAGATGTGTGGATTGCTGATAACACGGCCAACCACATGATTCATTTCCCCGGTGGTGATTACACCAAGGGGAAGCGCCACACCATTGATGGACTTCAAGCTCCCTTCGGCGTCGCTGTTGACGCGCAGAACAGAGTGTGGGTGAGCAGCAGTTACAACAACAAACTCACCGTATTTCCAGGAGATGCTCCTGATCAAGCCAAAACGATCGAAGTGAACCTTGGGGGACGTGGAATCGCTGTTGACTCAACAGGGCACATATGGATTGCCCAGCAATCCAATTCCCCTCAGGGAGCACTACCTCCAGGTGCGAAAATGCCGCCCAACATCCCCGCCAATGCGCCACAACCCAAAACCATCATGGAGGAGTTTGAAGCCGGTGCTGAATACCTTTTGACCAACCCCACCATCACACAGACTGGCATGGTTGGCTTGATCTCACCCGACATGGAAGTCGTCAAGCCAGACATCGCCAAAGGCACCGCTTATATCCCCTGGGGTGTGTCAATCGACGGCAATGACAACGTCTGGGTCGGCAATCTCTATGGCCAAAGCTTGACTCACATCTGCGGCGTCAATCCCGCCAATTGCCCCGCCGGAAAAACCACTGGGGATGTGATTCACAACTACCAAAGCGGCGTCATTCAAATGACAACCGATGTGATCGTTGATGACGCTGGAAACCTCTGGAGCGCCAACAACTGGTTTGATGGTGAAGTCGTCATCAACCCCACCTACAGGGGCCGCACCTCCACATTTGGAGGGGGACAGGGATTTGTTGTGACCTATGGCGTTGCTGGCCCGGTCCAAAACCCGCTGATGGGTCCGGTGCGCAAGCAAAGTTGAGGCTGTCTCAACATCAACCAGAAGCCACCGCTGTTCATCAGATGATTCGACATCATTTCATCGCTCCAATCATCATCGGACTGGCGAGTTTTGCCAGTCCGGCAAGTTTCGCAGCCCCTGCTCCACCTCTGCGTGTTGCTCAGCAAGATGCAGTTCCGACAGACACGACGGATGCGGAAGAAGACAACAACTGGCGACTGAACCTGGATCTTTACGGCTTCGCACCGCTGTCGGCAGACACCGATGTGACCCTGAATGGAAACAGCGACACCCTCTCCTGGGACCTTCGCGATGTTCTCGATCATCTGACCGGCCTGATGACCGTTCGAGCGGGACTCGAGAAAGGACGCTGGGGCCTGCAAACGGCTCTGAATTACAGCCGGTTTGCGGGTGATTTCGGTGGCTCATCGTGGACGTCCCTGGATCGCTCCCGCAACCGTCGGCTCACCGGAAATGAGGTGAACCGACGGCTCACCCTTCGCGGGGATCTCGATGGCGACTTTCAACTGGAGCAGGCGATGGTCGACGTGGCCCTCCGCTACAGAGCCGGAGCTGTGCAACGGCCCCGCATGGAACCTGGTGAGGCGACATTTGTCGGTTTCGCCGGCGCGCGGATTGTGGGAGGCACCATCAGTGGTGATGTGGATGTGAAACTCGCATCCAGCTATGAGGGGCCGATTCTGGAGTCCGAGCGGTCCAAGACGCAGAGCTTCGATTCAGCCTGGTCGCACACCTGGGTGCAGCCGTTGATCGGCATGCATGCCAACTACACGTTGAGTGACGACTGGCAGGCCTTCCTCTACCTGGACGCGGCTGGATTCGGTCTCTCCGGACGAGAGGACCTGAGCGGAATCGCCCAGGCCGGTATCGCCTACACAATCGGGAATTCAACTCAGTTATCTCTCTCCTACAAATATTTCGGGCTCAATTACCTCGCTGATGGCAGCGACAACGGATACGACGCCAAACAGCACGGTCTGAACGTCGGACTTCGCATCCTGTTCGAGTGATCCGATCAGGAGGCCAAACTGTGAGCAACAGCCACAGCGGCCTTCGATCCACTGCTGATCGCACCTTCAATGAAGCCCCGCCACCCCTCGGTGGTGTCACCGGAGGCGAAGTACAGATGACCTTCGTGACGCGGAAGCTCATCGGCGAAGCGTCCGAAGCAACCGGGTCGGTAGGTGCACCAGCTGCCGTTGGAAAGGGCGTCATCACCCCAGTCGTGACCAAACGTGGACAACAGACGGACCCCAGGCATGAATTCCTCGAGAACGGTCTGCCACTCAGAGAGCGGCTTCTCCAGGGCACCGGGCTCGAGACTGAATCCGGCCAACACCGAATGCTGCTCGCCGCGCTTGTAGGTGAAGCTGCCGATCAGGGGTGAATCGGTGGATCGGGACAGGGTCATCACCGCTCCGGGGTCACCCTCCACCTCGAAAAACACCTTGTATCCGCCCCCGACATGCTTCAGCTGCGAAGCCTCTTGCTTCACCGTCGAGAGCGGCGGATCAAACGAAACGCTGTTCAACACATTGAGCGGCACAGTCACCACAGCACGCTTGGCAGTCACAACCTCACCGTTCACGGTTGTCACGGACACACCGGTCGCTGAGTGCTGAACAGAGGACACAGACGTGTTCAACGCCACTTCAAAAGCACCATCTTCTGCAATCGCAGAAACGAGAGCGCCAGTCCCGTTCGTGAACTTGTAACGGGCAGCAGTGTCGTTGAACAGTTCGTAATTCCAGCCAGTCAGCGACCAGCAACGCATCATCTCCACATAGGAAGCATTCTCAGGTTGATTCATCGAAAGAATCTCGAGCATGCCCCCGACAGCAGTCCGCTGCAGGGGAGTGAGCTCCAGAGCATTCATCCGATCAGCCACCGTCTGAGCATCACATTCGACAATCGCCTCACGCGTGTGACGGGAGTCGTAAGGGAGCTCCCACACCGCCTTGGATGCTGCAAAAAACTGATGAAATCCATCAACAAATTCAGCCAGCTGGTCTTCACGCAGGTCATGCACCTGATCGCCGGTCTTGATCGCAATCCGCTCTGCAGCACAGCCGGGGGTTTCCTGAATTTCAAGGCCATAGCGTTCTTTTTCCGCCCAGACGAATGGCTGGGTCCAATGAATCCAGGTTCCACCGAGTTCCACCGCAAAACCATTCACCTCCTTGTGCCAGGTCCGACCGCCGAGGCGATCGCGAGCTTCCAGAACAAGGGTGGTGAGTCCGCGCTTTTGAAGATCCCGAGCAGCCGTGATCCCGGCGAAACCACCGCCGATCACAACAACATCAACAGAGCGATTGAATGCCACAATTAGAGAGAAAAATGGTACGTCTGGAGTGAACGGAAGTCTTCATCCGGGCAACATCAGCCACCCGGATGGGTTACACGGGTTGATCAGACCTTTTCGATCGATCCGAGCTTCCAGGTGCGCTTGAACCAGGGATCCAAAGGCCCATACAGGCGGAAGATGCCGAACCAGCCTTTGCCGGGCACGGTCTTGATCCAGTTCTGCTCCTGACCAGCTGGTGCTTCGGGGCCAAAGTAAAGATCAATGCTGCCATCAGCATTCTTCACCATGTCCTTGTTGCGCTTGTTGTTCTTGCTCGGGTAAGGCATCTCCTCGCTCTGAAGCATGGAACGCGTCTGTGGGTCGTACACAACAAAGGAGAAGAAATCCTTCGCTGGTGCATTGGCAGGAATGGTGAGTTTGTAGGTCTTGGAGCCATCGAGATACTCACCGTCGCCATCCCGGGAGGAGAAGGCGTACTGGGAGCCCACTCCAGGGAGCTCCAAAGCCATCGCCGGCGTGTTCACCGTGGCCAGATAGAAGAACAGGGTGCGGCCGTCCATGTCACGGCCACCATTGCCGCCATTCACGAGCCATTCGTGGCTACCGCCAGGGAATCCGGTTTGCCAATAACCCGCTTTTTCGGGATAGAGGTAGTAACGGGGATCCACTGGTGCGAACAGAATCGATCGGGCAGCAGCATTGCCGATCTGCACCGCTTCGGTGAGAAGTTTCTTCTGCTCCTCAGAGGGTTGGAAAGGCTTGCCCTTTTGAATCCCAATCGCGGATGCCATGCCGAGCAATTCCGGGGAGAACATCTCAGTGGGCTCCCGTTGAATCACTTCATCCAGTTCCTCATAGAACTTGAAGTTGTTGGCGTGAATCGTGTTCACCGACCAGTCAGTGAGGTTTTTGAAGGTATTGGCCGGAGGGTTGTCCTTCTTGGCGTAGGGATAAACCTTGAGGCTGTTTTTGAACGCGTTCTTGGCCGTATCTGTTTTGCCTTCCTGATCCAGGAAACCGCGAAGGATCAGCCAGTTGATCTTGCTCGGGGTCTTGGCCACGAAATAGCCCTCCGTGCTTGCCGGTGCCTCCTGACCTGGGCCAAGAATCAGATACTTGCCACCCTTGCCTTTGTCCGGTCCAGGACCACCCATGTCCACCACAAAGCGGAAGAAGGCATCATTGACCGTTCCAGGCCCTGTACCGGCGGGAACTTCCACCACCATGGGCCCATCACTCAGATCCATGAATGCCGAGGCATACACGGTGTCCGTGTTGCCGGTAAGCCAGAGCGACTTGGAGCTCATCAGATCGTCAAAGATGCCGATGTCCTGGTTCGGCTTCATGCCGTAACCATCGCGATGGCCCACGTACAGCATCTCCAGCGAGGCAGCCGGCATGAAGTTCAGGAATGTCTGAACGCCACGGCCGAGATCCACCTGACGGCGAGCCTTGAGCATGGTTTCGTCATCGGGGAAACCATCGAAATAATTGAACGTGCCGATTCGGGTTTGAACCGAATCGGGCGTCAACACATCAACAGGGATTGGCGTGTTGTACCCCTTGGGGATGTGGTTGTCGGCTTTGAGAACAACTCCACTTCCGACTACGAGCAGAGCGGAAGCGAGAACAAGCTGAAGGCGGGTGAAGCGTTTCATGGGAGAGCGAAAGGTGGGAGAGATTTCAGGCATGACAGGGCTCACTTGACCTGCTCGATGTTGTTGAGCTTCCAGCTCTGATCAAACCAGGGCTTCAAAGGGCCATACAGGCGAAAGGCCATGAACCAGCCCTTGCCGGGAACCGTCTCGATCCAATTGGCCTCCTGACCGGCCGGAGCCTTCGGACCGAAGTAGACGTCGACGGATCCATCGTCATTCGCAACCATGTCTTTGTTGCGCTGGCTGTTCTTGGCTGGGAACGGCTGGCCGGTCTGCAGCTGAGAGCGGGTCTGAGGGTCGTAGACAACGATCGACCAGAAATCTTTCGCCGGCGGATTCTTATCGATGGTCAGCTTGTAGGTCTTGCTGCCATCGAGATAGTTGCCCTCACTGTCAGTACCGGCGATGGCGTACTGAGAACCGACACCCACCATCTCCAGCACCATGGCCGGGGTGTTCACCGTGTAGGCCCAGAAGAAGTTGTTGCGCGCATCAAGGTTGCGCCCACCTTTGCCCCCATCCTTCAGCCATTCGTAACTGCCACCGGCAAAGGCTGAGAACCACTGCGGGTTGCCTTCGTAGATGAGTGCGTCTTCGCCGCGGGGCGTCACCATGTCGGAGCGAACGTAGGCAACACCCACCTGAACTGCTTCCTCCAGGAGCTTCTTGTCGGCCACTGAGGGATTGAACGGCTTACCCTTTTCCATGCCAATGGCAGACGCCAGGCCGCGGATCTCTGGGTCGAGGAAATCGATCGGTTCGCGCTGAATGACGCGGTTGAGCTCATTGAAGAACTCGAAATTATTGGCATGAACGGTGTTGTAAACCGCATCACCGCCCTCGACGAAAGTCATCTCAGGAGGATTGTCCTTCTGAGCCAGGGGGTAGAGGCGGACTCCTTGTTTGTAGTTCGCCACAGCCTGATCCGGCTTGCCCTCTTCATCGAGGAAGGCCCGCATGATCAGCCAGTTGGAATAGGTGGGAGAGCGGAAGACGAAATAGCCATCGGTGTTCTCGGGCTCCTTATCATCAGGGCCGAGGATCAGATACTTGCCGCCTTTTCCCTTGTCCGGCCCGGGAGCTCCGGTATCGGCCACAAAGCGGAAGTAGGCATCATTGATGGTTCCGGGTCCTAGACCAGCCGGCACTTCGATCACCAGCGGACCGGTCTCTTTCAGATTGAAGAAGGTGGAGCCGTAAACCGTGTCGGTGTTCCCCGTGAGAAACAACGGCTTGGAGTTCAGCGGCGACATCAACATGACCTTGGTGTGCCCATCCACGCCCATCTCGGCATGACCGTGGCGCAGCATCTCGATGCTGGCCGCAGGCATCATCGTGAGAAACGTCTCATAAGCCCGGATGAACTTGAGGTTGTCAAAACTGGCCTCGGCGGTGGCCGCATCGGGCATGCCGTCAAAGAAGTTGAACGTGCCGGCACTGGTCTCCACCGAATCCGGCGTCATCAGCTCGTCCGGAATGGCCGTGGTGTATCCCTCAGGCACATCACCACTGCCCTTGTTCATGGCCTGCGTTCCGGCATCAGGCTTGCTCGAACAGCCAACGGCAAGCATCGCTGCAAGCGTGACAGTGGAGAGTCCTTTGAAGACCGGACCGAACCGACGCGTCTTGGTCATCCGAAGAAAGGATTCATTCCATTGCAAATTAGAGATACTGCCGCGAGCTGACCGTCAAGAAGGCAACGCGGATGGTCCAATTTGTACGCATTTCAAAAAATTAAAACAATCCGTTGATCTGCGTTGTGCTGGGCGCAGAAGCCTACCTGCGTTCAAAGTGCTCCCAGCACATCAGAGATGATTCAATCCTTCGCAGGTTGCAACTCGGGGCGCACCCAGCTGCCATCAAAATAGGCAGGCTTCGGGTTGTAAATCCTGAAGGTTGCATTCCAGCCCGGGTAAATCTCCAAATAGTTAGGTTGCGTCTTATCACCACCAAAATTAAGCGTCACTTCACCCTGGGCGTTGGCCTTGGCAAATGCACTGTTCACATTGAAATTCTCCCCAACCGGGAATCCATCTTTGTCGTACACCGTGAGCGACCAAAAAGCATTGTCGCCATTCGGAACATCTTTGAGTATCAACGATTGAGGTTCAGATGATGATGGTGTGTAGAACAGATAAACAGCCCCTTCCTTTGGCAATCCGCCGATCCCCACAGCTACACCCATGTTGTTCTGCTCCGGGGTGATCTCTCCCTTACGGCCAAACAGGTCTTCCGACTTCACACCTTTCTCATTACGTTCGTTGTTGTAGTCCGCTCGCAGGGCAAGCATCTGATCCTGGTTCCATGGGTGAGCCAAGGCCATTTCACCAGAATCCGCCTGCTGCACCGATAGCTTCGCCTGCAGGGCCTGCGCCTTGGCTACATCAGCAGGATCCTGAATATTCACGCCCGTGCGAAAAGCCACCATGGCGTAGCGACTGCCCACATCGTCCTGCGTGAGGGTGTAGGCACCAGGATTTTTGTTCACATAGGTGTAACCCTGTGCATTCACAACCATGGCGCTCTGATAACGACCCCCCGTCTCCGGCAGAGTGAATGTTGCCGGACTTGTCAGATCGAGAATCAACCAAGAATAGAGCGTATCAAAGTTGATTCGGATCACCGTACGATCTTTTGGATCGGCAGGCTGGGTTTCATGGGCGATCACGCCCAGCCCACTGCTGCAAGTCGCTGCAGCAACTTTGGCGAGGTATTTGGTGAACACCGTCTGCGTTTCAGCATCTGCAAAATTCAGCTTCGTCACCGGAGCAGGTGCGTCACTGGCCATCACCAAAGCAGGCTTTGGACATTGCTGGGCACGAAACGATGGCATGAACGGCAGGGAGAGGTCTGCGGCAGACATGACTGCCAGACCAAAACCCGCCGCCATCAGAGAAACAAAACGAGGAGAGAAACGATTCATGTTTGAAGGGGAATGAAAATGCCGAACAATTCAAAAAGGTCGACCTTGGGCTGACCTGATCAAGGAATCACTGCGCGGGTTGAAACTGCGGAGGGATCCAGCTGCCATTGAAATAAGCCTCGGTTGGAGAGTAAATTCGCAGCACAACATTCCAGCCAGGGTAGATATCAAGATAGTTGTCCTTACTCTTATCACCTCCAAAGTGAATTACGTACTCACCTTTTTCATTTTTCTTCGCGAAAGCGCTGTTCACATTGTATTTTTCACCCACTGAAAACCCTTGCTTGTCATAGACAGTGACCGACCAGAAAGCTCGTGGGTCGCTGGGAACATCTTTCAAGGTAAGGGTTTGAGGATCAGTGGAATCCACAACTTTGGGAATGGGATACACCGCTCCCTGCTTGGTGAGCCCACCCCAACCAACAGCAACACCAAAATTACGCATCTCCTCGCTGATCTCTCCCTTCTTACCAAAGGCCATCTCGGAGGTCACACCCTCAGGCTGCAAGCGTTTGTTGTAATCAGCACGCATCGCCAGGATTTCATCCATGTCGTATTTGTTTTTTGCAACAAATTCGCCCTTCTCCGCTTGCTCCAAGCCAATCTGATCCTGGACTATCCCAGCTTTTTTAAGATCTTCAGGATCCTGCATGTTCACCCGAGTGCGCACAAGGACCAACACATAACGACTTCCCATCGACTCTTTGGTGAGTTGATATCCACCGGGATTCGCACTCTCCAGCGGAATCCAATGTTCCTCGTTCACCACTTCGAGGATCTGATAACGGTCGGTCTCAGGGAGCACGACCGTGGCGGGGCTATTGAGATCCAGAACAGCAAAGGAATAGAGGGTATCGAAATTCGGTCGCAAAATAGTGCGTTCCTTCGGATCCATTGCACCCTTCTGATGCAGGAACAGACCCATGCCATCCGCGCAGGTGCCTTTGGCGATTTTGCGCACATAGTCCGCGAGGATCACTTCCGTTTCCGCCACGGCATAGTTGGCCTTGGTGACCGGAGTTACTTCGTTGTGGTTCATAGCCACAGCTGGAGACGGGCAATCCTTGGGACCGGACTCAGTGAGACCAGCTGGCTGCGGGAGGGTTTTTGCAGCCGCTGGATTGAATGGTGATCCGAAGGTTGCGGTCAAAAGACCCAGGGTTGCGGCAAAGGGAAGCGTTGCGAACAGAGATCGGCGAACACCCTGCAATTTCACAAAAAACACCCATTGATACGCCCGCGAACCATACATATGAATGCCACGATTGAGACCTTGACCAAAATGAATGCTCGATTTGTACAAACACAAAGAATGGTCAGTACAGCTTCAAGTCAAATTTGAAACACGAAGCCATCTCTGAGGGACTGAATCATGGCCAACCAAACATCCCTCAGAAACAAACAGAGATCGATCAGCCAGCCGGAATCAGGAACTGAATCTGGGTTCGGATGGTCCAATCGCCAAGAAGTTCTTCGCCGCCAATCTCAGGCTTGACGACGTTGTAATAACCATGGAGTGACATGTTGATCGGTTGCTTCCCAACCTTGAACACGCGGCCAACACCGGCGCCGACAGGCACCGTCCAGCCATTGTCTTCGTTTTCCCAGTCAGCCGTGATGATTGGTGAAAAGGAGACATACCAGCCCTTCGGCAGGTTGTAGTTGATGAAAGGCTGAAACAGCATCTTGTTCACATCAGCCCGATCTTCATCACCGGCGAACGACCACATGTTGTTCACCAATCCACCGACAACCCAAGGCCCCTTGGTGTAGACACCGACAACGGCAGGACCGGCTGTCCACTTGCCCGACCCGAGGGGACCATCCGAAACAGGGATCCCGACGGTGGGACCGAAACCGAAGGTGAAATCACCTTCCATGGTCGGCACAAAGAAGGCTGATGGGTTGATATCACCGATGCCAACACGCTGCTCCTGATCCCAGCGCTTGAGATAAGGATCACCAGCCTCCGTCACACCAATTTTCGGATCAGCCCAGGGAACACCCAGAAATGGAACGATGGTGCGGGTGACGACCGTCCAGTCATCGCTCAGCTTGAAGGGGAAGACTGGCTGGACATTGACAACGTTCAGAACCTTGTCGTGATCGGCGTCGGGATCAATGGCATTGGGAGCCCATTGGGTATTCGGAGTCGCATTCCACTGGATCGGAATGCTGATCATGCTGGCGATCGGGTTCTGGGCGGCTTTGGCCAGAGCTTCCTGGCTCGGGCCTGATGCCTCAGCAGCGGCAGCCCCGGACGTCTTCGAGCTCCCCGAAGCCTGGGCAATGGTCGACTCCGACGAAGCATCCACAGCCTGCGCCAGATCCTGATCAAAGGTCAGAGGCGTGTGATCGAAGTCCGATCCTGCCGAACGATCAACATCCTCTGCTGATGCCTGCCCGGAAGTGAAGGGAGCCAGGGAAAGCGCCAGGAGAGCGGCAGCTGTAGAAAGCTTCACAAGGAAAGGACTTTTGTTGTGCCCAGCATGCCGAAAAACCGTGTGCAAAAGGTACGAATTGCGCGTGTCTTACTGGACCAGCATTGACAATGCCTTCAGGGCGCTTGGCCAGCTTCAAGCAATTGACCTCTGACCTGTGCCGCAATCGGAAAACCCCGTATGGTCAGGGCGATTGCTTTACAAACTCGCTGAATCTCATGCGGATGTTCCGATCCCTGATCATTCCGATTTCGATGCTTGCATCCTTCGGGCTTTCATCAGCAGCTTTGGCAGAGCAGAGCGAATCTGTGGCTGAGCAAAGCCAGACGGTGCTGATCACGCAGGCAGCGGAGGATGAACCCACGGAAAAGACTGAAGACGACGAAAAGAACTGGCGGACGTACATCGATCTTTACGGTTTTCTTCCCCTGGAGACGACAACCGAAATCAGGGTGATGGGTAATACCAACAGCCAGACCCAGAACCTGGAAGATGTTCTCACCCCGATCACAGGTGCCTTCACCGGGCGTGTTGGGGTGGAGTACGGGCGCTACGGATTCCAGGCTCATGTGAATCATGGTTCCTCCTGGATCTCCGAGACGGTCGGCAGCTGGAGCGGGGATAACGCTTTGCGTGATCAGGTCGACAATGACCTTCCTGGAATCGTGAAGGACCGACGGGTCACCGCCAAAGGAAAAATTGATCTCGATACCACCTTCAATCAGACGGTCGTCGATCTGGCGGCGCGTTTCCGCGCTGGCGCCATCGCCAAACCTCGGATGGAAGCCGGCGACGTCTCATTTGTCGGACTGATCGGGGCCCGCATCGTTGACGCCACCATGGATGTTGATGTGGAGTTTGAGAACGACGTCGAGTACAAATCCACCAGCAACCGCCCTGGCGTGCTGATTCCCAAAGAGGCCAAGGCAAAGTTTGAGAGGGACTGGGATGAGTCATGGTCCAACACCTGGGTGAGTCCGCTGATCGGGATGCAGACCACCTATGCCTTCAGTGATCAGTGGCAGGCATTCCTGTACCTCGATGCTGCTGGTTTCGGAGTCAGCGGCCGTCGTGATCTCTCCGGGACGGCACAGGCAGGAATCGCCTACACGCTCGGTAATTCAACCCAGTTGTCACTTGGATACAAATATTGGGGACTTGATTTCGCCGGTCACGGATCCGATGACCACTACGACGTGACTCAGCACGGTGTAAACCTGGGTCTGAGACTGTTCTTCGATTGATTCAAAACATGGTGAAACTCACTCGCCATGCCACCCGGATCTCCTGCCTGGTGGAACTCAGCACCGGTGTCCCCCTGGTGCTGGTTCCAAGCGTCGTGATGGCTCTTCTGTTCGGATCACCGCTAGCTGATGGTGGTGATCAGCTGGCCCAGCTGTTCGGCGCGGCGCTGATCAGCCTGGGCATCTCCTGCTGGTCTGCCGGCGACCCAGAAGCCAAACCATCCACAGCCAGGCTTGGGTTGATGCTTTACAACTTCGCAGCCGCCCTGTTTCTGATCGGCTTTGCCTTCACCGGCGCAGCGCAGGGCCCCATGGTTGGCCCCGCTGGCTTGCTGCATCTCGTGCTGGGGCTGTTGATGCTGCTGGATCAATCCAGGTCAGCGGCACAGCGGAAACCCATGTGACAGGTTGCCGTGTCGAGGGTCTGGCCCATCAGGGCCGCAGGCCGGAAGCGATGGCAGTAGTTCTCAGCGCAGAGGAAGGACCCTCCTTTGATCACCCGCCGTTTCTGCTCTTCCTCCGGAACGGGGTACACCGTTGACGTCCACTCCCAGACATTGCCGCAGACGTCGACCAGCCCATAGCCGTTGGCTGGAAAATGACCCACCGGGGATGTCCAGAACCATCCATCCGTCTGCTCGTTGACCCAGGGGAACGGCCCCTGCCAGACGTTCGCCAGCCAGCGGCCCTCCGGTGTCATCTCAGCACCCCAGGCATAATCCTGAGCCACCAGTCCACCTCGCGCCGCCACCTCCCATTCGTCTGCGGTCGGAAGCCGCTTACCGGCCCATTGGGCATAGGCGATCGCATCGTCATAAGCGACGTGAACGACCGGATGCTCCATCAACCCCTCGATGCTTGTCTCAGGCCCCTGGGGATGCCTCCAGTCAGCTCCGGCGATCAGCGCCCACCAAGCCAGAGGCTGGCTGCGATCCACACTGGCCGGAGGCGGAAGAAACACAGCTGACTCGGGAATCTGCTCTTCCGGAGCCAGATTCGGATACAGCACGGGGTCGGGAGGTTGCTCCGACACCGTGACGTATCCCGTGGCATGAACGAAACGCTCAAATTGAGCGTTGGTCACAGGAGCAACGTCGATCCGGAAGGACGGCAACGTGACCCTTCGGATCGGAGATTCCTCCGGATAGAAATCGGTGGAACCAAGTTGATATTGGCCGGCCGGGATGACGGCCATGTCATCCCGGCTGATCGATGGCGACACGCTCAACCTTTCTTCTGATCTGTGTCCTTGGGATAGATCTGAATCGTCACCTTGTCAATCTGGCCGCCATAGGCGCTGTAACGCCGGGGACCAATGGTCTTGACGGTGACCGCAGAGCCACGGTCAAGTCCAACATCAGCACCCTCATCAATGGAGAAACGCGATGCAATCGTCTTCTCCAGGCGACCCTCAGCGACCACATCGCCGTTGAGTTTCATCCGAACATCAGCACCTTTACCGGTACCACCGCCGTCGTAGTCGAGCTCGAAACGAATCTCGGACTTACCAGTCGGTAATGGCTTGTCGCTCGTGAACGTGAACAGCTGTCCTAAGTAGTTGTAGGTGTAGGAGGGCTTGTTGTTTTCAACGTAAAGCGACCAACCACCAAAGCGACCACCCTGGGAGAAGATCACGCCGTCCTCATCGTCGCCTTTCTTATCAACAAAAGCGGTCACACTGTTCGACACGTTTTTCACATTGAGGATCGAGTCTTCGACCAGGTTCCAGGCATAGGGATAGAGATCCATGGACGTGCGATCACCCAACAGGGTCGGCCGTCCGGCAACGGACGGCACCAGACGCTCGAGAAGTCGATCATCCAGTGGCAACACCTGATTTTCAATCGCCTGTTCCAGGAACTTCTCCTTCATCTTCTTCAGGCGTTCCGGCTCCTGCTCGGCAAGATCAGTCGAGAGACTGAAATCCTTAGTGGTGTCGTACAGCTCCCAACCAGAATCGTCCGCAACCGGATTCATTCGTTCCGGCGCCATCCAGGGATACATCACTGTGGTCCGCGCCATCCAGCCGTTGTGATAGATGCCCCGGTTGCCAATGATTTCGAAGTACTGCGTGTTGTGCTTTTCCTTGGCATCCGGATTGTCAAAGGTATACATCAGGCTGGTTCCCTGCATAGGGATCTGCGGGATGCCGTTGATTGTATTGGGCATCGGCAGATTAGACGCCTCAAGGATCGTGGGGGCCACATCATTCACGTGCGAGAACTGAGTCCGTACACCACCACCTTTTTTGATGCGTTTCGGCCAATGAATCACCGTGCCATTGCGTGTTCCACCGAAATCACCAGCCACCTGCTTGGAGAGCGCAAAGGGTGAGTTGAAGGCGATCGCCCAACCCATGTGATACATGGGATAAGTCGTCGGTCCGCCCCACTCATCAAGCTTGGCCTCCTGTTCATCAGGCGTCTCTTCAATGCCATTGAGGTAGTGGTTCCAATTCCACTGACCGGTCCTATCACCCTCAACACTGGCGCCATTGTCACCAGTGATGTAGATCACCAAGGTGTTATCAAGCTCGCCGAGATCTTCAATCGCCTGGATCAAACGTCCAGCTTCGTAATCAGAATGCTCCGTGAAGGCAGCAAAAACCTCGGCCTGGCGCGCATAGATTTTCTGCTGCTGTGGCGTGAGGCTGTCCCATTTGGGGATACTGTCTGGTGCCTGGGCCATCTTCGTGCCTTCAGGAACAATCCCTGCCTTGATCTGGTTCTGAAGATTGCGCTCCCTGAGAACATCCCAGCCCTCATCAAACTTTCCTTTGTATTTGTCAATCCATTCCTTGCCCACATGATGCGGAGAGTGGGCACCGGCTGAGGAGTAATAGATGAAAAATGGCTTATCTGGCTTGATCGCTTTTTGCTGCCGCATCCAACCGATCGCCTGATCGGTCATGTCTTCGGTGAAGTGATAGCGATCCTTCTTCGGAGCATCCACAACGGTCACACCATCGTGAATGGTGGGTTCCCACATGTTGTCTTCGGCGCCGACGAAGCCGTAGAACTTCTCAAAGCCCTGACGCGTTGGCCAACGGGTCTGAGGGCCGGCTGCCGTGGTCTCACGACCTGGTGTTTCATGCCATTTGCCGAAGGCGGCCGTGTTGTAGCCATTGAGGCGCAGGATCTCTGCAACCGGAACGGCGTAATCCGGGACGACCGTCGAGTTGCCCGCATAGCCCGTGGCGATCTCCGGAATCGAACCCGTGTTCACCTTGTGGTGATTGCGGCCGGATTTCAGCGCCGCGCGCGTCGGCGCACAGAGCGCTGTGGTGTGGAACTTGTTGTAACGCAGTCCGTTTTTGGCGAGCTTCTCAGCCGTCGGCATGTTCACAATGCCACCGAATGCGGACGGTGCTGCATAGCCCACGTCGTCCAGCAGGATGATCACCACATTGGGTGCATCAGCGGGTGCTTTCACTTCCCACTGGGGTGGCAGCGGCACCTCCGAAGGCAGCAGCTTGGTGACCTTTTCAGGCTTCGGCTCCGCGATCGGGAGTGCCGTCCGATCGAATTCAGCCTTCGACGACTGGCTTTTAATCGAACTCGAACACGACGTGGTCATCGCAGCAAGGATGACGACACCACTGCTGATTGCGATTTGACGCAGCTTCATGAAAAACGGAGAGAGACCTGCTCGCCCCCTGATTTAGCGAGTCAAACTTCGAAAAGCTCAGTTACAACAGTTCGCAAGATCAAAAAACAACACGCAAGCTTGACGAGCTGATTGGCGTCAGAACTGTTCCAAAAAACGAAGGTCACTGGTGTAAAGGCGGCGAATGTCATCGATGCCGTGCCGCACCATGCAGAACCGCTCCACTCCCAAACCGGCCGCAAAGCCACTCCAGCGTTCCGGGTCGAGCCCCAGACCCTCCAGAACGGCTGGATCCACCATCCCGCAGCCCATCACCTCAAGCCAGCGACCACGCCACTGCACATCCACTTCGGCCGAGGGCTCGGTGAACGGGAAATAGCTGGCTCTGAAGCGCACCGGAACATCCCCGAAGAACGCCTTGAGAAAAGCCATCACCGTGCCGCGCAGGTGACTGAAATCGAGGCCTTCATCGATGGCCAGGACCTCCACCTGATGGAACACCGCCGAATGGGTGGCATCCGCAGCATCACGGCGGTAGACACGCCCCGGAGCAATGATGCGCACCGGAGGCGGCGTCTGCTCCAGAAAACGGATCTGAACCGGTGAGGTGTGGGTGCGCAGCAGCAGATCGTTCTGCAGGTAGTACGTGTCCTGCATGTCCCGGGCCGGATGATCCTCGGGGATGTTCAGGGCCGTGAAGTTGTAGTGGTCCTGCTCCACCTCAGGGCCTTCGGTGACGTTGTATCCGAGACCGAGAAACAGATCGACGATCTCCTCGGTGGTGCTGATCAGGGGATGGCGATGACCCATCGGCGTTCCCGAGGGCGGTGCGGTGACATCAAGGCTTTCCCGGGAGATCCGCTCCGCCATCGCCGCCTGCTTCACCGCCTGAAGACGCTCGCTCAGCAGTGCCTGCAACTGAGTCTTGAGCACATTCGCCCGCTGACCCACCACAGGGCGTTCCGTGCCGGGAAGCTTGCCCATCGCCCCCAGCACACCGGACAGACGGCCCTTCTTGCCCAGCAGGCCCACGCGCAGCTGTTCGAGCGCAGCGGCATCCGGCGCCTCAGCAATCTCAGCGGCCGCCTGCTGCTCCAGAGCGTCCAGCTGATCCGTGAGGTCCTGCAGTGTGACGGGGGCGCTCACCGGCCTGCATCCAAAGGCAGCTGACTGTAAGCAGCCAAGCCGCTTAGGTTCCCCCCACCGAATCCTGTTCCCATGACCCCGCTGCGGATCCTGATCAGCAACGACGACGGGGTGTTCGCAGACGGCATCCGTACCCTCGCCTCGGCAGCCGTGGCCCGCGGCCACACGGTGACCGTGGTCTGCCCTGACCAGGAACGCTCAGCCACGGGTCACGGTCTCACCCTGCAGACCCCCATCCGTGCGGAGCGGGCTGATGAGCTGTTCGTGCCGGGGGTCACCGCCTGGGCCTGCAGCGGCACGCCAGCGGACTGCATGAAACTGGCCCTGTTCGAGCTGGTGAAGGAGAAGCCGGATCTCGTGCTGTCCGGCATCAACCATGGTCCCAATCTGGGCACGGACGTCTTCTGCTCGGGAACCGTCGCCGCGGCCATGGAAGGCACGCTCGAAGGGATTCCCTCCCTGGCTGTCAGCAGCGCCTGCTTCCAGTGGCGCCAGTTTCAGGCCGCCGCAGAGCTGGCGGTGGACGTGGCCGAAAACGCCCTGGCTGACCAGTGGCCGGAGAACCTGTTGCTCAACCTCAACATTCCGCCCTGTGAGCGGGAGGCCATGGGCCCACTGCGCTGGACCCGCCTGTCGATCCGCCGTTACGACGAACAGTTCAGCCCGCGCGTCGACCCCCGCGGCCGTGCCTACTACTGGCTGGCCGGAGAGGTGGTGAACGATCTCGAATCGGCGGGGGAAGGTCCACGGGACTGGCCCAGCGATGTGGCCCAGATCCACGCCAACAGTCCCTCACTCACCCCGATTCAACCGGATCTGTTCTGGCGTGGTCCTCTGTCCGGTCTGCCGGAGCTGCGTCTGGCCGGTCAGCTGGTGCGATAGATCCGTTGCAGCAGCCACAGTGAGAACAGCAGCCCGATCAGGTGTGCGAAGAGCACCTGGGTGTTGCTGAGCACGGAAAGCATCTCCAGCGACGTGATCGCCAGGTTGTCGGACATCCCCCGACCACCGATGGCGATGCCGGGGGTCTGCATCGAGGCCTGCACGAACAGACTTCCGGCCAGAGCCTGATAACCGATGGCCGCGAAGGTGAGACCGAGCAGGTCCGCCAGCAGCCCTCGCTTGAGCAGTCGAGCCGTTTCACCGCGACTGGGTCGGGCCGCGCTGTCGATGGCGCGACCGGTGCGCACGATCAGCCAGCCCTGCCAGAGACTGAACAACAGCACCAGAAACGCCAGGCTGGTGAGCGAAAGACCAGGCCCGAGCCCGAGAGCACGTTCAGAATTGCGCGCCAGGCTGCTGCCCACGTTGTTGAACAGCAGCACCCCGACCACCACAATGCCGAGCACCGTCTGGATCCAGAACCGGATCCAGCCCATGCGACGCAGTCCGAAGGACAACTGCTGGAAGTCGAGGCGATCCGCCATGCCAAGCCCGTCAGTCGTCCAAACTTGCCACCAAAGCCTTCCTCCCGCATCCCGCGTTGATTCCCCTCTGCTCACCCCAGGAGGCACAACGGCCAACCGCCCTGGCACTGGGCAGCTTCGACGGCCTTCATGTCGGCCATCGCCAGGTGATCCGTCAGGCCATCGCCGACACCCGGGCGGTGCCCAGCGTGGTGAGCTTCTGGCCGCACCCACGCGAGGTTCTCTATGGAGAACCAAGGCTGCGACTGGATCTGCCCAACGAAAAACTCAGCCTGCTGGAACCGCTCGGCATCCGGCAGCTGGTGCTGGTGCCCTTCACGACGGAGCTGGCAGCCCTCAGTCCGGAAGCCTTTGTGGAATCGGTCCTTCTGGACACCCTGCAGGCCGAACGGATCGCCGTTGGAGCCAATTTTCGCTTCGGTCACAACCGGGCCGGTGACGCCGCCCTGCTGCAGCAGGTGGCCGGCGCCCACGGCGTGCACGTGCAGGTGGTGGAGATCGTCGAGGACGGCAACGGCCGCATGAGCAGCAGCAGGATCCGGGCGGCTCTCGACAGCGGAGATCTCAACAGCGCCCGGGGCCTGCTGGGGCGCCCCTACCGCTTCCAGGGGCGGGTGGTGCGGGGTCGCGGTCTCGGCCGTGAGCTGGGCTGGCCCACCGCCAATCTGCAGGTGGATGGCCGCAAGTTCCTGCCTGCCCTGGGGGTCTACGCAGCCTGGGCCCAGCTGAACGGCGAGGGGGAGCGGCTGGCCGCTGTGATGAACCTCGGGCCTCAGCCCACCGTCGACCCCACGTCACCCTCAGCGGTGGAAGTGCATCTGCTCGATCGCAGCATCGAACTGGAGGGCAGGCAACTGCTCGTGGAGCCCGTGGAGCGGCTGCGGGGTCAGGTGAAATTCGATGGGCTCGATGCCCTCAGTGCCCAGATCGGCCGGGATGCCGATCGCGCCCGAACCCTGCTGTACGCCTCGTCTCAGGCGACGGTGGGATAGGCGTTGGCCAGACCCCAGACGATGAACACTCCGATCCCTCCCAGAAGCACGATGCCCCAGACCAGCACGTGCATGGTGCTCTCGGATCCGCCGTTCTCCATGGTCGCTGGGAATGCGAGCCTTCACAGGGTGCCACGAAAATGATGGACTGCCCGTCGTGTTCGGATCCGCGTGTGGCGCGGCTGATCGATGCCAACCTCGACCGCGCCCGAGAGGGACTGCGGGTCGTGGAGGACTGGTGTCGCTTCGGGCTGGAGCGGGAGGACCTGGTGGTGACCCTCAAGGACTGGCGCCAGCGCCTGGGGCGGCGTCATCACGACCTCTACAAACGAAGCCGCTCCACCGCCACCGACAGCGGCGCCGGCCTGGAGCATCCGGCACAGCTGGATCGGCACAGCCCCCGGCAGGTGGTGGCCGCGAACTGCGCCCGGGTGCAGGAGGCGTTGCGGGTGCTGGAGGAATTCGGGCGCAGTGTCGACCCGGAGTTGGCAGGCGAAGCAGCAACGATCCGCTACGGGCTCTACGACCTGGAAGTGAGCTGCCTGGAGGCCACGCAAGGAGGCCAGCGACGCAGTCGCCTGAAGGACTGCCGTCTGTGCCTGATCACTGCGCCCTGCGAGGACCTGCTCGATCGCGTTGCCATCGCTCTGCACCACGGCGTCGCCATGGTGCAGTTCCGCCACAAGGACGGGAGCGATCACGACCGACTGACCCAGGCCACGGCCCTGCGGCAGCTCTGCAGCCAGCACGGTGCCCTGTTCATCATCAACGACCGGATCGATCTGGCCCTCGCGGTGGACGCCGACGGCGTGCACCTGGGACAGGAGGATCTCCCAACCGCGATCGCCAGGCGTCTGCTCGGGCCTGAGCGGCTGCTGGGCCGAAGCACCCACAGCCTCGAGCAGGTGCGAACAGCCAACAGCGAAGACTGCGACTATCTGGGTCTTGGACCGGTGCACGACACCGCCGTGAAACCGGAGCGTTCACCGATCGGCATCGAGCTGGTCGGTGAGGCGTTGACGCTCAGTTCAAAACCGGTGTTCGCCATCGGAGGCATCCATGTCTCCAATCTGGGCCCGCTGACGGCGAGCGGCTGCCGGCATGTGGCCGTGATCGGAGCGATCATGGAGGCAGCCGATCCGGGGCAGGCCGTCCGGGACCTGCTCGACAGCCTCTCCCAACCCGTGGCCTGAAGCGATGGCGCTGCAACTCACCGTGAACGGCGAAGCCCGCACTCTTGATCCGCAACCGGACCCTCCCGGACTTCTGCAGGTGATCGAGGCCCTGGGGCACAACCCGGCACTCGTGGTGGTCGAGCACAACGGAACGATCGTTCCGCGTCGTCGATGGCCCAACAGCACCATTCTCAACGGCGACAATCTGGAGATTGTCACCATCGTGGGAGGGGGTTCCTAGAGTCATCCAACCGCTTCACTGAACGCTTCTCCGTGGCCTTCCCTCCGTCCAACTGGACACGTCGCCTGCTGGCTGGATTGCTGCTCCCCGTGGTGCTGATGGGGATGGTTCTGATCCAGGTTCAACCGGCTGACGCGGCCCGCGGCGGACGCATGGGTGGTGGCAGTTTCCGCGCCCCATCCATGCCCCGCTCCAGCGGTCGTTCCTTCGGCGGTGGTGGCTACGGCGGTGGATACCGCGGGGGATATCGCGGCGGTGGAATCGGCTTTCCCTTCCTGATCCCGATCTTCGGCTTCGGAGGTGGTGGTCTGTTCGGCCTGCTGATCCTGATGGCCGTGGCTGGCGTTCTGGTCAATGCCCTGCGCGGTCTCGGGGGCGGCGCCCCGGCGATCGGTGGCGGCGGCGCCATGGCACCGGCCGTGCCGAGCAAGGTGAACATGCTTCAGGTGCAGGTGGGGCTGCTGGCGAGTGCCAAGAGCCTTCAAGACGATCTCCGCTCGCTGGCGGCCTCATCAGACACCTCCAGCTCCAGCGGCCTGCAGAGACTGCTGCAGGAAACAACCCTTGCGCTGCTGCGTCAGCCCGATCTCTGGGTCTACGCCAATGCCGAGACCGGAACGGTCCCCTTCAGCTCAGCCGAATCCACCTTCAATCGCCTCTCGATGAGCGAGCGCAGCAAGCTGGACGCCGAGCTGACCAGCAACGTCGGTGGTCGTCGTCTTGATGACTCAGCCGTCGGCGAAGCCGATGCGACCAACGAATTCATCGTGGTCACCCTGCTGGTGGCGTCCACGGCCAACGCAAGGTTGCAGGGTGCCAACACCGGTGAGGACCTCCGCCAGACCCTGCGGATTCTGGGTTCAACGGCCTCCAGCGAACTGCTGGCGCTGGAGGTGATCTGGCAACCGGAAGGTCGCGGTGATGTTCTCAGCGCCGAGGAACTGATCACCGCTTATCCGAACCTTCAGCATCTCTGACCTTCTTCAGAAAGTCTTCCGCCTGACGCCCTTCATCTAGGCATTTTTTACCAGGATCAACACCTAGTTTTGAATCACTTACATCTTCGGTTCGGTCCTTGGCTCCTGATCCCCGCGCAATGGAATGGCAAGAGGACGGGGAACTGGCCAGAACCGATTTGCATGCCCTGGTGAACGCCCTCCAGCAAGTGGAAGGTGACCATGCCAGCGAGGAACTGGGGCGGCTCGGTCAGCTGGACCGCGGCCTGACGGCCTGAGCGGATCGAAGCATTCTCAGAGCCGCCATGGCGGCTCCGTAGCCGTTGTCGATGTTGACGACAACAAGCCCGGGGGCACAGCTGGCGAGCATGCCGTCAAGAGCGGCGCGACCTCCGGCACTGACGCCGTAGCCGACGGACACCGGAACAGCGATGACCGGCTGGGGAACCAGTCCTGCCAGGACGGTCGGCAGGGCCCCTTCCATGCCGGCACACGCGATCAACACACGGGCGCTGTTCAGGCGTGGCAGCGCATTCAGCAATCGATGCAGGCCAGCCACCCCCACGTCCATGACCGGATCCACCCCGACGCCATGGCAACGCAGAGCCAGGCAGGCTTCCGCCACGACCCGACGGTCGCTGCTGCCGCCACTGAGCACCGCCACCTCGGCCGCGCCCTTTGGCGTTGACGGAAGAGTCCCGAGGGTGAGCGCGGCGGCCTGCTCGTGCACCGTGACCTCAGGAATCCTCTCCAGCACCGCCGCGGCCTTGTCGGGGCTCACACGCGTGACCAGGGCCAGCTCCCCCGCCGCCGCGAAGCGGGGCAGGATCGCTGCGATCTGATCAACGGTCTTGTGCTCCCCCCAGACGGCCTCGACCATGCCGAGACGGTCGCGCCGCTGCAGGTCGAGACGGGCATCGGTCATGGGGTCGGCAGGGTCTGTTGTCGCAGTTCGCGCTCCTCCACGAGAGGAAAGACTGCCGTCGCCATGGGCGGTCGTCCCAGAGCCGTGTTGGTGAAAGCCTCGAAGTCTGCCTGCACCCGTTCGACCGACTCAGCGGGGATCGCTTTCCACTGATCACGGCTCGCCCAGCGGATCAACAGCACCCCCTGTTCACCGACCGGGTCCCAGTAGAGATCACGGCCGAGGAACCCCGTCTGCTGCTCCAGCCAGGGCTGCCAGGTGCGGGCTTCCGCCTCCAGCCACAGCTGCCGCTGCGGCGCCGGCACCGCAAGTCGGAGCAGCTCGACGGCAGGGTCTGCGGTCATGGCGTCAGCGGCAGGGGTGAACAGTGTCACCAGCATCGCCAGCATCAGCGCCGTGATGCGCCTCACAGCTTTTGCAGCAGGGTCACCGCCTGACAGCTGATGCCTTCCTCGCGTCCCTCGGGACCCAGCTTTTCATTGGTGGTGGCCTTGACGCCCACAGCCTCCGGGGCGAGTCCGATGCGATCGGCGATGTTGCAGCGCATCGCCTCGATATGGGGTTTGAGCTTGGGGCGCTCGGCGATCACCACCGCATCCACGTTCACCACCTGCCAGCCCCGCTCGCTCACCAGGGCCACCACCTGCTCGAGCAGCTGCAGGCTGTCAGCCCCCTTCCAGCGGGGATCCGTGGGAGGGAAATACTTGCCGATATCACCGAGTGAAAGGGCTCCCAGCAGAGCATCCATCACAGCGTGCACCAGGACATCGGCGTCACTGTGACCATCCAGCCCCAGCCCCTCCGGATGCTCCAGGCTGATCCCCCCGAGAATCAGCGCCCGTCCCGGCACCAGACGGTGGATGTCGTAACCGTTGCCGATCCGCAGCTGCATGGCGTCCTCACAGGCGGGATCCATTCTCCCGGCCAGCCAACGGGCGTGAAGGTCGGGGCGGCGCTCCCGTGTGCGCTGCTCACGCTGCTGCTGTCGCCAGGCCTCGATGGCAGCGTGATCACCGCTGCGCAGCACATCCGGAACCCGCTGACCACGAAACTCCGCCGGACGGGTGTAGTGGGGATGCTCCAGCAGCACGGCACTGTGGCTCTCCTCCACCAGGGAAGCCGCCGTTCCGACGGTGCCGGGAAGCAGGCGCACAACACCGTTGATCACGGTCATCGCAGGCAACTCCCCTCCAGTGAGCACGAAATCCCCGACGGACACCTCCTCATCCGCCAGGGACCGGATGCGCTCATCAAATCCCTCGTAGTGGCCGCAGAGCAGCACCAGCTGGTCGTACGCGCTGGACCAGCGCTGCAGATCGGCCTGCTGCAGCGGCCGGCCCTGGGGCGTCATCAGCAGCACGCGAGAGCGGCTGGCACGTGGAATGGACTCCATCGCCGCGTGCACCGGTTCCGGCTTGAGCACCATGCCGGCACCACCGCCGTAGGGCTCATCGTCCACCTTGCGGTAGCGATCGGTGGCGAAGTCGCGCGGATTGTGCAGATGCATTGCCGCGATGCCGGCGGCAAAGGCGCGACCGATCACCCCAAGCTCCAGCAGCGTTGCGAAGGCCTGGGGCGCCAGGCTCACCACATCGAGGCGATAGGGCGACATCGCCACTCAGGCGGCTGGTTTGGAGACCCGACGGATGTCGGTGCAGAAACTTCCCTCAAGCGGACTTCCCCCGGCATCCACCGCGGTGGTGCTGCGCAGTCGCAGGTTGGCTCGGGTGAACCAGATGCGTTCCTGCACCAGCGAACCATCGGGCTGCGGGAGATCGAGTTCGACACTTCCATCCGGCCAGAAGCGCCATTCACCGCGGCTCTCCTCATCGACCGTGAGCTCACCACCATCCACAAAGCCGAGCGAGCGGCCGCGTCCACCGGGAGGCTCCACCAGCAATCGACCCAGCAGCTCTCCACTGCCGGATTCGAAGCGAACCGTCAGCTCTCCGCGTTCGCTGGTGTGCCAGTCGTCATCACCGTTGGAGAGGGCGAAGCTGCTGCGCAGACTCATCCACTCGCCAGCGCAGAGGGCCAGAAACGACGCAGGATCTGCGGGAGGGAAGGCTTGATCGCTCATCACGCCATCTTCTCAGTCGGTCTCACCAGGTGATCGGCAGGAAGGGGTAGGGCCGGTTCCAGCCGTAGAGAGACAGGCGTCGCCGCCCCGGCAGCGCCGATCCACGGCGATGAAAACCGAAGACATCAGCCAGCACCAGAGTGTTGGCCGGACAGGTGAAGGCCTTCGGCGCCGGCAGATCCAGTTCGGCCAGAGCGTCCTCGTGAATCCGGAAGGAGCCGGACACATCCGGCTGACGCTGATGACGGATGGCAGCATCCGCTGTGCGCTGCTCCCACTGCAGCCGCCGAGCGCCGAGACGGTGACTGCCGGGGACGTATTCAAAGGGGCCGTCCTGGGGCTCAACCGGCCAGAGGAAATACCAGAACTTCAAGGCACGAAAAAAGGTGTCGCGATGCAGCTCCTTCTGCAGATCCGGAGTGCGTGACTCCTCACCATGAACCGTGAGATAGATATCGAGCTTGCGGGCCTGCTGCGGCAGACCGATCACCTGACGTGAGCAACGCGAGAGGCGGGGATCGCCGGAGAAGTCCGCTGCGTGCGGCAGCGCTGCGGCATCGATATGCAGAAAGCGGTTGAGGGTGCCGCCGTCAAACCGATCAAACCCTCCGGGGAAGGGCTGCTTGGGCTGGAAGCCGACCTGCTCTCCAGGGGTGATGGGGTGCCGCCGTTCCGCATCGGCGACCGCCTGCTCCACCTCCTCACGAAGTGCCTCGAAACGGTCGACGGGCAGCCAGTTCCGGATCGCGATCACACCATCGCGCTGCAGGTCGCTGACCTCAACCGGTCGCAACAGTCGTCTCCAGCGGCACAGGGACTCCGCCAGCTGAACCCGGCGGCGGTGCAGCTGCCAGTGCCTGTTCAGAGCCGGACTGCCCACCCAGGGATCCCGAAAGCTCTTGGTGCGTGTCAGCAAGGTGAGCATGGGCCGGAGACTAGGTCGACGCCAGAACGGATCAGCTGCCCTGATCGCCGTAGCCGAGCTCATTGAGCCGTTGCGGTTTGCTGCGCCAATCCGGCACCACCTTCACGAACAGCTCCAGATACACCGGACCATCGATGAGCGTCTGCATCTGCAGACGGGCTCCCTGACCGATGGTCTTCAGCATGGAGCCCCCCTTACCGATGAGGATGCCTTTCTGACTCTTGCGCTCCACCAGGACCGTGGCCAGCACCGCCGTTCGGCCCTGCCCCTTGCCCTGAGCAGGCATCTCCTCGACCCGATCGATCATGACGGCGACACTGTGGGGCACCTCCTCGCGGGTCTGCAGCAACACCTGCTCGCGGATCAGTTCCGCCAGCAGCACCCGCTCCGGCTGATCACAGACCATCTCCGGCGGGTACAGCAGCGGACCCTGCGGCAAACAACCCGCCATCGCCGTCGCGAGATCCCCGCAGCCATCACCCTCCAGTGCGCTGCAGCGATGCAGCGGCCAGTCGGTGCCCGTGAGCAGATCCCGGTATGTCTGCTCGGCTGAGTCCTCCTGACCATCGGGAACCCGATCCCATTTGTTGAGGGCCACCAGCACCGGCAAGCGCTGCTCACGCAGCAGATTGACGATGAACGCGTCGCCGCGGCCGGGCCGTTCGCACCCCTCCAGCAACAGCAGCACAAGGTCCACCTCACCGATGGCACTGCGGGCGCTCTGCACCAGCCGCTCCCCGAGCAGATGATGCGGCTTGTGAATGCCCGGGGTGTCCACCAGCACCAACTGCGCAGCATCCGTGGTGACGATCGCCCGCAGGCGGTTGCGAGTGGTCTGCGCCACGGGGGAGGTGATCGCCACCTTCTCCCCCACCATCCGGTTCACCAAGGTGGATTTGCCCACGTTGGGGCGTCCGATGAGTGCAACGAACCCTGAGCGGAAATCCTCCGGGGTGGCGAGGGTCATGCGGTCGGGGTGCCGGGGATGAACCCCATAGCCTGCTCCCTGGAGTGTCACCTGGTCATGGCAAGCGCCGCACCCACCTTCCAGCAGGCGATGGAGATCACCGCCACCTGGCTGCAGCAGTGGGAGAACGAGGAAATCAGCGATGAAGTGCTGGCGGACCGCGTCGGCGAGATCATCGCGAGCCGCGATGGTGCCAGGGGGTTTTTCGTGGTGAGCCTGGCCGGCGACAGCGCCCTGATGGATCGGCTGCCCGATCCGGTGGTGGGGCAGCTGCGGGCCGGCGGTGCCGGCGTGGTGGATCTGACCGTTCGCAACCTGGCGATGAGCAGCGCCATGGCCCTGCATCACCGACGCCAGGGAGATGCAGCGCAGCAGGCGGGTTCTGAGCGGGTGACGGCTCGCTGCACCGAACTGCTGCGGCAGCTGGAGCCGGCAGACGTGAAGGAACGGCTCGAACAGCTGCTTGAGGCCGCGCTCGACAACCGGGGGGATGACGTCAGCTTCCTGGAGAAGTGGGGCTACGACGCCGAACAGAGGCAAGCGATCAGCACCAGCGTGTACGACGTCGCCGACCCATGAAAAAACCCCGGATCAACCGGGGTTTCTGAGATTCACGACCTGTGCTTCGGGGGATGGTCAGTCCCGACGGCTGCCACCGTTGAGAACGATGATCAGGCGCAGAATGAAGATGAACAGGTTGATGTAAGTCAGATACATGCTCAGGGCACCGGCCAGGTATTGGTCATCCCGGTAGGTGCGGGGCATCGTGTAGAAGTCAACGAAGGCGGCTCCGACGAACAGCACCGTGCCGAAGCCGGCGATCATCAGTTCGAAGCTGGTGCCATGGAACATCTCAGGGGCAAAGATCCCTCCGATGAACTGCACCACCATCGCCAGGATCAGACCGATCAAGCCAAGACCGACCACCCCGGAGAGCGCCTGACCGACGCTGTCACTCATGCGACGTCCGACGATCGACGCGATCACGAACGTGATACCGGTGGCCAGCGCCGCGGTTCCGACGGCACCGACACCGGCGACGGCTCCCGCAAGCGCCACCAGTCCACTGAGGGTGAAACCGGTGATCAGGCTGTAAACCGAGAGCAGCGGTAACGCGGTGGCGTTGTTGCCCTTCATCGCCACGTTCTGGGCGACGAAGAACAGGATCAGATTGCCGATGATCGCCACCCAGAAGAGGGGCATGAACATCGGCGAAGACATCATCGATAACCCGCCGATCACTCCGACGGAGGTCAGCACCATGCCTCCGCCGACGTAGGGGAGGGCCTTGTTCACGACATTGGGGCCGACCAGGGCGCTGGACTGCGCCTCGCGGATGGCCTGCTGGAAATTGCTGCTGGCTGGCATGTCGACCGGACACCAATCACTCCCATCACTTTGACAGTGCTGGCAATGGTCTGAGGTGCGGATCCCCCTATCGATGCACGTGCCGTGACGCAGGGGCGACATCACGACGGGCATAAGCCTCCACAACCCGCTGCACCAGGGGGTGGCGCACCACATCCGATGACGTGAGCCGGCAGACGGCAACCCCATCGACGCCATCAAGAACCTCAGAGGCCTCCAGCAGTCCGCTGAGCTGACCGGACGGCAGATCGACCTGGGTGATGTCCCCGGTCACCACCATGCGGGACCGTTCACCGAGCCGGGTGAGCACCATGCGCATCTGGGCCGGTGTCGTGTTCTGGGCCTCATCGAGAATGACGAAGGCATCGCTGAGGGTGCGTCCCCGCATGTAGGCCAGAGGGGCCACCTCGATCACTCCCTTCTCCAGAAGCGTGGCTGTCTTTTCGGGGCCAAGCAGGGAATGCAGAGCGTCGTACAGCGGGCGCAGGTAGGGATCCACCTTCTGCTGCAGGTCACCAGGCAGAAATCCCAGGCGTTCCCCCGCCTCCACCGCTGGGCGTGTCAGCACCAAGCGCTCCACCCTGCGCTCCGTGAGCATCCGCACCGCGAGCACCGCGGCCAGAAAGGTCTTGCCGGTGCCAGCGGGCCCAAGGGCAAAGGTGAGATCGTGGCGCTCCATCGCATCCACGTACTGCTTCTGGCGAAGCGTGCGAGGCCTGAGCAGTCCGCCGGTCTGACTGCGGGCCAGCACCTGCTCACCCATGGCGGCATGGTCATCGCCGCGGCCGGCCTCCAGAGCCCCGAGAGCCGCCTGCAGGTCCACCGAGGAAACCGCCTGGCCCTGCTGCCAGATCGGCCGCACCAGCTCGACAACGGCAGCGGCACGCTCCAGTTGCGCAGAGCGTCCTGTGATCACCAGCTGCAACCCGCGCAGAACGAGGGATGCGCCAGTGAGGGACTCCAGGCGATGCAGGGTTGATTCCGCCTCCCCCGCCAGGGCAAGGGCTGCTTCAGGATCGGGAAGATCCAGAATGAAACGGCTGCGCTCGCCGCTGGCGGTCACCGGAGGATCAGCTTTCGGTGGGCTCGCCTTCGCTGGATTCACCCTCGGAGGACGCAGCGGCGGCTGCCTCTGCTTCAGCAGCAGCCTTGGCCTCGGCAGCCTCCTTGGCGGCCTGCTTCACCGCTGCATCCCGGGCAGCGGCCTGCTTGGCCTTGCCGACGGTCTCGGCCGGACGAATGGACTTCTCAATCAGACCACCGCGCTCCAGCAGGGTGCGGACCACATCGGTGGGCTGAGCTCCCTGGCCAAGACGCTCACGGATGGCTTCCGTATCGAGGCGTGTTTCCTTGGTGCGGGGGTTGTAGAAACCGAGCTCCTCGAGCGGACGGCCATCACGGCGGGATGTGCTGTTGCAGGCCACGAGGCGGAAGCTCGCTTCCCGCTTCTTGCCGAACCGCTTCAGGCGGAGCTTGATCATCGTGGCCCTGGTGTTGAGGAGTGGTGTGGATTCAGGCAGCGCTGCAACGCCTGCCAAACAACCAACATACCGGGTGGCCGATCAGAGAGCTCCGAAGCCTTTTCTCTTCTTGACGGGCTTCTGACGCTTCGGAGCCGCAGCGCCCCTGCCGCGCTTGCCACCGGCCTGTCCGGGCATGCCGCCCATTCCAGGCATCCCGCCCATGCCGGGCATGCCGCCCATTCCAGGCATCCCACCCATGCCGGGCATGTTGCCCTGACTCATCTGCTGCATGAAGCCGCGCATCTTCT
>ERZ802831.114-NODE-114-length-40475-cov-16.1697_pt1 | contig 40475 bp, 36 predicted proteins | sample MGYA00345655_ERZ802831 | MGnify/ENA primary metagenome ERZ802831 (study PRJEB30503, sample SAMEA104212376) | marine metagenome | biome: Westerlies Biome; feature: [SRF] surface water layer (ENVO:00010504) within the epipelagic zone...; material: water...
GCTCTTTCCGATCTACCCGCGTCTTTAGCCATACTTATCAGTTCATTCATGCGTGCATCTCGGCGACCACGCTGAACATACAAACAGCGGGCGCGTTGCGCGTTCTCCCGCAATAGCGCGCGCGTTGCCTGAATTCCGATCACCTCATCCATTCAGCTACTCCGTCTGACGGTTCACGCACTGCGGCGGCCGCGCCGATGCTTTTTTGATGCTTTTCCAGCGGATTTATTTGACTGCTTGATGCCTTTGTTTGACTTAAAACCGTCAGGCTTCGCGCCTCCCCCCACTCGACGCAAATCAATTTTACCTTGCGCAGGTTCAACGTTCGCGACCAGCACTTGAATACGATCACCAAGGCCATAGCGCTTACCATTGCGCTCTCCCACTAGACACTGTTGCGCTCGTTCAAAGCGAAAATAATCTGCGCCAAGATCCGAGATGTGCAAGAGGCCTTGCACAAAATACCCTTCAATATCCACAAACAAACCGAACTCGGTGACACCGGCAATCGTGCCTGAAAACGTATCGCCCGTTCGATGTTTGAGTAAATCGCACTTCAACCAAGCTTCAACGGTCCAACCTGCCGATTCAGCACGACGCTCGAGGCTCGAGCAGCGTTCGCCAAAGTCCTCTAGCTGGTCAAGACCCGGTAAACGTGAAAGATCGCCTCTCAGAATGGCCTTAATCGCTCGATGCACAAGCAGATCAGGATATCGCCTAATAGGGCTGGTAAAGTGCATATAGCGCTCTAATCCAAGACCAAAATGCCCCTGGTTCTTCGGCGTATAAACCGCCTGCTGCATGCTGCGGAGGATCAATTGTTGATAGAGCCAACCATTGCTACGCTGACCTAACTCATCCAATAGCCGCTTAAACACAATCGGCTGTGGAACGCCCTTGGGCAGTGACAAGCCCACTCCGCGAAGATCAAGACCCAATTCTTCGAGCTTGATCGGATCTGGCACCGCGTGCACTCGGTACAACGAGCATTGCTCGGCGTTTTCAATGAAACGCGCCGCACAAACGTTCGCATTAATCATTGCCTCTTCGATCATCTGATGAGCTTTGAGTCGTTGCACCCGACTGACACTAGTGACGTGACCCGCCACAATTTCGATCGCACCTTCACGAGTTTCGAAGTCCAAACCACCTCGTCGCTCTCGAGCTTGGCGAAAAGCGTCATGCAGTGCCGCCAATGCCGCTACGGACTTGGCAACCGGTTTCTGATTCGCCCTCGCCACCGGCAGTTCGTGGCCTTGATCTAAATGTGCCTGCACTTGTTCATAGGTCAAGCGGCCATGGGAACAGATCACTGCGTCATAAAATTCGAAATCACGCACATCGCCATTGACCGCTACCTGCATGTCACAAACAAGAGCCAAACGCTCAACGTCAGCCTTGAGAGAGCAGAGTTCATTGGAGATGGCTTCGGGCAACATCGGCACTACATAGCTTGGAAGATAGACCGACGTTGTGCGAATTTGCGCATCGTCGTCGAGCGCGCTGCGCGGTTTCACGTAGTGCGAAACATCTGCAATAGCAACGATTAACCGCCAACCACGACGCCCGCCTAGCGATTGGACAAACACTGCATCGTCAAAATCCTTGGCTGTGGCGCCATCAATGGTTACTAGCGGAACATTGGTCAGATCTTGGCGTTGCGGAAAATTCGCGCGCTTCACTGATTTAGGCAGGCGACCTGTCGCTTTAGCAGCGGCATCACTCCACTCGGTCGGGATATCCAAGCTAGCTAGGGTCGAATGAATTGCCTGCTCGAGTACAGAGTCTGATGGCACTACCTCTAACAGATATCCAACCAACCCTTGCTCGTTGCTGCCAACTATTACCACTCGCACGGTGTCGCCATGCTGCGCCCCCTGAGGCCGCTCTTGCAGTTGAATACGGCCGGCAAAGTTTCGGCCTAACGGCTCTACTGACGGCACGCGCCCTCTGAGATTAAGCACCCCCACCGCCGGCAGCGGACTATGCTTGATTATATTTTTTACCAGCGCCTTGCCCATTACCGTCTGGTAATCCACCACATCTCCAGGACGCGGGATGGGCGAGCCCTTCGTGCCGGGCACAATCGACAAACCGTTGATCCGATTGACACCATCGACGTTTATGACTTCTCCTTGCCCGATGGTCTTTTCGCTTAGCTGCCCCGGATCTTCACGCAGCCGTTCGTACAAGTAGCCGTCTAACAGGCGCAATTCATGCGTACGCACCAGCCCCTTCAATACCTGACGCAGCTTCTTGATTTGCGCCGGATTCTCGGTTCCCAACACCGAGTTGAGGAATTTCCAGCTAAGCGGTTCTTCATGGGCTTCAAACACCCGCAAAACCGCTTTCGCGTTCAGTTGATTCGCGTGAACCACTGCTTCTAAGCCCTTTTGTTTCGACAAGATTGACAGCTTCCATGTGGTTTAAGTACAGTGCGCGGCCGCGCCCAGGTGGTGAAATTGGTAGACACGCTAGCTTCAGGTGCTAGTGGGGGTAACCCCGTGGAGGTTCAAGTCCTCTCCTGGGCACCATTCTCGGCGGCATCACTAGGCACCATCTCAACGATAGCCGCCTAATGCCGCTCCGACTCGCGTAAATGATTCAGCCTGTTGCGCGTCTTTTGCCCAAAGACTCCCTTTGCCAACATTCTTTGTTAACTCTCGCAACCACCATCTAAATTATTCTAGCGCCGCCTTGCGAACCTAAATATTCGTCAGTCCGAAATAAGCGTAGACGCTCAATAACGGTAAGCACGTGCAGATAATCGCCAGATTGGCACTGCGCTGGAAACTGCTGAGTTGAGACACAAAACCCGATATCCCCTCCGCCATCACCGCTACGGCTGCAATCTCCTGCGCTGTTGCGTCTTGGGCTTTGCCCACGCTTTGCGCCGCGCCCGTTACCTGGGCTGCGGCTGCCTGACTTGCCGAACCCGCTTCAGGCGCATTATCTGCCGAGGCTCCTGCATACGGTAACCGCGCCGCTTTGTCGCTGAACTGCAACGGAACACCTGAGCGACTTTTCTTTGGATGTTTCATTTTCTTAGCTTGTCTTGTCTCGTCTTATTTTTTTGCTCTTTAGCTCTGCCGCTTCGCAATTATACCACTTCGTGTTCGTCATTCCTGCATTGTCACCCGGGTCCGTTCGTCACTGTTTCTTCACTTGTTGTTCACGGCTCATCCAACGACAGCGCTCCACTGTGGAACCCGATTTGAGGAGGCGAAATGAACTTTTTACGCAGCTTAGCACTGGTTACCGCGCTCATTGCCACAATTGAACCTGCAAGGGCTATCGAAACTTTGGGTTACGAAACACTCGAAGAATTCCCCGGCATCGAAATCCGCCGCTACGACGAACACCTACTGGCGTCGGTAAAAGTAAGCGGAGGCTTTAAAAACGCAAGTAATAGCGCCTTTCGCCCCTTGTTCAATTTCATTAGCGGCGACAATGACAGCGACGCAAAAATCGCAATGACCGCACCGGTGCTGCAGAGTCCTGATGCACCCGCCAACAGTTGGGTCGTATCGTTCGTTATGCCTCAAAGCTTTGATCTGGCGACAATTCCAGCGCCTACCTCTGACATCGTCAGCGTCACCGCTCAACCCGCTGCCACAATGGCCGTGATCCAATACAGAGGTGGCTGGAGTCGCCGCCTGTATGACGAACACGAGTCTGAACTTTATACCGCGCTGGCTGCGACCGCCTACACGCCCTGCGGGGAGGCGTTATGGGCACGACACAATCCCCCTATAACGCCATCGTTTTGGCGTAAAAACGAAATCATGGTCGCGGTCTGCAAACGTAAGCCCTGACGCTTAACCGGTAGGCCGCTGGCTCACCAAGGCAATACACTGCCGTCTAAACGCTGAAAAGTACCGCTGTCTTTCGCCTCCAGCGCGTGAATACGACTAAATAATTGCGCCGCACACTGTTCAGCCGTTTGCGGGGCAGCCTTACGGCGCATTGTAAAAGGCTGAGATAGGTCACTGATCGTCGTGCCTGGATGTATTGCAACGATCGCCGGCGGTTGTCGCCATCGTGCGCATTCAATCGCGGCGCAGCGCACTCCCATGTTTAGCGCCGCTTTGGACATTCGATAGCCGTACCATCCGCCACTACTGTTATCTTCAATGCTTCCCACTTGGGCCGAAAGAAATACCGCCTTGGCCAAACGCGCCTTTTTAAGCAAACCTAAACACTCTTGTAACAGTAGCAATGGACCGACAGTGTTGACCGCGAAGTCGCCCGCTAATTTATCCCCTTGCACGCTTTTGAGCGCCTTCTCTGGATGACCAAATTCACCATGCAAATAGCCCGTACAACATATCCAATGATCAAGGGTGGTTGTCTTATTCGCCAGTTGCTTACCCACCTCGGCAATCGAATCCGAGTCTCTGAAGTCAACGGGCAGCCATGTTGTCGCCGGCTCTAAATGCGTGGGTCGCCGCCTACAGGTCGCGTAAAGCTCCAAAGGCCGCCCGGTCGATCGAGACCATTGCTGGTATTGACCTATGAGCGCGCTGCCGATTGCTCCGGTTCCACCCGCAACAAATACTTTGATTGCTTCCATACACACGAATCTCAACGGCTAAAAGATTTCGCAGCTTAGCCCTAGTTTTGTCGCCTTCATTTGAAAAAACTTAGACAAAATGTAGCCATTTATAAAACTATACCCCTTTCGCTGTTGAAAAAGCCTTTTTCACACCATAAACATTGACTGTCGTTGACTATTATCTCACCCAGTGCTTAGCAACGCTGAAAAAGTTCGACACACCTGCGCCCAACTAGGCGTTTACTAATTTGCGAGGACCACTATGGACAGATTAACCATCGGCGCCGTTTCCCGCCTTACCGGCATCCCTACCCATACCCTGCGGAAATGGGAAAGCCGTCACAGTATCGTTGAACCCAAACGCAGCGAGTCCGGTCGACGCTTCTACAACGACCAACATGTAGAGCGCCTTAGTTTAGTCAAAAGATTAATGAGCGAGGGCCACTCTCTGGCTGAACTCAGCAAGCTCTCTACAGGAGACCTAACGGAGTTAGGTGTTCGTCACGATCAATGTGCTCAGCCACGGCAACCAGAATGCGTCGACCTCGTTGGTCTGAACCTGGTGCCCCGGCTGCGCGACAGCAAAATCAAACTTGGGCGACGTTATCGAACGTTTCCTATGAATCTTAGCAACTGGCTGAATGACCCTGCGACGAATACCGATACGCCAGAGCAAAGCGCGCTCCTAGTTGAGTGCGATACCGTGCCGGATTCGGCAATCAATGCCCTCGCGGCACTGCGAAAGAATACCTACGACCGTATCGTAGTGGTCTATACCTTTGCGCCTCGCAGCATCGAGCGCGCTCTTGCAAATCGCGGTATCCGCGGTGTTAAGTCACCGGCCACCATGGACCAACTAAAAGCTGCCGTAGAGGCCCACCAGCCGATACTGTCGATTGTTCCAACCACCGACGTAACCCAAAGAGAATTCAACCCGGAGCAGTTATCGAAGATCGCAAACTTAATCCCTAGCCTCCATTGCGAATGTCCTAATCACATCGCCAAATTGTTGATCGACATCAATGGATTTGAGCAATATTGCCGAGAATGTGAGGACAACGACCCTAAACAGCGAGCCATGCATGAGGAACTCGGTCGCCTATCTGCCCAAGCTCGGATGATTTTTGAAGGCGCCCTCAAGGCCGTTGCCGTAGCGGATGATCTCGACCTTGATAACCTAATTTGAGCAGGCGTTGCACGCCCCTCCCCTGCGCTTAGATTTAACCTTCACACCCTTATGTACTCGCGGCGCGGCCTCTCTTGAGACACCGCGCCGCCGCTTGCACTACGGTATAGGCAAGTAACCGTCTTCTTCACCCTTAGTGAAAATACCCACAGCGTCGTGCGCATGAAGGCTTTCATGATGCTCGATGCGTACCCAATAGTCACTCCATCGATTGTCTTCACTCAACGCGTGCTTGAGACGTCGACCAGCGTCCTCGACGAACATCAGGTTCTTGCCATTGAGACGCGCAAATTCTTGTTCGTCTTCGCGCTTAACCGCGCTTTGCACTGGCGTCTTCAAAGCCCCTTCGACATGGTTTATTAGATCGGTAATTGGCAGGTCCTCTTGAGAAGAATCCAATCGCACTAGAATTTTCGCGGTGCTGCGCTGGCTGTGGGGTGTTGCCAATACGCCTTCCTCAGTGCCAAGCCATTCTTTGACGTCACTGACCTTCACATCGCCATGGCGCCCAAAATCCACTTCAAATTGTTCTTGAATTAGTTGTCGCGCTAATGCCGCTGAGCAGGGACACGTAGAGGAGTATTGCACGCCCACTGACAGCTCCAGTGCGACCTCCCCTTCGATAAGAGTGCCTTTAACCAAGACGGGGTAAGACGCCCACCCGACATTGTCACTCAATAATGCCGGGCGACGCACGAAGTGATCGAATTCAAATTGCACGAAGGCATTAGTGCTGAGATCGTGATGAGACTCAAGCACACTGGACAGCAGCATCTTCAGTCCGGCTGCAGTTAGCGGACGAGTTGCCGCGTGCTCATCCAAAAGCAGATACAGCCGTGACATGTGAATCCCTTTTGCATGAGGGTCGGCAAGGTTTACGTATACCTGAATGTTCGCTTGCACTTCTTTGCTTTGATCGCCGTCTTTAACTCTTAACGGCTGATGCACATTACTCATGCCGACCCAATCTAGTTTCGCTTGGGCGGATTGCAAAGTCCGATTTGCGATATCCGGCATGTCAGGAGTTACTAGCTTTACAGAATTCATTTTTATCCCCAATAGTGTATGGAACTAAGACTATGAACGTCCGAGTCTTCTAAATGTGAACGCTTGGCGCATATGTCGACCACTGTATTTTTACATAATCAGTTGCGCAGCGCGCCGAGCTCGGCATCGCTAAGGGTTCGAGCTTCTTCTGCTAGCATCATAGGAATGTGGTCTTTGATGGGGTAGGCCAGCTGGCTCTGGGCGCACCACAGCTCCTGCTCATCACGCATATACACCAATGGCCCCTTGCTCACAGGACAGACTAACAATTCTAATAACTTAGCATCCATGTATTTCTACAACCTCGATTTGCTCGCTGAACGCGTGTCGATCATGTCCGAAAAGGATGATCAAGCACGATCGTCTCATGCCGATCCGGCCCAGTCGAAATCATAGCCACCTTGGCACCAACACTTTGCTCTATACGCTGGATATAGTTCTGCGCGGCATCCGGCAATTTATCGAGCTGGTTAACGCCCAAAGTCGACTCCTGCCAACCGGGAACATCTTCATAAATCGGCGTCACCCCTGCGTAGTACTCGCTGCCGAAGTGTATATTGCCGACAGAATCCTCGGGTTCTTCATAACCAATACAAATCCTAATCGTTTCTAGGCCGTCTAAAACGTCGAGCTTCGTCAAGCACAAGCCCGAAATGCTATTGATCTGCACGGCTTGTCGCAGCGCCACCGCATCAAACCAACCACACCGTCGCGGCCGTCCAGTTGTTGAACCAAACTCATGGCCACGTTCGGCAAGCCGATCACCAGTTGCATCAAATAATTCCGTTGGAAAAGGGCCAGACCCAACTCGAGTGGCATAAGCCTTGGTAATACCTAAAACGTAATCTAAATAGGTGGGCCCAAAACCACTGCCTACTGCAGTGCCTCCAGCGGTGGTATTCGATGAAGTAACAAAAGGGTAAGTACCCAAGTCAACATCGAGCATCGCCCCTTGAGCGCCCTCAAAGAGCAGATTGTCGCCATTTTCTCTGTATCCGTGCAGCAGTGGTACAACATCCGCTACCATCGGCTTTATCTGTTCGGCAATCGACGCACACTGCGCTAAGGTTTCAGCAAAGTCCACGCTCGGTTTTTTATAGAAATTGGTAAGCATGAAATTATGGTATTCCATGACTTCGGCAAGCTTTTCGGCAAACGACGACCAGTAAAACATGTCACCCAAGCGCAAACCGCGGCGAGCCGCTTTATCCTCGTACGCAGGACCAATACCGCGACCGGTGGTGCCTATTTTTTTGCTGCCGCGGGCTTCCTCGCGAGCCAAATCGAGCTGCACATGATGCGGGAGAATCAATGGGCATGCTGGCGAGATTTTTAACCGGTCACGTACTGGAACGCCACGAGCCTCTAAAGCATGCACCTCTTTGAGCAGCTCATGGGGTTCAAGCACAACACCATTACCAATGACGCAATTTACTTTGTCGTGCAGGATCCCTGATGGAATCACGTGCAATACGGTCTTTTCGCCATCGATCACCAAGGTATGGCCGGCATTGTGGCCACCCTGAAAGCGCACCACCGCGGCAACTTCGTCAGTCAACCAATCGACGATCTTACCCTTTCCTTCATCGCCCCATTGAGTACCAATGACGACTACGCTACGTCCCATATTCCCGCCCTATTCGTAAACGATTATCTGCCCTTCGATATCAGTGCAAGTCAGATCTGTACTACCTGCCACTGCCCATCAACATAACTCAATTGGTGGCTACAACCCGAAGGTGCAAACTCATCCTCGGATAAGCCATTCACCACCCGCGAGCCGGACGCACGCAGTGCTTCAACTTGCTGGCGTTGCGCCGCGTGAAGTTCCTGCTGCGCGGGTAGAGGTGCGAAAATGACCTTGCCCTGACCATTACTGGACACCAGCAATTGCTTCAAATTCATATCGAACCCGGTAGCCGCACGAGCCCGACCAAAGGCTTCGCCGACACCATCGTAACGCCCACCTTGAGCAAGCGCACGGCCATGCTCTGGATGATAGACGGCAAAGACAGCGCCGTTGTGATAACCATAGCCTGACAGTTCTGCAACATCGATGCGGATTTCGGCAGCACAATGCGCGCTCACTCGCTCTGCGAAGAGCGCTAATTCGTCGAGCTTTCTAAGCACAATCGGCGGCGCACCAGCAAGCACCTGGCGAGCCTTGCTAAGTATGTCTGGCTGCCCCATGAGTGTTGGCAGGGCGACCATCATGTCGGACAGCGCAGTCACCCCCACCAAGTCACGAATATCTGATTCGGCTTTGCGTTGCACACTGTTAAACAGTTGGGCCTGATGCTCAGGGTCCAAATCGCCATTTTTTAATAACTCGGCGACTAACTGGCGGTAGATGCCCATATGACCGAGCAATAAAACGGGCGTGTTAATTTGTGCCACGCCAAGCGCTTCCAGCATCATCCCGACTACTTCTACATCGGCATCAATGCTCGGAGCACCAAAGATTTCAGCGCCAGCCTTGAGCTGAACTCTGGATGTCTGGGGCGATGCGGGGTTAGCGAATACCACCGGTCCCGCATAGCACAGCCGCTGCACGCCATCGACAGCAACACTGTGTGCATCAACACGCACCGCTTGAGAGGTCATATCAGCGCGGACGCCCAGTTGCCGCCCGGAAATTTGATCCACCACTTTCAAGGTCTGTAGATCTAGGTCCTCGCCACTCCCTACGAGCAGGGCGTCCAGATATTCAATCAAAGGCGGGTCGATGTAGTCGAATCCCCACCTATCAAACACATCAAGTACACGACGGCGCAGGAGCTCGAGATCCCAGGCACGAGGAGGCAGTAATTCGTCCACCCCCTTGGGCAGGCGCCAATGTGTTTTCATTTTATCCGTATCGCTGAGAGAAGATTCAGTTCTTAGCGTTGCCGTCTTGCAGATACTTAAAGAATTCACTGTTCGGGTCGAGCACCAGCAAATCACTCTTATTCGCAAATACTTCGCTGTAAGCATTTATGCTGCGATAGAACTCATAGAATTCTGGATCTTTATTGTACGCAGACGCATATTGCTCAGCGGCTTTGGCGTCGCCATCACCACGCAGCTGCTCGCTTTCTCGGTATGCCTCAGCCTCAAGAACCACCGCGTCGCGATCGGCTTTAGCGCGAATAGCGAGTGCCTGCTCCTGCCCTTCCGCTCGAAACTGGCGCGCTTCAATGTCGCGCTCTGAATTCATACGCTCGTATACCGTTGAGGAGACTTCAGCTGGCAGATCGATCTTTTTCACCCGCACATCGATCACCTCTACGCCGACGGATTCACGCATAACCCGGTCTAGATCTTGGCGCAGGTCATCCATCAATTGATCGCGCTCACCGGAGATGACTTCAAACATCTCCCGTTTACTGATTTGATTTCGCAGCCCTTCGTTAACACGCTCTTGCAATAATCGCTGAGCCCGACGCTCGTCAAACGAAGTGCCTTTGTAGAAAAGCTCATTGTCTGCGACCCGCCACTTCACAAACGAATCCACGATCAGCGGTTTTTTCTCTAACGTGTAGTAGGTCTCAGGACTTGCATCGACCGTCAGCACGCGGGCATCGAATTTCTTCACCTCCTCGGCAATAGGCATTTTAAAGTGCAAGCCCGGCTTTATGTCGGCGCCTACAATGTTGCCGAATTCAAGCAATATGGCTTTTTCCGTTTCCTGTACTCTGTATGCAGTAGCGTTGATCCCAACTATAGCCAGCGCCAAGATTGCAAATACCACCATAGATCGCATAGACATGTTCTGCTCCTAGTTGTTGGCCCGACCACGGGTCGTCGTACGGTTATTAGAAAGTTCGCGACGCAGCTCTTCCACTGCCGCACGAACCACATCGCGATCTAGTGCGACTTCAGGAGCCCGCTGGGCCAACTTGTCCAGCGGTAAGTACATCATGTTGTTGCCCCCTTCAACATCTACCATGACTTTACTGGAATTCTTAAACACCTTTTCCAATGCATCAAGATACAGTCGGTCGCGGGTTACCTCAGGCGCACGCTGGTATTCGGTAAGCAATTTTTCGAAGCGCTGCGCTTCACCATCTGATCGAGCAATAACCCGGTCTCTGTATGCTTGGGCTTCTTCTATTTGTCTTTGCGCACGACCACGCGCCTCTGGAACCACCTGCTGTGCATAAGCTATGGCTTGGTTTTCAAATCGCTGCCTATCTTCTTTCGCTTTCTGCACATCGTTGAAGGCGTCCTGAACCTGAACCGGCGGCGCGCTTCTATCAATATTCACTTTCGTGATCTGTATGCCCGTGCCGTAGCTCCTTAAATAACGTTGCAACCTTTCCTGCACTTCGATAGCGATTGCTTCCCTACCATCGGTGATGACTTCGTTCATTGTCGCGGAACCGCCCACATGCCTTAATGCGCTCTCAGTTGCCTGACTTAAGCTCTTTCGTGGCTCTCGAACCTCGACGAGGAAAGCTGCTGCATCATCGATCACCCACTGTACCGTTAGGCTGACATCCACGATGTTCTCATCCTTGGTAAGCATCAACGCTTGATGGTTGTGCGATTGAACCTGTGTAACGTTCACCGGCTCCACCCGGTCTATGAAACGAGGATACCAATGAAGCCCTGCGGTTTTCAGATCCGGCTGGACCTCTCCAAAACGAAAAACAACGCCACGCTCCTGTTCGTCCACCTGATAAATGCCGGAGAAAATATAGGCGACCACGGCCGCTACAACGCCAAGCCAGATCATCCCCTTCGATGGTCCCGAGACGCCCCCACTAGAAGGGCCTTTGCCGCCACCGCCAAATAGTCCAGACAATTGCGATTGCAATTTTCGAATCGCCTCATCAAGGTCTGGTGGCCCTTGATTACCACGGTTACCCCAAGGGTCTTTGTCGTCTCCGCCTGATTCGTTCCAAGCCATGGTTTTACTCCGCTGTTAAAGCGTTCGATCTAATTTCACTATTGTAAAGGGGTTTTGCCGCCATATGCATGCACTAAAGCCGCGAAGTCTTTTCCCTCTCGCGCCTGCTAAAAGGCGCACTTCGGGCTCCCTTATCTTGCCACTCCGGTATTTGGGGTGTTCCGTTTAAACTTCAACAGCCACACACCAAGCGTACATTATCATTACTGCTTGTCTAACCACAGGCCGGCTTTTTGTTTGATTTGACCAAGTAACTGCTGGTCTGCCTGCACGGTTAACTGCACCGAACCATCCTCAAGGAGGGTTTCATTTAACACGGCCCCCGAACGATACAGCCAGGCCCGGTTACGCCCATCACCGGCAGGCAAAATAACGTGATGTGGCGCAACCACGCCAAGAACATCACCAATTTGCTTTATTAAGACATCCAGACCCTGTCGGGATTCGGCTGAAATTAAACAGCCGAAACCCTCAAGCGCTTGCTGCAGCTCCGAATTGAGCAGGTCCGCTTTATTCAAAACCACAATCTGCCGCAATTCTGCTGCACCAATCTCATCCAGCACCTGTTGAACCTGCTCCATACGCTCTCGCCATAGCGGATCGCTCGCATCAACAACGTGCAGCAGTAAGTCCGAATGTATGACTTCTTCTAAAGTGGCTTTAAACGCCTCAACCAACGTGTGGGGCAAGAGACTGACAAAGCCTACGGTATCTGCCAGTACAACTTCTCCGGTACCCGGCACCTGAACTTGCCGCATGGTCGGGTCTAGGGTTGCAAAAAGCATATCCTGGGCCAGCACCTCGGCGTCAGTCAGGCTATTAAACAGCGTCGACTTACCCGCATTCGTATAACCTACCAGTGTCACCGTAGGCGTGCCGCGGCGGTTACGTCCGCGCCGATTTTGTTGGCGCCGTTTACTGACCTCAGAGATCTTCGCCTGTGTGGCTTTAATCCGCTCACTGAGCATTCGTTGGTCAAGCTCAATCTGTTTTTCGCCGGCGCCGCGCATACCAATACCGCCTTTTTGCCGATCTAGGTGGGTCCAGCCGCGAACTAAGCGAGTCTGAGCATGCTTTAACTGCGCTAATTCGACCTGCAGCTGACCCTCATGACTGCGCGCACGGTCTGCAAAGATGGTCAGGATAAGTTCTGTACGAGTAATCAACCGGCAATCTAGAGCCTGCTCCAAATTACGTTGCTGAGCCGGTGACAAATCATGGTTCACCAGCACAACATCTGCGTCGTGCATCCCTAGCAGTTGCGCGAGCTCCTCAACCTTACCGCTGCCAATGAACCATCTGGGATGAGGCGCTTCACGTTTGACCGTGGCGACGGACGCCACCACTAACTGAGCCGAGCGTGCCAACTCTGCCAACTCTTGCGCATCCGGGTTGGCTTTCTGACGCAACTCAATTTGCAGCAAAAGAGTCCTACGACCCGCTTCTGGCCGGTCAAATAACATACAGCATCGGATTTTGAATTAGCGGTTGCTCAAGGTCGCGCTTCGTCGACTTCAAACTTAACGTTGTGCGCTGGGACCACTGTTGAGATGGCGTGCTTATAAACCATCTGGCTTACCGTGTTGCGCAGCAATACAACAAACTGGTCAAAAGACTCGATTTGCCCTTGCAACTTAATTCCGTTCACCAAAAAAATTGAGACCGGCACGCGCTCTTTGCGCAACGCATTCAAGTAGGGATCTTGAAGATTTTCCCGTTTGGACATTTTATTCGCCTCCTCGCCGCTCCACTAACAAATTCTGTTAACGGAGCACAACGTATATTATTCTTGTTATTATTCTTTGCAACGTCGCAGCATTTTAACATGTCGACGATAATTTATTCGGCCACTTCCTGTTCAAAGCATCCTTTGCAGTTCGGCCGCGATTTGCTCTGGGGCTGCTGCAGATTGCAGATCGATCTTCGACCACCCGCGTAACCACGTAAGTTGGCGTTTTGCCAGTTGGCGGGTTGCGGCTAAAGCGGCGGCAACAAAATCTGCATGGGAGTAATCGCCGCGCAAAAATTGCCACGCTTGGCGATACCCGACAGACCGCAGGGCGGGCAAATCTGGATGCAAATCATCACGCTGCATTAGCCCTTCGACTTCGCCCAAAAACCCAGCTTGCAACATAGCCTCGAAACGTTCTTGGATGCGCTGATGCAACACTTCCCGCTGTGACGGCACAACGGCCGCCGTAACCAGCTTTATTGGCAGCCGGCTCGTGGCAACAGCGCCCTTTGCCGCTTGCCACTGGGCAGACATCGGCTGCCCAGTCGTGCGGATTACTTCCATCGCACGCAACAATCTCTGGTGATTATTTGGATGAATCTTTGCTGCTGCTGCAGGATCGATCATGGATAATTCGGCATGCATTGCATCGGCGCCTAGGCGCCCTAACTGCCCTTGCAACTCAAGACGAATGTTAGGATCGGCGCTCGGCAACTTGGCAATTCCATCGATAAAACGCTGCACATAAAGCATCGTACCGCCAACAATAATCGGCGTTTGCTGACGCTCGAGAGCCTCCACAACGGCAGCGTCTGCATCACCGACAAAATCTGCCACAGAATAAGGTTCGCTCGGATCACGGATATCAATCAGACGATGAGGGTAAGCTATCAGCTCCTGCGCGTCTGGTTTCGCGGTACCAATGTCCATGCCTCGATATACCAGAGCAGAGTCGGCACTGATCAATTGCGCTTTCGAAGGGCCGCCTAACTGGTCTTGCAATGCCATCGCGACCGCCGTTTTTCCCGCCGCTGTTGGACCGATGACAACAGCGACAGATGCAACGGTCGAGGCCATTACTGTCCTCGCAAAAACAAGCGGTCGAGTTCATCCAGGCTACGCTGCACATAGGTTGGACGCCCGTGATTACATAATCCTGCGTTCTCTGTTGTCTCCATATCGCGCAGTAAAGCATTCATTTCAGGTACGGTTAGTCGCCGATTAGCACGCACCGAGCCGCGGCATGCAATGTTGCCTAGCAGATCCAAGCCATGTCGATTTAAGCCTTCGGCAGTACCGAACTCTGCTAATTCGGCAAGCAGGTCCGTCACCATTTGCTGTAAATCTGCATCGGCCAACAACACCGGGACTTCTCGGACCGATACACTGCAGCGGCCAAGACGCTCTATTACAAGCCCACTTTTGTGCAATTGCTCGGCTAGATCCTCAACCCACTGGGCGTCGGTTTCACTAACGTCAAAAGTAAGCGGCACCAGTAGTTGTTGACGCGCCACTGATCCAGCTTCGAGCTGAGCTTTCATTTTTTCGTAGACAATGCGCTCGTGCGCCGCATGCATATCGACAATCACTAAACCCTCAGCGTTCTGAGCAATCACATAGATCCCATGCAATTGCGCGATCGCATACCCCAACGGATGTTCAGCAGGTTCCGCTGCGACCTGCCACTCAGGCGCCGCGTCGGTAACAGTGTTGTGCTGAATGGCTTGCGCAAATCCACCAGGCAGTTCGCTATTGCTCCAGCTCCGCGAAGCACCAAGGCCCAGTGCCGCTTGGCTAGGGATCATTGGAGCCGCTTCGTTACGCGGAGTTTCTGAGTCTTGAGCAGCCGGCCTTATCGCCCGCACTGCCCGACTTCACGACCCAAAAATAAAATCATGAACCTTACGTGCATCACGAAATCGTACTTCGTGTTTAGTGGGATGCACGTTGACATCGACAAAATCGGGAGCCAGCTCTAGGAACAACACATAAACGGAGTGCCGACCGTGAAACATCACATCGCTGTAGGCTTGACGAATTGCATGCCCCACCAGCTTGTCGCGGATGCTGCGGCCATTGACATAAAAGAATTGCTGGTCCATGTAGCGGCGATTGTGCTGGGGCAATCCAACCCAACCAAATAGACGATAATCCTGCGTACTTTCGTCAATGAACAAGGACTGCTCAACAAACCCGGGAGACAATACCTGAGCCAAACGACCTTCCGGGTCGCCGGCTGCCAAATTCAACCGCTGGGACTCTTTACCTGCAGCTGACTTAGCAGGTTGGTCGCCTCTGGATTGCACTAACGAGAACCCCACTTCCATGTGAGCTAAACTTAGTCGGCGCATTACTAGGTCGATCTGTTGATTTTCCACGCGCTCAGATTTGAGGAATTTACGCCGTGCTGGCGTATTAAAAAACAAGTCCCATACCTCAACCGAGGTGCCTTGATTATGGGCGATAGGACCATTGCCGATGGCCTCCCCCCCGTGGGTTTCAAGGTACCAGCCCGCATCAACTCGGGGTTGGGCTGAGCTAATTTTAAACCGCGACACTGAGGCGACACTGGCCAGCGCCTCGCCTCTAAAGCCTAAGCTGTATATGCCCAACAGATCGCGGGCCTGCACAATCTTGCTTGTAGCGTGCCGCTCTACCGCTAGCGCGAGGTCGTCCTTATGAATACCAATGCCATTGTCTCGCACCCAGAGAGATTCCACGCCGCCGGCCGCACTACGCACCTCGATATTGGTTGCATGGGCATCGAGGCTGTTCTCAACTAATTCTTTGACGATTGAAGACGGCCGCTCAACCACTTCACCGGCGGCGATTTGATCGGCGACAAAAGCACTTAATCGTTGGACTCTAGCATCGGTCATCGATCATGGGTCTCCAGGAATAAACAGCGTTTGCCCAACGCGAATCTTGTCACCGCGAATCGCATTACGCCGCTTTAGGGCGTTTGCGGTAACCCCATAACGAGCGGCAATTTCAGACAATGTATCCCCTCGAGCTATAGTGTGGCGTAATTCCTGCCGTCGTGCCGCAATTGCTGTGCCTGGCGGCGGGTTCATCCGCATAAATTGATCGATTCCATTAGCAATGGCTTTGGCCAACTTGGTTTGGTGTTCTTTTTGCGACAATCGGCGGGCTTCTTGGGGATTCGAAATAAACCCAGTTTCCACCAGAATCGAGGGCATATCGGGTGACTTGAGGACAATAAAAGCCGCTTGCTCGACCCGCTTCTTATGCAGCTTGGTCATCTTGCCCATTTGATTAAGCACAGATTGTCCCGCCTCGATGCTGTAGGAACGATTCCCATCCATAGATAGATCAAGGAGCACATGCGCGAGCACATCGTCTTTATCGCTCAGGCTGACATCACCAACGCCGCCCAATAGATCCGATTGGTTAGCTCGTTCTGCAAGCCATTTGGCTGTCTCACTCGTGGCGCCTCGATCAGACAATGTAAATACCGACGCGCCACTGGCGGCCGCACTGGTGAAAGCATCGGCATGAATAGATACAAAGAGATCTGCCCGGGCTTCTCGAGCTAACGCGGTGCGCTTGCGGTGGGCAAGGTAATAGTCACCAGTACGGGTCAGTACGGCTCGGTACCCTGGCTTTGCGTTTATCGCTTTTGCCGTGCGCTTAGCAATTTGTAAAACCAGGTGTTTTTCTTGCTGCCGTCTTGGCCCCAAGGCCCCTGGGTCTTCGCCGCCATGACCCGCATCGACTGCGATCACAACGTCTCTATTTTGCGGCCGTGGCCGCGGTTTTTTGGCTGCTGCTTTTTTGCGGATTTGCTTGGTCGAGGCCAAATCCATCACTAATCTATGGCCGTATGGAGAAATCGGCTTGAGGGTAAATGCCTTTGGTTGCAATGTTTGCTTGGCATCAATAACCAATCGGAAGCCCTTTCCGCGCGGCGCTCCACGCAGGCCCTTAATGCGCACAACATCCTGTGCAACCTTTGCGATATCCAAGCCCTCGGCCAGCTTGGCATTAGTCAAGTCGATAACAACCCGCGCCGGCTTATCCAGCGTGAAGTATTTGTATTTAACAGCGGCAGACGTGTCGAGAACTATGCGCGTTGAATCCGGCGACTCATGTACCCGAACCCCTTGAATTGTCGCGGCAGTCAGTTGCGCGGACAGGACGCCTAGAATGATTGCAACGACAACCCTAACCATTTGAAAGTACCACTCGAACACGGCGCTGCTTGGGTGTCGAGGCTTCAGCGTCTGCGGGTTGATGCAGCGCCAATTGCACCAAAACATCAGGTGTTGGTAACCAGCCGGCGCCGCGTTGCGGCCATTCAAACAATTTTATTCCTGGCCCATCAAGGATTTCTTCGAAACCTACGAATTCCAGCTCTTCCGCGGACTCCAATCGATAGAGGTCAAAATGATATAGATCCAAGTCGTTGATGCTGTATGGCTCCAGCAGGGTATAGGTAGGGCTCTTTACTGCCCCAGTAAAACCCAACGCGCGAAGTATGCCTCTGACCAAGGTGGTCTTGCCAGCACCTAGATCGCCCTCGAGTGCGACTAGGGCAACGCCGCCGAAGCGATCCTGGATAATCTGCAGTAAATCTTTTCCAAAAGCGACCGTAGCGGCTTCATCAACTAGAACCTGTTCAATCGCCTCAGACATCGAGCTGCGCCTTGCCCGACAACAAATTCGGTAGCCCCGAAATTACATCCGTCGCCATGACACTGTGCGATCCGAGTGTTGCAGCCACAAGATCTGCACTGGCGCTGTGCAATGCAACCGCTTGAGCAAACTGGTCATGGGCTTGGTCGCTGGTATTGCCCGCATACATCGGCGCCAACAATCCAGCACATACGCCACTTAACACATCGCCCATCCCAGCCGTCGCCATTGCAGGGCCACCGTGAGCACAAATCTGTATGCCTTTGTCCGTCACTACCACCGATCCTGGTCCCTTTAACACCAAACTGCAGCCATAATTTCGCGCCAATTGTAATCCACACGTTAGTCGATCAGCTTCAATGGCCGCTACATCAACACCAAGTAAATTTGCCGCTTCGCCGCTGTGCGGCGTTAAAAACAAGTCGTTTGAAGGATTCTGCTCGGCATTACCAAGCCAATACAGTCCATCTGCATCAATGACCTTAGGAACCGCAGCGGCGGCCGCTGTCGCGAATAATTTGGCGCCCCATGGCTCTCTACCTAGGCCCGGGCCGAGAACAATACAGTCCGCGGTATCCAAGGCTTGCTGCAGCGCGATGGATTCTGGATCAATGAACATAGCCTCCGGGATCCGCGCGAGCAGCGCGGTTCGATGCTCTTCGCGGCTAACAACGCTGACTAAACCAGCACCGCAGCGCAATGCAGCTTCCGCAGCCATTATCACGGCACCGCCCATGCCTAAATCGCCGCCTACAACGACTACTTTGCCACGCTGGTGCTTATAGGCATTACTGGGAATCTCTGGCAATCGCTGATGTTGCCAAGTTAATAATGTCGCCTCACTTGGCGCATTTTTGAAAGAATCGGAAATCCCAAGATCCAAAATGCGCAAATCGCCCACAAAACCCTTGCCCGCACCCGTGTAGAGACCGATTTTTCGACCAACAAAAGTAACCGTCATCGATGCGCGAACAGCAACCGCAGTACCATCCACGCGCGCAACCGCACCGGTGTCGGGATCAACACCACTGGGCAAATCCAAAGCCAGCACCGGCGCTTGGGAGGCGTTCATGCGTTGAATGATTTCTAAATGCGAATCGCGTAGAGGCGGTCGGAAGCCTGTGCCTAAGAGTGCATCGACGACCAAATCATGCTCTATCGGTTGATCGGCTGGAGAGACAGCCCCACCGGCTGAGATGAAATCGCGATAAGCCACCCGCGCATCACCATGCAACAGTTCGGGGCTATTAACCGCTATTAATTGAACCTGCAGACCGAATTGGTGAGCTAAGCGGGCCAAGATATAGCCGTCACCTGCATTGTTGCCCTTACCGCAGATTACCGAGACCGCCCTAGCGTCGGGCCAACGCTGGAGCATTTGCTCAAACGCGCCTTGCCCAGCTCGCTGCATAAGCAGATCGCCACCTAGGCCCATGCCACGCTGCTGAATTGGTTGCATCGCCCGAGCCTCGATCGCTCGAATCTGCGCTGCCGTATGAAGTTGATATCTTAGGCTATGCATGAACTCAGGTTTGATGGCCCTTATCCGCTGACCGCTGGGAACAGACAGTATACTGTTATGCCCTCGCAGCGCGTAGTCGTCGGAGCACAGCATCAGTAACCAACAATTAGCCAGTACACTGCCCGGGCAGACGCAACTTCAGGCCTGGGGACAAGACTTAGGCTTCGACGCGATCGCAGTGACCGATGTGGATCTGAGCGAGCACGAACCCCATGTGCGTGAGTGGTTAGCCAACGGTTTTGCCGGCGACATGGGCTATCTTCATCGCAACCTTGACAAACGCCTCCATCCAGAACTGCTGGAGCTGGAGACCTGTCGAATAATCAGCGCGCGTATGAACTATATGCCGCCAGATACTCGGCCTCTAGAGGTATTGGCCTCTTCATCACAGGCCTATATTTCTCGCTATGCATTGGGCCGCGACTATCACAAAATTTTACGAAAGCGCCTTGCGACTCTGGCGCAAAAAATCGACCACGCTCTGCCGGGGCACCATTACCGAGCATTCACCGACTCCGCACCAGTACTCGAAAAAGCGCTCGGCGCAAAGGCCGGACTGGGGTGGATGGGCAAACATACCTTGCTCTTGGATAAGGCCGTCGGTTCTTGGTTTTTTCTCGGAGAGATTTATACCAATGCACCGTTGCACTTGAGTCACCGTACCATCGAAGACGCATGCGGTAAGTGCAATGCGTGCATTACCGTATGCCCAACCCAAGCAATCGTAGGCCCCAAAAAACTCGATGCGCGGCGGTGTATTTCTTACCTGACAATCGAGCACAAAGGAGCCATTGATACCGAATTGCGCAGCAAAATGGGCAACCGGATCTATGGCTGCGACGACTGCCAATTGTTCTGCCCATGGAATCGAGACGCGCCCACTACAAACGAACCGGATTTTGCCCCGCGGCATAACTTACAAAACCGCGACCTGATCGACCTATTTCTCCTCAGCAAGGACGAATACGACACCTTAACTTTAGGCTCTGCGATGCGCCGTGTCAGCTATGCCCAGTGGCAGCGAAATTTGGCAATCGCGCTTGGCAATGGTCCCGCCACCACAGAAGCCTTGAGCGCCCTACAAAAACGACTCGGCCAACTCAACGATATGGTGGACGAACACATCCAGTGGGCACTGGCGAGACTAGCGGGCCAAATTGAATAGATGTTTTCGGTAATACCGAAGCTCTTCAATGGATTCACGAATATCGGCCAAGGCCGTATGCTCGCCTTTCTTCGTGAATCCGGATGCGACGTCTGGATACCAACGCTTCGCCAACTCCTTAACACTGCTCACATCGATCATACGGTAATGCAAGTAACCCTCTAAGGTTGGCATATAACGGGACAAAAACCGCCGGTCCTGCCAAATGCTGTTACCGCAGAGTGGCGCTTGGTTGACCTGAACATGTTGCTCGATGAACGCCAAAGAAACCGCCTCGGCCTCCCGCTCAGGTACACCCTCGAGGGCGATGCGATCCAGTAAACCCGACGCCGAATGGTGCGTTTGATTCCACTCGTCCATATCATCAAGCAACGACTGCGGCTGCTGAATCGCCAATACTGGCCCTTCAGCAATCACCTTAAGGTCACTGTCCGTGATGATCGTGGCCATTTCAATGATACGGTCTTTAACCACATCTAGGCCGGTCATTTCTAGGTCAATCCAAACTAAGTCGGCGTTCATAGACACTCATTCCAACTACCGCTCACTAATATAAATGACGTCTTGTCTTCGGCCAAGGCTCGGGATCATGAGTTGACTCACCGCGCTCGCTACGGAGCCGCAGTCGACCAAACACCGTGCCTGCTGAAACGACAACAGCGAGTCATCGCAGATACCCCGCGTCATCTGATAAGGAACCTGTTATTGTTTTTGCCCGCAAGATATGTCTTACCATGGCCAGCTTAACAATATTGTCGACTCCGAAACTACTAGAGCCCGAAGATCTATCCCTGCCTCTGGGCAACGATGATCTGCTCATTCAAGTAACCTCTGCTGCTGTTTTTGCACAAGCCCACATTGACGGCGCTGTATTGGTCGAACCCGCGCAACTGTGCTGCGGCATCGCTCCCGCTGTCGGGAAATTACCGGCGCTGTCCTCGCTGCAGCAAACTATGAGCAGTATCGGCTATCGTCCCGATCGTCGAGTCATTGCCTATGACGATGAGGGTGGTGGATGGGCTGGAAAGCTTCTGTGGGTAATGGATGTCATTGGCCATGATAACTGGGCATACCTGAATGGCGGTTTGCACGCTTGGGCTGCCGCCGAGGGTGCTTTAAGTTCTGGCGAGTTCACGGCGACCAAAAATCCCTCACCAAGCCAGTTGGCACTTGACTCGCAACCCATTGCGGAGATTGCCGATGTGGTATCGGCGATAGAGGAACCAGACCAGGTAATTTTAGACGTTCGCTCCCGCGATGAGTACCTAGGCTTGCGCAGCGGGTCTCTCCGGGCTGGGCATATCCCGGGTGCCGTGAATCTGGATTGGGAGTTGCTCAAAGACCCACATCGACATTGGCGATTACGCGAAGGCCTACGCGAGGATTTAGCATCATTAGGTATCGATCAGGACACCCGAGTCATCACCCATTGCCAAACTCACCACCGATCCGGACTGTCCTACTTGGTCGGACGACTGCTCGATATCGATATCCGTGCCTACCACGGATCCTGGGCAGAGTGGGGTAACGACCCACATTTGCCCATCGAATAAACGGAACCAATACGGCCATGAGTAAGTATTTCGCAAGTATGCAAAAATTGCTGCCCCAGCATTTACTGTCGCGCATTGTGGGACGACTCGCCAAAAGCGAGAATCCTCGGATAAGCGCGATCTTCATAGAACAGTTTGCGCGAATTTATGACATCTCTCTTGCCGAAGCAGAGCGAAAAAAACTCAGCGACTATTCAAGTTTTAACGACTTTTTTACTCGTAGTCTGGACGCATCAGCGCGACCCATGCCTGACGCAATCAATGAGTTAGGCAGCCCTGTAGATGGCTGCGTAAGTCAGTTAGGCGCCATCACCGATGGCCAGCTCTTCCAAGCCAAAGGCCAGCGTTATTCTCTCCGCGGCCTCGCAGGGAACGCGAGCCACGGCTTTGAGGGTGGCGACTTCTGCACAATTTACCTCGCGCCTAACGATTATCATCGTATCCACCTGCCTTATGCGGGCACTCTGTCTCAAACCATAGCCTTCCCGGGCGCACTTTTTTCCGTAAACGGGATCACCGAGGAATATATTGAGGGCTTATTTTTACGCAACGAGCGCTTGGTCTGTCGATTCGAGACCAGCTTCGGGCCCATGCTGGTTATTTTAGTCGGCGCCTTGATTGTCGCGTCAATCGAAACTGTTTGGCCCGGGCCGCTGTCGCCTTACCAATCCACGCAAACCCATCAACACAATTTGACGCTTGAGCGCGGTGCTGAAATAGGCCGTTTCCTTCTGGGCTCCACCGTCATTTGCTGCTTCCCGAAGAGCGCCGTGACATTAAAGAAAACTCTGCAGGTAGGCAGCCGAGTACGCATGGGCGAAGTCATGGGCGATTTGCTCTAGAACCGGCTTTTAGGCCCTGCTGGATCAACGCAGCGGCCAGCCTTCAGCCGCTGTCATTAGGCTTCTGGCCTCTACATAACCTCGTCAAGACGATCCGCGGATTGCGCCAACATCAGCAAACGGTCAACCCCCAGCGCAACGCCCGCGCAATTTGGCAGACCTTGGCTCAACGCCGCTAGAAACAGCGGGTCTGGCTCGATATCTACCCGGCCAAGCGCCTTACGTCGCGCTCGATCTGCAGCAAATCGCCGTTCGTGCTCAATTGGGTCCAACAGCTCCCAATAGCCATTAGCGATCTCAATGCCGTCAATCACCAATTCAAATCGAGCCGCAACCTTTGCGTTGTCTGGCCGCAATCGAGCGAGTGCCGCTTGATCAGCAGGATAGTCCACCACAAAAAATCGGCCCGGTTTCAACCGCTCACAGGCCTGAGCAAAATGTAAATCAAGGTCACTGCGTTCCAGATCGCGTCGATCCAGTAAATCGCCAACCAGCTGCTGATAGGTCACGGTCTGCACCGCACCCGGCCCTAGTACTAATGCGATCAATGCAGAGACTTCCTGCATCAGAAGTCGGTCATCGAACCCCAACCGATACCACTCAAGCATGGTAAATTCTGGATTATGTAAACGGCCCTTCTCTTCGTGTCGAAAAACTGGGCCCAGCTGATAGATCGACGGTGCTCCAGCGCTGAGCAAGCGCTTCATTTGATATTCGGGAGAGGTTTGCAGAAAGCCATAACCAGGAACAGTAATGCTCTCTACATCTGGGTCGGTAACCGTTGCTGGCGCCAGCACCGGAGTCTGGACTTCCACAACATCGCGCTCATGAAAGAATGCTCGAATAACCCCAAGAATTTGCGCACGCAACCGCAGACGCTCAGCGAGATGCATTACCGCTTTACCGCGCCGATCGTTGGCGTTATTTGCCGCTAACCCTTTGCCCGCGAAACGTATTCACCGGTGCGAGTATCCACCTTGAGAATGTCGCCAATGTTAATAAACAAGGGTACGCCCTTAATCGTAGCGCCTGTAGATAATGTTGCCGGCTTGGTGCCACCATTAGCGGTATCGCCTTTCAAGCCCGGATCCGTATCGGTCACTTCAAGTTCAACAAAATTGGGTGGCGTCACCGCAATGGGATCGTCATTCCACAGCGTCACTTGGTAGACGTCCTGTTCTTTCAACCAATCTTTACAATCGGCTACTGCAGATGCCGCCGCCGCTACCTGCTCATAGCTGCCATCGGTGCGCATGAAATGCCAAAACTCGCCGTCGGCATATAGATACTCCATGTCGATATCAACGACGTCTGCACCCTCTAACGATTCACCCGATTTAAAGGTGCGCTCCCAAACCCGGCCATTCTTAAGGTTTCTAAACTTGACACGATTGAACGCCTGTCCCTTCCCTGGTTTTACAAATTCATTTTCTAGAATTGCGCAGGGGTCGCCCTCCAGCAAGAGTTTCAATCCCGATTTGAATTCATTGGTAGAATAGTTGGCCATAACTCACTTTCTTGATATCAAAGTCGCGCATGATAACCCCGAATTACATTCCTGCCCATCTAAGCTCCGATGTTGGCCCTTGGCCAAATGAGCTGTGGACCAAGGAACTGGCGAGCGCCGCACGAGACGTGAAAACATTGATCGATGCGGTGCAGCTCGATCACGCAAAGTTACCCTTTCCTGTAGACACAACTGCGCAATTTCCGTTATTAGCTCCACCCAGTTTTATTGCACGTATGAGCCGAGGCAACGCCAACGACCCCTTACTAAAACAAGTCTTGCCAACGTTACAAGAGCACGACGTTAGCCCAGGATTTATGCCCGATCCATTGGCAGAAACCGACCCCGCCCGGGGCTTCATCAAAGCCCCCAGCCTACTGCAAAAATATCAGGGTCGGGCATTACTGATCACCACCCCAGGCTGTGCCATCAATTGCCGCTACTGTTTCCGCCGAGAATTTCCATACACTGAGCATCGACCCAAAAATCATCAGGACGCGCTCGCTGCCATTGCTGCAGATGCAAGCATCAGCGAAATCATACTTTCCGGCGGCGACCCTTTGTTGCTCAGCGATACGCAGCTATCGCAACTGCTTACAGCGATAGAATCGATCGCTCATATTCAGCGCATACGTATCCACAGCCGCATACCTATCGTGTTACCAGAACGACTAACCCATGCACTGATGAAAACGCTATCTAACCGTCGCTGCCAGATGGTCATGGTAGTACATAGCAATCACCCGCAAGAATTGAACGCTACAACAGCCCGCGCATTGGATTGCCTCAAACAAAGCGGCACCACCCTGCTGAATCAGTCGGTTCTATTGCGAAGCATCAACGACGATGTCAGGACACTGGTGGAATTATCTGAGAAATTATTTGCGCAAGGCGTCCTGCCCTACTACTTACACCTAACCGACCATGTCGCAGGCACCGAGCATTTTTTTGTTGCCGATGACGAAGCCAAAGCCATTTACGCGCAGCTGCAGGGCCAGTTACCAGGCTACTTATTACCGAAACTTGTCAGGGAACAGCCGGGCGAGGCGTCAAAGACGTTAATGTACTAGCTGCTCTGACCTAGCGCTTGTTCAATATCGCTGTCGCTAAATCCGATAAGGTACAAAATGGCGTCCAGGCCAAAATTCGAGATCGAATGTCGCGCGCTTTTTTTGACCACTGCCTTGGCGTGATAAGCAATGCCCAGACCGGCAGCCGTCAACATTGGCAGATCATTAGCGCCGTCTCCTACCGCAATAGTTTGCTCTAGCGTAATTCCTTCACGCTCAGCAATAGACATGAGTATTTGTGCTTTCGACTCGGCGTCGACAATATCGCCAAGCACTTCACCGGTCATTCTGCCGTCGACAATTTCAAGGGTATTGGCATAAACATAATCAATGCCTAAATCCTTTGCTAAATATTCACCAACGTACTGAAAGCCACCCGAAATGACCGCTGTGCGATAGCCAAAGTGCTTTAACGCCTTAATCATTCTATGCGCCCCATCATTGAGCTTTACCGACTCTGCAACTTCCTGCAAAAACTCTCTGGGCATGCCGCGCAATAAGCGCGCGCGCTGCCGAAAGCTCTCTTTAAAGTCTATCTCCCCGGCCATCGCGGCCTCAGTCACCGCAACAACTTGGTCGCCGAAACCATGGCGTTTCGCCAACTCATCCATCACCTCTTCGGCAATAAGGGTCGAGTCCATATCCAGCACCACCAAGCGACGGTTACGTCGAAATACCGTATCCGCTTGAACACTGAAGTCGAAACCCAATCGTTCGGCGGCTTGGGTCAGGTCTTTTTGCAACAGTTGGCGTTCCTCAACCGACGCTCGAGTGCCGCTTACGCGCATTTCTACACAGAGTCTTGGAGCTATCGCGGCCTTAATGTCTTGTGGTGCCTTGGTAAGGCGCCGCACAAAATCGATGTTCAACCCGTATTGATAGGTCAGTTCACTTACTGCCTGCATGGCATCGACGCCGTCGTGTAAAGCCATAACCGTGACAATCAACCTATTTGCGTCGGCAAATTCCGACCACATGACTTTATCGGATGACTGCACGGGCGAGATGCGCACCACCACGTCTTCGGACGCACAGGCGTTCTCCACGCGCACACGGGCGTCGGCCACAGTCCCGACGCGAGCGAGCACTGCAAGTGCTAATTCGTTGTGAATAACCGCCTGACCAACGTCTAAAATATCCGCTTCAAGATCCTGCAATGCGGCCATCAAACGTGACATCATTCCAGGCTGATCGCGGCCCGAGACGCTTACAAGGACGACATGGTCTGACAAATCAAGTCTCCAAACCCTGAGATCAAAGGCCTTCAGTGTAGCGGTTATGGCACTTTAAGTGGCGCCTCCTTTGCTCCACGCCGTCAACTCTGCCAACCACTTAAAACGCAATGTGCTAGGGTTGTTCGTCTCAGCGAGGATTCACGTTCATGCTCTGGTGGAAACGCTTCAGGTCAACCAAAGCTACTTTGCCGGCCGCCACCACGGCCAGCATGCTGTGCGCGGTTGCGTTAACCGCCATTTGGTTTGGTGCCGGAAACCAACAAAATGAAGCGCAACGTTTTGGCTCAACACTGGCCAACACCTTAGCGAAAACTACTGCCGGCGATCTACTCGACAACCAGCGCATAAATTTGGCCGTTATCGCTAATCACGTCAGCGCTATGGAAGAAATCGACGGCGTAACATTCTTTGATAACGCCAACAGAGTTATCGCCATGAGCGGCAGTCAGGATGGTATTAATCGCTTTACGGCGACCGCAAGCATCGACGATACGATTACCGGCTATGTAAGCCTGCACTTGAGCACTCAAGCATTTCAGCCGCCCACACCTTGGCTTCGTTGGATGGCAAGTGTTGCGAGCGTATTAGCAGCGCCATGGCTCACGGTGATGTTGATGCAACTGAGCGCGCGCGGCAATCGCTCGCTGCCCATTGTGTCGGTGAAGCAGGAAAGCGCAGGGGCTACGCCAAGCTATTGTGTAATGATTAATCTTATTAACCAGCTGGCGTTATCAAAAACAGAACGCGAGCAAGCAATCGCTGACGCCGTGAATATGGGCCGCGAGGTGTGCGCCGTTTATCCCGGGTTTGCAATGCCATTGAACGGCCAGGGCGCCTGTTTGGTACTAAACCAAATATCGGTTAGCGGACTGCAGGCTTTGCACGCGACCTTTCTCCTGCAAGAGCTATTACTAGAATACGAAACGCTAGGCCAATTTCGCTGTTACTTGCGCACTGCTGTCTGTCCCGGTGACCCCAGCGAGATGAACCTCCTCGACGCTTCACAAATGGAGGGCCTAGCAAATGTCGATGCAGATCTCACTCTAGCGGCGCTCGCTCGCAACAATACTGCGCTTATAAGTAACGAGGTTTATGGAAATCTCAATGACATCGAAAAAAGTTGGGCCCAGCCTTTCGATCACCCAATACTTCCGGATGTGGCGCTTGGACAGACATTGCACAGCATCAGCGAACTGCCCGAACGCGATGCCCGACTGGTCACAGAACAAGCTGAAGTAATTTTAGGATTCAGTTAAATTTTAGATTCGCTGCGGCTCGAGCCTAACCGACCGTCAATCGATCAACCTTTTGAAAGCCGCGCGGCAGCTTGCCGCCGCGACGCGCCCTTTCACCAATATAGTTGTCATAGTCTTTTCTCTTCATTGTCAGGTGACGCTGACCCGCATGCACAACAAGATCATCGCCGGCACCTAAAACCGCGACTGCTAACATAGCTTCTTCGCCAGCCTTGAACGCAGCACCGGGAATATTTATGAGCTTATTTCCCTTGCCCCGTGACAACTCTGGCAAATCCGCAAGTCTGAAAATCAACAGCCGACCTTGATTCGTCACCGCAGCCACTAGACCATCGCCGGATTCGAGCGTGGCGGCGGAAATCACAATTGGCGGCAAAGCTTCGGCACCCGCTGAGACACTTAAACAGGCTTTACCGGCCTTATTCTTCGTGACCATGTCGGCCAAAGGCCCAATAAAACCAAAACCCGCGTTACTGGCCAGCAATACCTTAGTCGCACTATCGCCCATGACGACACCGACGAAACGAGCCCCATCTTTGGGCTTAAAGCGCCCGGTCAGCGGCTCGCCCTGACTTCGTGCCGATGGCAAACTGTGGGCCGGCGTGTTGTATGTGCGGCCATGAGAATCCAAAAACACCAACGTGTCGTTGGTGCGGCCACGGGCCGCTTGGGCAAATTGGTCGCCGCTACGATAGGCCAACTCCGCAGGATCCAACTCGTGACCTTTGGCAGCGCGCACCCAACCTTTGTCTGAAACCACTACAGTAATCGGATCGTTGGTGAGCAAATCCTCTTCGCTGAATGCCCGAGCCTCATCCACCGAGACCAGCGGCGAGCGGCGTTCATCGCCATAATCGGCGGCCAACGCTAACAGTTCTTTTTTCATAAGAGTCTGCAACCGCGCTTTCGAACTTAGGGTTTTCTCCAGGCCTGCCTTTTCACCGGCTAACTCATCTTTTTCCGTTTGCAGCTTAATCTCTTCAAGTTTTGCCAACTGCCGCAACCGCAAGTCTAAGATCGCATTAGCCTGAATTTCAGACAACTTAAAACGCGCCATCAATTGCTGACGGGGATTGTCTTCCTCACGAATGATACGGATGACTTCATCAAGATTTAGATAAGCGATCAGCAAGCCGTCAAGGATGTGCAGCCGATCATTAATTTTATCGAGACGAAAATTCAGCCGCCGGGTGACCACATCCAAACGATACCGTAACCACTCTTTCAATATTTCTGCGAGGTTCTTAACCGCGGGACGCTGATCCAAACCGATAATATTTAAATTCACCCGATAGTTACGCTGCAAATCGGTGGTTGCAAACAGATGGCTCATCAAGCGTTCGTAATCGACTCGATTAGATCGCGGCACCAACACCAAGCGCATGGGGTTTTCATGATCAGATTCGTCACGCAAATCCACTAACATAGGCAGCTTGCGCGCCTGCATTTGCTGAGCAATTTGCTCCAACACCTTTGCTGGCGAGGTTTGATGTGGCAGCGCTGTGATTACCAGTTCGCCATTTTCTTTGTGATAAACCGCGCGGGCTCGAATGCTACCGCGCCCGGTCTCATAGATTTCACGAATTTCCGATTCCGGGGTGATGATTTGCGCCGCGGTCGGGTAATCGGGCGCTTTGATGTGCGTCATCAAATCCGCGACACTGGCCTTTGGATTATCGAGCATGTGGATACACGCGCTCAGTACTTCATTGAAATTATGCGGCGGAATGTCGGTCGCCATACCGACGGCGATACCGGTACTGCCATTGAGCAACAGGTACGGAACCTGAGCGGGCAATAACTTAGGTTCATCAACGGTGCCGTCAAAATTCGCCACATAGTCCACCGTCCCTTGGCGCGATTCTGCAAGCAGCAAGTCCGCATAGCGCGACAACCGCGCCTCGGTGTAGCGCATTGCCGCGAACGATTTAGGATCGTCCGGCGCGCCCCAGTTACCTTGACCATCTACTAGCGGATAACGGAAAGAAAAAGGCTGAGCCATCAGCACCATAGCTTCGTAACAGGCGCTGTCTCCATGGGGGTGGAACTTACCCAGCACATCACCAACCGTGCGCGCCGACTTAACAAATTTGGCCTGGCTGTTTAGACCCAACTCACCCATGGCATAGATAATGCGTCGCTGGACGGGCTTAAGCCCGTCACCGATGTGCGGGAGCGCGCGATCATTAATAACGTACATGGAGTAATCCAAATACGCGCGCTCGGTATACACCGACAATGGCATGGTTTCTTGATCACTCGGTTGGATTTCTTCATCCATCTTTTTCTACCTGCTCAATAGGGGTGGCACTAAACACAGATGTATTTAAGCAATAGACGCTTGGTCGCCTTTTTTCTCCAGCCAAATGCGGCGGTCCGACGAACGTTTTTTGGCCAAGAGCATGTCCATGGTTTCGTCGGTTTTGCTACCGGCATCAAGGGTCAACTGCACGAGCCGCCTAGTCTCCGGCACCATGGTGGTTTCACGCAGTTGCATAGGGTTCATTTCGCCCAGTCCCTTAAATCGTTGCACCATAGGCTTGGCACGTTTATTTTCTGCCGAAACCTTGTCCAAAATGGCGTTGCGTTCGGAATCATCAAGCGCGTAATACACGTCTTTAGCAACGTCTATGCGATACAGCGGTGGCATCGCCACAAACACGTGGCCAGCGGCAACAAGCGCACGGAAATGTTTTACAAATAGCGCGCATAGCAACGTCGCTATGTGCAAGCCGTCGGAATCCGCATCCGCGAGGATGCAAATTTTGTGGTAACGCAAATTCCCCAAGTCGCTGGAACCTGGATCGACACCGATTGCCAAAGCAATGTCATGCACTTCCTGAGAACCTAGTACCTGGGCCGAATCGACCTCCCAAGTGTTAAGAATTTTTCCACGCAACGGCAATACCGCCTGAAATTCCCGGTCCCGTGCCTGTTTCGCGCTGCCTCCCGCAGACTCACCCTCAACCAGAAATAGCTCTGCCCTTTGGGTATCTTGTCCTGAGCAGTCGGCCAATTTACCGGGCAGCGCTGGCCCGGCAGTAATCCGTTTGCGCGCTACTTTTTTAGCCGCTTGAATCCGCCGCTGCGCGTTACTGATGGCCAACTCGGCAATGCTCTCGCCTTCACTCGCGTGCTCGTTTAGCCATATGCTAAAAGCATCCTTTGCTGCGCCTGCCACGAACACAGCAGCCTGCCGCGACGACAGACGCTCCTTCGTCTGGCCGGCAAATTGGGGATCTGCAAGCTTCGCGCTGAGGACATAACTGCATTGCTCCCAGATATCGTCACCGGTGAGCTTGACGCCCCGAGGGATCAAATCGCGAAATTCACAAAATTCTTTGAGCGCATCGATCAAGCCTGACCGTAAGCCGTTGACATGAGTACCGCCCTGCGGTGTCGGAATGAGGTTAACGTAGGATTCAGCCAGTGTTGCTGGCCCGTCCACCACCCACTTCAGGGCATAGTCGACCGCCTCGCCAGTGCCGCTGGCACTATGCATCACGGTGGTCAAGGGAATGCATTCGGCAGTGCCCAAGGCATGCTCTAGGTATTCCTGCAAACCATCGGCGAAATACCATGTCTCATTCTGAGTGGCGTCTGCTTCAACCGCTAAGCTGACGCGCAGACCCGGACACAATACCGCTTTCGCGCGCAAAAGATGGCGCAGCTTACTGATGCTAATAGTGGACGAGTCAAAGTAGTCGGCCTCGGGCTTGAATATCACCCGCGTGCCCGTGTTGCGTTTGCCTACAGTATCCACCACTTCCAGGACACTGACCGGCTCGCCGTGTTCGTAGCGCTGTCGGTATAAATTGCCGTCGCGCTTTATTTCTACCTCCAACCAATCCGATAGCGCATTGACGACTGAAACGCCGACGCCATGCAAACCGCCAGAGAAACTATAGTTTTCGTTGTCGAACTTACCGCCAGCATGCAGCCGCGTAAGGATAAGCTCCACCCCCGACACTTTGTGCTCCGGATGTTTGTCTACTGGCATGCCACGGCCATCGTCGATGACCTCTACTGAGCCATCCTTGTTGAGAGCAACTTCTATTTCACTCGCGTGGCCGGCGATCGCCTCATCGACACTGTTGTCAACCACCTCCTGGACAAGATGATTCGGTCGAGCAGTGTCTGTATACATCCCGGGGCGCCGCCGTACCGGCTCCAGACCAGAGAGCACCTGTAAGGATTTCGCCGAATATTCTTTTGCTGCCATAGAGTTTTGTGCGCCGTTTTATCGTGATCAATACTGCAAAGGGGTCGCCCTAGGGGGGCGCCGCGACAGTATATCGCCTTGACGCACCAATAGGGTGATGCGCTTCAAACAGCAACCCTTCTAACCGTTCTACTAATCTTTCCATCCTTCGATAAGTCCAGCCATTGATAGCCGGGTCCTTTATCATCGATGGCAAACTTAGGGCTGCGGGGGCGGAATTGAAAACATGTCGACGGCACACCAAATACCGGCCATGCCCCTACTCGACCCGCAACCTCTTGGTGTGCGTGACCAAACACCGCGCCACGCAAACGCTGTTGGCTGGCGGCGTTAAGCCAATTCATCAATTCCAGCGGACCTACGATTCGGTCTTTATCCAGCCACGGGCAGTCGACTAAAACCAAGGGGTGATGGGTCGCCAGCAACACCCAATGCGCAGCGCCTTGCGCTAACCCTTGCGCGACGGCTTGCCGGTCTAATTCTGTTATCAGAGATTTTGGTCGGTCATCTTCATGACTGTCTAGCGCCTGTAAATGCCAATCCGCCCAGACGATAGGCGCCATCGACACCCCAGCCTGCTGCATCGCCTGCAGCACATCATGATTGCCCGGCAGAGCTAACATAGGCACGCTAAAATAGTCGTTCACGATATGTAGAAAACGCTCGTAGACCGGCGTTGTTGGCGTATGCGCAAGATCTCCTGAGGCAATGATCGCGTCGCAACCGTCCTGGGCCGCTTCATCGACTGCTTGATTTAGCACAGCTCTTAGGGTTGCTTCAGTATCGGTCTGCAGCAGAGTCTCGCCAGGGGCTACTAGGTGACAGTCACTGATGTGCAGAACTCGCCGCGCCAAGAAGGCTAGCCGCCCAGCTCAAGCGGCACATCCATCGCGCCGCCAACCGCCAAACAGTAACGTAGGTACTCACCCAAAAATTGGTTAAGTTGAACCTTCTCGTCGCGTTGGCGCATACGCCGATTCGGTATTTCATAGCTGCCAAGAAAGCGATTCTGGTGCTGATACTCAACCACCTCGGCACTCTTAGCATCGTGGTACATGCGGATACGCATGTTAGGGCTACGGCCCCAACTCAGTTGCGGACGCTGCACCAGCTGCAGCAATGTTGTGTAACGACTTTGCTCAACGACAAGTAATTCCACCAGTGTGCGCTGACTGTCCTCTTGAGATTCGCTGAGTAGCGATATGCAACGCTGATCCTCGCTCAGCACGTTTGGGAATAATCGCATCAAGCGCTCGTAATTGAGATCACATTCGGCCATGTGTGCACCCAAGTCGATCGTATACTGCCGTCGGTAACGCGACGAAAATGCTTTATTGGCAAAGCCACCTGAGGCAAAGCCGTCCGCCAATGCTGTGGACCGACTGAGAATTTCTTCGGTCGTTTCTGGTCGCTTATCGATGATCCCGCATCCCTAAAAATATTCTGAGAAAAACCGCGCTCAGAACCCGCGCCGCAAGAATATAACGAGGCTGAAGCCTAAGGTCACGATGAAACCGCACCTCAATGCGGCCTTTGTGCCATAAAAAGCAGAAAATTTTCACATTCGAGGGCGTAATCTTTGATTTACAACGGAAAAGTGTTAAGAAAAGTAACAAAGGTGCACTTTGGGCGCTAAGGTGAGTACACTTCGCACTCGTCACGCAGCTCAACGGTTACGGTTAGGAATAATTTATGCACACAGCACTAAAGCTAAGTAAGTCTCTTACTCGCGCCACGATACTCTGTGCCGCGATGTTTAGCAGCACAGGTGTCTACGCCGTCGATATGCTGGGCGTCTATCAAACCGCCGCCGAGCAAGACCCCATAATCGGCGCCGCGAAAGCCGCTTACGCCGCAGCGAAAGAGCAATTGCCACAAGCACGATCGGCTTTGTTGCCTAACGTAAGGGGCAGCGTTAGCACCAGCAAAAACGTCCGCGAATTCCCGGGCGCCGTCGACACCAACCCTACTAGTCCGACCTTTGGCCAAAGCTATCAGGGCCAGACCTACAATGATCACGGCTGGAACGCGCAGCTACGGCAACCGCTCGTTAACGTATCGAGCTGGTTCACTGTTGGGAGCGCCAGTGCCAGCGTTAAGGCCGCGGAGTATGACTTGGCGGCACAAGAACAAGATCTGATCGTACGAGTAGTGCAAGCCTACCTGAATATTTTGCGGGCTCAGGACCGCTTAGACACCACTAACGCTGAGATCACGGCGGTCAAACGCCAGTTAGAACAGGTGCAGCAGCGATTCGATGTTGGTCTGGTGGCCATCACCGACGTACTGGAATCTCAGGCCGCCTACGACAACGCCGTGGTGCGTGGTATTCAAGCCGAAGGCGATTACGCCATAACATACGAAACTTTGAGTACATTGACCGGCCAGTCCTATGACGCACTCAATCGTCTGTCCGATGCATTGCCTATCGTCAACCCAGATCCCTTCGACGAAGAAACCTGGGTCTCTGCCGCCATGTCAACAAATCACGGGATAAATTCGGCCAGCGCCCAACTGACCGCCGCACGTCGAGATATTCGCGCCAAACAAGCTGGGCATCTGCCTACCGTGGACGCCACCGTCACCCAAGCACAAACCGTTACCGGCGGGCAAAACTTCTTCGGCACTGACACAACCGAACAGACCATCTACGGACTGCAGCTGACCGTACCGCTGTATACGGGAGGGCTCACACGGTCACGGGCACGGCAGGCCAACGCCACCGCCGAGCGCGCCCAAGAATTATTGCTAAGCCAACAGCTCAATGTCACCCGTGATACGAGAAACCTGTTCAAGTCTGTCACCACTGACGTCATACGCGTACGCGCGCGACTCAAAGCGATTCGATCGGCTCAATCGGCACTTGAAGCGACTCAAACCGGGTATGAAGTGGGTACGCGTAATATCGTCGACGTTTTGCAAGCCCAGCAACGTTTGTACTCGTCGCAATTTGACTACGCCGACTCGCGCTATAACTATTTGCTCAACCTGATGCGCTTGAAACAGGTAGCTGGCACCCTAGACGCTGAAGATTTGAAGGAACTCAACTCGTTCATGGATCCGAACGATCAGGTCCAACGCGTCGTAGCATTACGCAGTGTTGCCGATCAGTTGAATTAAACGATCAGCGACACGCTGGCTTGCGCCCTTGTTGGCCATGGCTTCAGCGTAACCCGCCGCGCCCGCACGTTCTCGCAGTTCGGCGTCTTCAAGAAGCTTTGCCGTTGTTTCGGCCAGCGAGGCGACCGAATCGATTTGGTACATACCACCGGCAGCCACCAGCTTTTCAACGATCTCGGTGAAGTTGAAACAGTGCGGCCCACTCACCACTGGTGTGCGCATCAATGCTGGCTCGATCGGGTTCTGGCCGCCAAACGGAATCAAGCTGCCGCCAACAAAGGCGACATCCGCCAAATCATATAGCGGCAACAACACCCCCATTTGATCGACAATCAATACCTCCGCCGCTCCATCCAACGGTAACTCACTCAAGGAAGATAGGCGCCTCGATGGGAATCCAGCGGACTGCACCAAGGCCAGTAATTCCTCAGCACGAGGCGGATGCCGGGGCGCCAGTATTAGCCGCAACTGCGGAAAGCGTCGGCGCAATTGCTCAAAACACTGCAGAATTAGATTCTCTTCACCACTGTGGGTCGATGCCGCCAACCAGACCAACTGCCCCTGAAGTTGGCAACGGGCCATTAATTCGTCGCGCCGCACAGCTAGATCCTCTGGAATCGCTCGATCAAACTTTAAGTTGCCTGCAACACTCAAGCACTGTTGATCGACGCCAAGCCCCCGAAACCGCTCCGCATGTGCAAGATACTGACAACTGATATGGGTCAACTGCGCCAACATCGGCTTACTGAGAATCGCCAGGCGTCGATACCCCCGCGCCGAACGCTCGGACAAACGGCCGTTTATTAAGCAAGTAGGGACAGCCTCGGTCGCTGCTTGATGAATTAAATTTGGCCACAACTCTGTTTCCATCAACACCAGCAGCTTCGGCCGTACGTTGCGCCAATAACGTGCTACCGCAAAATTGATGTCATAGGGCGCATATCGGTGTAAGACCACATCACCCAGCAGCGCCTCGACTTGCTCAGCACCCGTAGGCGTCATTGTGCTGACCAGAACCTGATGCTGCGGGTAGTGATCGGCAATACTCCGGATTAACGGCGCAGCTGCAATGACTTCTCCAGCAGAGACCGCGTGAAACCAAATTGTTGAGCGCCCATCGCCGAGTTGAACAAAACCAAAGCGCTCGCCAATGCGGCGACGATAGTCGGGCTCGCGACGCCCGCGCCACCACAATCGCAGGAGAATAAATGGTGTAGCAAACAGCAAAACCCCGCGATAAAGGCGCAAGGCTGGAGTTACCTTGGTATATGCCACCGCCATCAGGCACCAACGCCATCAGAGCGCGAATCGTCGCCCATCGATCCCAAATAGCGCAGTTGTTGAAGCAACAGAGCTGCGTCTACCTGCGGTCCTATCGATATCAATTGGGTGGCTTTCAAATAATCGTCTTGCCGACTGGCGGCGCACAGTACTAGGCTTGGAACGCCCGTCTGCTGCGCCGCAAATACGGCCGCACGCGGATCGCCCATCGACCCGAATCCTTGATCTACAACAACCAACGCGCAGGCATTGCGGACCGCTCGCTCGACGCGATTTTGTAGATGCGCCTGATATTCACTCATGCCATTAAACGGCAGCACGCGTTGCTGTTCGGGCTGATCTGGATTTACATCAGCGCCAACGGTATAGCTGGACCAGTCGGTCACAGGGAGTACGTCAAGACTCACGCCAGCGCATTGCAGCTGATCTAGCAACGCCGCACCGATCTCGTCATTGCCAACAAACCCTATAAGTGCGCATTGCCGATTTGAAGCCGCGACTGACAGGGCTACTTGTGCACCCACCGCCGGAATGATCTTACCGTCTGTGCTCGGCATCACCGCGATATCACCGACAACTAAGACATGGCCGTCTGGATGATCTACCGGATCAACATTTGGAGTAAAAAAACGATTCACATGGCGCTCTTTTTCATTTCGCGCAGTCTAACAGGGATCGCAACCACTCGGCGCTGCCGCTATCATCGCCACAATGGCCTTCTTCAATATGTCCCATTACAAGATGCTCGCCCCCAAATTCTGGCCAAGTTGGCTGCTCGTTGCCATGGCTTGGTTGGTCGCGCGACTGCCACTCAGTTGGATTCTGTCTTTAGGCAAGCTTCTCGGACACCTTGCCTATCATGTCGCCGGCTCCCGGCGCCACATCGCAGAGGTCAATATCAAACTATGCTTTCCCGAACTCAGCGAAGCAGAACGCACGCAACTGGTTAAAGACAATCTCCTGCATACCGGCATGGGTCTGACCGAAGCGACAATTCCATGGCTTAACCCTAAACGCGATTTCCGCAAACAGACATCCGTTATCGGACTTGAGCACCTTGATGAGGCAAAAGCCGCCGGCAAGGGGGTAGTGCTATTGGGCGGCCATTACACCTGTATCGACATTACTTGCCAGCCCCTCGGCGACGCGGATATCGACGTCATGTATCGAGCCAACAAAAACCCAGTCTGGGAGTGGCTGCAGGTACGCGGACGCAGTCACTTTTTTGACCATGTAGTGGAACGTAACGACATGCGACGGACCCTAAGCTTACTCAAGTCAGGTCGCGCATTATGGTACGCCCCTGACCAGGACTACGGTCGCAAACACTCAGTATTTGCACCATTTTTTAACCAGCCGGCAGCGACCATTCGCGCAACTTCGCGGCTGGCGAAAGCCACCGGGGCAAAAGTATTGATGCTGAGCGCCTTTCGCGATGTTGATCGTGCCCATTGGACACTAACCTTTGACCCGGTGTTCGAAAACTTCCCAAGCGGTGACGATATCGCCGACGCAAGCCGAATCAACCAGCTGCTGGAAACGCGCATTCGATCGCACCCGGCCCAATACCTGTGGGTGCACCGCCGCTTCAAGACACGCCCTGATGGCGCGCCGCCCGTCTACTAAAACCCAGGTGCGTCTGCGCAACCCAGCGATTACAATACGCCGCTACTCTATCGCACCATTACTGCCGGAGCCTCTAGTGTTACCTAAGTTCGCCGACATGCTTAACCAACTGGTGGCGGAACCCTCCATCAGCTCAACCACTGCAGAGATCGACCGCAGCAATCTGCGCGTGGTTGAACATTTGGCCAACTGGCTTAATGACCTAGGCTTCGCCACTGAACTGATGCCACTACCCGAGCGACCCGACAAAGCCAATTTAATTGCCACATTAGGCGCAAATGGTAAATCGCATCCCGGTGGTTTAGTGCTGGCAGGGCACACCGACACGGTCCCAGTAGATGAGGCGCTGTGGCAGTCTGACCCGTTTCAACTGCGCGACACAGACCAACGTTTCTATGGTCTTGGCAGCTGCGACATGAAAGGATTTTTTCCCGTGGCATTGCAGGCCGCCGCCGCATTTACTAACAAAACTCTCAAGGCACCTTTGACAATTGTCGCGACCTCAGACGAGGAATCCTCTATGGCTGGTGCGCGATATTTGGTGGAAAGCGGTCGACCAAAAGCCGATTACGCGATCATCGGTGAACCTACAGGCTTACAGCCCATTTATGCCCATAAGGGCGTTAGTATGATAACGGTAACAGTACACGGTGCTGCGGGGCATTCTTCCGACCCGAGCCTGGGCAACAACGCTTTGGATACCATGCACTCAGTTATGGGCGCACTGATGACCTTTCGCCAAGAGCTCGCACAACAGCATCAACATCCGGGGTTTACAGTGCACGTGCCTACTCTGAATCTTGGCTGCATGCGCGCAGGCGACAACCCGAATCGCATCTGCGGACATGCGGAGTTGCAAATTGATTTGCGCCTGCTGCCCGGAATGGATTCAACTGCTATTCACCGGCAACTTGAACATCGTTGCCAGGAGGCGGCTGCAGGCTCACATACCCAGCTCACAGTAGATACGACTTATCCGCCCGTACCACCATTTGAGTCGCCGGCCGACGGCGATCTCACTTTGACGTTGGCTGAATTGTCCGGTCGCGCGCCGGGCACCGTCGCATTCGGCACCGAGGCGCATTTTTTACAAACCCTTGGCATGCAAACCGTCGTGTGGGGTCCGGGCAGCATTGATCAAGCCCACCAACCTAACGAATACCTTGAGCACGCACATATTCAACCAGCTATCGATACCCTACAGCGGGTCATTAGCCGTTATTGTCAAGCTTAGAATGAACATGCGCGCATTCAATCCAGCAGCACGAGGCGCATTGAGCGTAGAATACGCGTCCCAGCAACACCCAGATGATTCGGAAGATTGAGTTTGGACAGTTTAGAACGTTATACAAGTTGGTTCCGCGGCTCTACGCCTTATATCAGCGCGCACCGCGGTAAGACCTTTGTGGTATTCCTTGGTGGCGATGCGCTCATGCATAGCAACCTAGTAAACATCGTCCATGATTTAGCGTTGCTTAGTGTGCTCGGCGTCCGCCTGGCCATCGTACACGGCGCAAGACCGCAACTTAACGATGCATTGAACGACAGCCTTTTTCACGACGGTCGCCGCATTACCTCCGCCAGTGAAATGCAAGAGGTCAGCGCAATCTTCGGCGCACTGCGCGCAAAATTAGAGGCGCTCTTCTCTACCGGCTTGCCCAACACGCCCCTGCACAATGTTGAGATCAACATCGTGTCGGGGAATTTCATAGCGGCCAAACCCGTTGGCATCATTGATGGCGTAGACCACCAATGCACCGGTCGGCCGCGCAGCGTCAATATCGATGCCATGAAAAAATTACTGGACACTCAGGCGATTATCTTACAGTCGCCAGTCGGTTTTTCTGCGTCCGGTGAGGCATTCAATCTCGCGGCTGAAGAATTGGCGGCGGAGCTGGCTATAGCGCTTAAAGCCGATAAGCTGATTGTTTTTAACAACCCCGGTCAAATCACCGATGCTCAGCATCAGCGCATCAGCCGCATTACACCAGAGCGGCTGAACGGGCTCT
>ERZ802831.119-NODE-119-length-39529-cov-12.1952_pt1 | contig 39529 bp, 33 predicted proteins | sample MGYA00345655_ERZ802831 | MGnify/ENA primary metagenome ERZ802831 (study PRJEB30503, sample SAMEA104212376) | marine metagenome | biome: Westerlies Biome; feature: [SRF] surface water layer (ENVO:00010504) within the epipelagic zone...; material: water...
CATTTACCCAGCCTCTATCTGATGAAAACCGAACTGACCGTGTAATTGCCGAGGCATGGGATAGCACTTATGTTTTATTTGATGGTATCCCGTCAATTAAGGATTTAGACCGGCTTGAGAAGCAGGTTCCCCATCAAGAAGCCGGCAGATATTCAGATAAAGAGCTGGTATTAAGTAGAGCCAATAAGTCTGTCAGGCTGTTTGGGCACGTTGTTGATAGGCTGGCACAAGGAATTCAGCCTGATTTTGAACATGTTAAATCTATTGGCTATCTCATGCGAACAACTGCTGTATATGGAAATGGCAAATTTGGTATATCTGATAGATCAAAAATAGCATCCAGAGGCGGCCTTTCTGGACCGTTCCAGATTGAGATGCTAGCTGTTTATCTTATTCGTGAATTTACCCACAAATTGGTTGAGCATATTGCACACCACAAATCACCAAAAACAGCTATTCTGCTTGATGCTAAACTCAAACGTTATTTAGGTATTGGCAATTCAACAGGCCTTGGCATGGCGCCGTTCCTAATAAGTCACCCAGTATTATTTAATAATTGGATATTGGCGAGAGAGACAGCAATTGCTCAAATGCGCGCAAAGGCACGCTTAAGCGTAGCTCAGCAACAAGAATTATCATCATTATATATTCGCGCAGACGCACATCTTAGCCAATGGCAAACAGCAGATACTATTCAATCCCAGCGGATATCTATCCTTCGCGGTGAATGGAAACAGCTAGCTACTCAAATTGACCTGCTGAAACAGCAGCCCTTCCCGCTGGATAAACTTATTAAATCAACCAGCTTACTCTCTCTTGAAACTCAAGAGCTAATGATAGCATTAGTTCTGGAGATTGGTGGAGAAGAGATTGATGATTTATCTCATTGTATGGATAGTGATATCGCGCCGCGTCTTCGCCCGGATATGAGCCTGAAATCGCTAAAAACCATATTATATAATCAGTTCCAATGGGCGCTATCAATTGATTTCTCCAACCCAGATGAGAATTATCAATTTTGGTATACCTCGGCAGCTAAGCTGGAGCCAAGGCTTGGCGTACGCTTGGCAGAAGAAGGCGCCGAGAAAGAACAACCGCTTGATATTGCGAAAAGAGTTCAAGAAGTTGAACACGCATTAAGAGATTGTAATGACGATGAAATCACAGCTGTTTTCATTCTTAAGAATCCTGAATTTCGATATATCATTAGAAGAATTCAAACAGCATCATGGGCACCTTATAGTGAAATACAAGATAATTTAATTGGCAAAGATTGTCGCCCTATTGATATGCTGCGATGCAAATTATCCTTTTTCGGCGCTGCTAAATTCGATCCAAAATCTGATAGATGGACTCGTATAACATTATATCAGGGGGCACCCACAGCTTCTGAATTAAATGATTCAAATGCTGATGATTGGTGGCTTCCTGTCCTTCAATAACTATGCATCGCTCATTCTCTGAAACAAATTTTTTATGTTATAAGGCATGTATTGGAAGCGGCATTGATGTTGGCAGAGCGCAAGATATCTCAGCTGCTGCAACCCTTATTGGAGCATATGAAAATAGCTTTTTTGCCCGTTTTCCGACATTAATTACAGCGCCTGCAAATCATCTTCGCCTTGCAGAAAACACCACTTCAAAGACAGCCCAGTTTGAAAATATATCCGCTGCTCAAAACGGATCTTTTCTAGCAGATTGTCTGCAATCAAAATTATATACACAAATACAGATAAGCCTGCTAGATAACGCAATGCTGCTAGCTGGTATGTGTCTTCATCTAGCACCAGAGCTTCATCTAACATTAACCATCAATAATAAATTAGCAGCACGGTTTTCTGGCAATAGGCTATTTGCAGATATAGCGTGCCTTATGTCTGAAAAAGCTGAATTTGTTACGTTGGAAATATCAGATAATACTATAGCTGAATTGGCTGAATTGGCTGAGCTGGCGCCCTCACACGCATTATATATCGGGGGTGAAACTTGGAGAGAAATAGAACATCTGGCGGCACGTACCTATGTTGCTGAAAATGAACAATCACGTATTGCAGGCGCAGGTGCAGGATTAACTGATAATGACTAAAATCCTTTTGTTAACATCCTATAAGCACTCATTTATGGAACGGAGCGTTAAATGAAATTTGGAATATTAGGGGATGCAAAAATTTCACGTAATCGATTAATTCCAGCACTGCACCAGGCTGGGTGCAAGTTTGTCCATCTTGGAACACGCAATCCGCAAACCCTTACTGATGGGTATTATGATAAGTCTATAAAGATAGGCCAATATGAGGATGTGCTTGCTGATACTGATGTAGAGGCTGTATATATCCCGCTTCCCAATCACTTGCATGCACAATGGAGTATCAACGCGTTAAATGCCGGCAAACACGTTCTTTGTGAGAAGCCAATGGCATTATCCTTATCTGAAATTGAGGCTGTGGAAGCAGCTGCAATGGCTAATAATCGTTATTTCTATGAAGCTTTTATGGTGCGCTCTCATCCGCAATGGAGCTGGCTGAAACAGCTTGATATAGGTACTGCCATGCATATATCTGCCACATTTTCCTATCCACCAAGAGCGAAGGGAAATGTTAGAAACTATGCCTATATGGGGGGCGGACCTGTATTAGATATTGCTGGTTATACTCTGCTTGCAGGCATGATGATTTTTGAAAGCGAGCCACACTTATTATTCTGTGATATGCAAATGGAGCCGCATCTTGATGTTGAAAAAACAATGAATGCACTTCTTGATTTTGGTGCAGGCAGGCGTCTTTCAATGCAGGTTTCAAGCGCGATGGCATTATCACAAACTATTCACCTTACCAGCGATAATGGCTGGGCGCGGCTTGATACGCCTTTTAATCCAGAACAAATAGCAACTGCAAGCTGGGCTTTAGGAGAGCTTGGAGAGGGCACAAAACAAGTGTTTGAGCCTTGTAATCAATATGCGCTCATGTTGAATGCGTTTATTACGTCTTGCCAAAACCAAACCAAACCAGATTTCACGATTAGCAAGCAGATTTGCGCCCTTCTGCAAGAGATCCTGACCACTCGCACTTGAATAAGGGCGCAATATTCTAGTCTTATTCAGCTGCTATTTTTTCAGAATCAACAAGTTCAACGATATATTCTGGTGTTACGGGATAGTGTGCAATATAAGCATCGAACGGTGTTAATGCATCTTCAATAGCATTTATCATCGCTCCGATTGCAGGGATGGTTCCACCTTCTCCGGCACCTTTTAGCCCCATCGGGTTTGCGGGTGATGGTGTTTCAATATGCGCAACATGAATTTCTGGCATCTCGGAGGCTAATGGCAATAGATAATCCCCATAATTAGTGGTCATCGGGTTGCCTGCATCATCATATACCATCTGCTCAAACATCGCGTTTCCAATGCCATGCACAACACCGCCAATAATCTGGCCATCGACAATCATTGGATTTAGTATCCTGCCACAATCATGAACTACATAATAATCAAGGATTTTAATACCACCTGTTACAATATCAACTTCAACCTTTGCGATATTTGCACCACTAGAATGAGGCATATAGTCTGAGGAGAGATAAGACACAGCTTCTAGACCTGCGCTATCAAATCCATCGGGAAGTTTACCTGCAACCGCTGGCGATAATTGTAATGCAAGGTCGGCAAGTGTTATAAATTGGTTTGAATCAGAGCGAACCCGCACTGCACCATCTGATAACTCTAACGCATCCTCATGCTTATCAAGAAGGATAGAGGCGAGTTTTAATGCCTTTTTCTTTACCTGACCTGAGGCATCATTTGCAGACAGGCCAACATTTACACCTGTTCTGCTTCCAATAGCACCAATGCCGTGCGGAAATTTGCCTGTATCCCCTGACTCTACTCTAATTTTGCTGATTTCGATATCAAGCTGTTCTGCTATGACTTGCGCAATTACGGTTGCATGCCCCTGCCCTTGGCTTGCAGCGCCTGTTGAGGCTATCACATTGCCAGTAACATCAATGCGCACATTCACCCCTTCATAAGGCCCCATCCCAGTATCTTCAATAAAGCAAGCAAGCCCAATACCAAGGTATTTCCCATTTGCTCTTGCTTGCTTTTGCTCTTGGCGAAAATTATCATAATCCGCCATTTCCTTAACCATAGCCAGCATACCTGTATAGTCACCGCTATCATAAGTCATCATAGAGCCGTTCCTATGCTTGGAGCCTGGCTGATACGGAAAATCTTCATTCTTTACCAAATTAATATGTCTCATATCGGCAGGGTCAATGGATAAATGGCGCGCAACAGCGTCAATCACTCTATCCATTGCATAGGCTGCATTTGGCCTGCCTGCGCCACGAACAGGACTGGTAGATACCGTATTTGTGTAGACAGTATTCAAGGTAACATGAAGGTTCTTTATTTTATACGGACCAGGCAACGGCATAAGTGTAGTAGCTGATAGCAGCAAACCATAATTTAAGAACGCGCCACTATCATGTGTTACATGTCCTTTTATTGCGGTAATTTCTCCTGTTTTTTTAAAGCCAACCTCCAGCTCCCAAATCTGGTCTCTTTGCTGATTAGTTGCTGTGAAATGCTCTCTTCTATCTTCTGTCCACTTGATAGGCCTTCGTAGCTCCTTGGTTGCAATAGCGATTAACGCTTCTTCTGGATAATAGCCAGCCTTTGGGCCAAAACCGCCCCCAACATCGGGGGCAATCACCCTGATTGAGCTTTCAGGACAATCTAGCTGTCTTGAGACCATTCTGCGAACAAGATAGGGACATTGAGTAGATGAATATAGCGTCAACTCCCCTAATTGCTGTTGCCAGTCCCCAAGCACCCCTCGGCATTCCATTGCATGGCATCCGCCGCGATGTTGTTTGAAACTTAGCTTAAGCGTATCATCGCATTCAGAAAAAGCGGTCTCAACATCACCAAACTTGGTTTCAATTGAAGCTGCAATATTGTCTTTTAAATGACTATGGGCAAGTGGCCCTTCTGGTTTCGCAGCCTCAACCACATCAACGGCTACGCGAAGGGCTGTGTAATCCACTTGTATAAGCTCGCATGCATCTTCGGCAATATGCCGAGAGCTTGCAATAACCATCGCAATCGCTTGGCCAACATGGGCGACTTCTTCACTAGCGAGGAGATCTGGACAAACACTTTGTTTGATAATGGGGGCTGGGTATGTTTCTAATTGTGTTTTGCTTACAAGGGAGGATGGCAGCGTATCATAGGTAAGAACTGCATACACCCCTGGAAGCGCCTGTGCTGCTGCTATATCTGTAATTTTGATTTTGGCATGTGCCATAGAAGAGCGCAGGAACGCCGCATATGCCATACCGGGGAGTTGAATATCATCTACATATTTGCCATCACCGCGGATTAAATTTTCATCCTCAACCCGTTGCACCCGTGCACCAATTTGTCTTACACCCATCTTCTTAAATCCTATCTTTTAGCTAGCTTCTCAGCTGCTTCCATCGCAGCTGATACAATTCCCTGATATCCTGTACAACGGCAAATATTGCCTGAAATAGCTTCTCTTATTTCGGTTTCGCTTCGGTTGGGGTTTTCAGATAAAAATGCGTGGAGTGAGGTAATCATCCCCGCTGTGCAAAAACCGCATTGCAAGGCATGATTATTACGAAAAGCTTCTTGCAAAGGATGAAGCGTTCCATCTGCTTCTGCTATTCCTTCTATCGTTGTTACTTCGCAATTATCTGCCTGCACAGCAAGCATCAAACAAGAACGCACCGCATCTCCATCAACAATAACAGTGCAAGCCCCGCAAACGCCATGCTCGCATCCAAGATGGGTTCCGGTAAGACCCGCTGACTGGCGCAAGAAATCTCCCAAATGAGTGCGTGATTCCACCTTGCCTGAAACGACTTTGCCATTTACCTGCATCTGAACTTCATGTTCTTGCATTTTTATGTCTCCCATTTTTTTTACAGATTATGATCTGCTTGCTGCTTGCTCTATTGCGCGTATCAGCAATCCCTTTAGTAATCTGCGCCTATAAGCGCCTGTAACAAGACTATCATCCAAGTAATTTATTTGGCTTAATGGCTCCCGAACATGCGTTTTTATATCATCAATATCATACCTCATCCCTCGCAATACATCTTCGCATTCCGTGAATCGTCGAGGCACATCCTCAACACCGCCAATAGAAATAGCGATATCTTCGATAATATTATTATCTATTTTTATCAAACATCCTGCAGCGGCAATGGCAAAATCCCCATGCCTTCTTGCAAATTCCTGAAATCCATATCCATGGGAACCCTGCCATGGCTTTATCATTATTTTGGTAAGTAATTCATCAGGACCAATAGAGGGCATCATGTAAGCAAGCGCCCATTCTTGCATGGGTATGGAGCGTATTCCTGAAGCTGAAGCAACCTGCAACTCGGCATCATATAAAAGCGCAACCATCGGCAATTCAGCTGCTGGATCTAAATGACACAGACTTCCGCCAATTGTACCACGCGACTGAGTTTGAAAATGACCAACCCATGTCAACGCTTCCTGCATAATTGGCAAATGCTGTTTTATTGTCGGGTCTTTCGCTAGTGTTTTCTGGCGTGTTAATGCCCCTATCTCTAGCTTATCTGTTACGCTAATGCGTGCTAGCTCATCTAGCCCATTTACATCAATTACCGTCTCTGGCTGAACAAATCGCATATTCAGCATCGGCATTAATGACTGGCCCCCTGCAAGCACTTTTGCGTCTTCCTCATTTTGCAATAATCCAAGCGCATCTTCGAGAGAATTTGGCTTATGATACGTAAAAGCAGATGCCTTCATGATTTTTCCTAATATCCAATGGTAACTAATCTCAGCCTATTAATGTTAACTTTATCGATAATTTTGTCTATTGTTTTTTTCATACCGCGACAATATTATCCACAAGGTAGATTAGTTTTTCAAAGTTTAAATAAAAATAGGTCTCTTATTTTTAATAATTTCTACATAGAGAAATTATCATCGGACGAATTCACCCCCAATTTAGGAAACAATTTGGAGATAATCTTTGACTAAGTCTGCTCTATATCCAAAAAATAACGGGATAATTTATGTATTGGCTAAATTGGCCTTTGCGAGATAAAAGCTGGGATTTTCTTTTTTGCTTCTCTCACAACTATAAAAAACCCGCTGCCAATAATGACAGTTGCACCAACCAGTACATGAAGCTCAACCTTCTCAGCGAAAAATAACCATCCCAGAAACGATCCCCATATGATTTGGGAATATTGCATTGGGGCAACAAGTACTGCTTTAGAAATTCGATATGCAAAGATGATTAAAGACATAGCTATCACCGAAAATACAGCTACCAGAAATGATAGTCCTAGATGCTCTATCGGCATTGGCTTATACATAAATACCGATATGAAGCCCATTATAAACACATTTCCAATTAATGGATAAACAAGCACTAATGCCACCTGCTCCTTATCCCCGACTTTACGCAGCAAAATTGAATTAAAGGCAATGCCAAATGCAGCGGTGAGCGCCCCTAAATGCCCCAAATGAGGAACAGATAAAGTTGGCTGCAAAACAACTAACACACCGCAAAACCCAAAAAGAACTGCCAGCCATCTGCGCCATCCAACCTGCTCGCCTAGAATAGGCGCTGAAAGCGCCGTAATTAAAATGGGCGCTGAGAAAAGCAATGCATATAGCTCTGTCAACGGTATTGAAGATATTGCAAAAAAAGCACTTACAGAGGTGAGTGTCATTGCAATAACGCGCATAATCATTAATTTTGGAAAAACAGGCTTAAACGATGTGATGTCTGAGAAAAAAGGAAGGATTACAAGCGCTAATGGTATTGCCATTAATGAGGCCATAAAAACAATCTGAAACGGTAGATAATGTACAGATAGAAGCTTAACAAAAACATCATGTATCGCTAACAGACTAAATGCTATAAGCCCAAAAAGCGATCCTGCATATTTACTCATAAACCGCCCTTAAAATGCTGACTGACCTGCAAAACATAAACTATAGGTAAGTTTTTTAGTCAATCACTAACAAGATATTATAAGGTGCCTCTATTCTGCTATATCTGATTTCTAATTTAGGGTATACTTCCACCTTAACTTACTGAAAAAGCGAACAGAATGACAGAGATTGCCAAAGGGGTCCTATTCTCCACCCTCACCGTTATTTTAAGTGTGGTAACAAGTATGCTGGTTAAAATATTGGCTCAAGACGATATAGCCATTATTCATATTCTGATTTCCCGCTTTTGGTTCTCTCTTCCTATTTTATTTGTGTTTGCCTTCGCAATTCATCAATACCGCTTATTTTTTATCAATAATAAATTAGCGATGAGCCTTAGAGTTGTTTTGGGTTTAACTGGAATAAGCCTTTGGTTTCTTGCCATTCAGAATATGTCTCTTGGCTTAGCTACTGCCCTATTTCAAAGCTCAATTATTTTTGTGACACTTGCTTCCCCAGTATTTTTAAACGAAAAAATAGGTATGTATCGCTGGTCAGCTGTTATCATAGGAATGGTTGGCGTATTAATTATTACTAATCCGTTTTCCAGCTCGCTTAGTTATGGGGTCATATTTGGTATTGCTGCTGCCCTTACAGGTGCTGCTTTGTCAATTATATTAAGAAAGCTCGGAAAATCAGATTCTCCTGTTTCGGTTACCTTAGTGCATAATTGTGCTGGCTCTATTATCGTTGCAATAGTAGGTACAACTATTCTTCCAATTCCAATTAATTTTTTACACAACACAGATATTTGGATTTTATTGCTGGTGCTCGGGGTAATTGCATCTTTCCTTCAACTCTCTGTCACCCTTGCTTATCGGCATGCGGACGCTGTTGTTGTAACAACCCTTAGATACTTGCAACTCCCTGTTGCTGGCCTTGCTGGATATTTTTATTTTGCCGAGATACCAACAATCTTTGAACTTATTGGCGCTTGTGCTATTTTTCTGAGCTGTCTTGTAATTGTTTGGCGCGAATTTCTTCGTAAAACAGAAACCGTACCTGAAGAAGCAAAACTTACAACATAACTAAGCTGTGCGATTTAGGAGCTCCCTAATATTGAATATAAGTTGCTTTTACTTGGCTGTAGCTTTCCAGAGCAAAAACCGAGGATTCTCTGCCAAAACCAGATTGCTTGACGCCTCCAAAAGGCCAGTCAGGCGGAATTAGGTTGTAACTATTTATCCAAATATTACCAGCATCAAGCTTATCTGCAACACGGTGCGCGCGTGATAGATCAGACGTCATTATTCCTGCCCCTAACCCAAATGGGGTATTATTCGCCCTCTCAATAACCTCTTCCTCACCCTTAAAACTTAATACTGCCATAACAGGCCCGAAAATCTCTTCCTTTACAATTCGCATATCATCTTTGCAATCTGTAAAAATCGCAGGACTTATAAAAAACCCACCCTCGCACCCATCTGGAAATTGCCTCTCACCCCCTGTAACTAGATGAGCCCCCTCAGATTTTCCAATTGAAATATAGGATAATACTTTTTCTAGGTGATGTTCTGAAATAAGTGCCCCAATTTGAGTTTCCTCTTTCATAGGATCACCAATTTTTAATGCCTGGGTTTTGTCTCTCATCGCTTCCACAAATTTATCCAAGATTTTTTCATCAACAAAAACGCGTGTTGCGTTTGAGCAAACCTCCCCTGCTGTATAAAAATTTGCATCAAGCGCGGTTTGAACTGCTACATCGAAATCAGCATCTGCAAACACAATTAAAGGCGCTTTGCCCCCTAACTCAAGTGTTACTTTCTTTAAAGTAGAGGCAGATTGCGCTAGGATTTTCTTTCCAGTTTTAACACCGCCAGTCAATGATATTTTGGCGATGTCTGGATGTTCACATAAAGCACGACCTACCGAGAAATCACCATGTACCACCTGAAAAAGGCCAGCTGGCAACCCTGCTTCTTGTAATATCTCCGCTATCGCATTTGCGGTATAGGGGGTCATTTCTGAAGGCTTTAATATAAAGGCATTCCCCATAGCTAATGCAGGTGCTGATTTCCAACATGCTATTTGAGTTGGATAATTCCAAGCCCCAATACCAGCGCAAATCCCAAGCGGAACGCGCTCTGTAAAGCCTCTTGCACCAGACCATTTATGAGAAGTCCCTGTTAATGTGGCCGCCAGTGAGCCAAAATATTCATATGCTTCTGCACCGCATGGAACATCAGCTGAAATTGCCTCCGACCACGCTTTTCCAACATCTCTTACCTCTAGCCTTGTTAATTCTTCAAGAGAACTTGCCAGCATCCTTGCTGCACGCATCATTATGTGACCGCGCTCCTGACCTGTAAGAGAAGACCATTCGATCTGCGCATTTTTTGCAGCTGTGATTGCTTGCTCTAACAGCGCGGTATCAGTCTTTTCAACTTCTGCTATTGGCGCACCCGAAACTGGATTAATTTTAATTAAAACTTCCCCACCAGAGTTCTGAAAGCGGCCATTTATAAATGCTTTTATTCTATCCATTTTTATTGTCCAGCATATCTGTAGTTTGTGCAGTGCACGCCTAATATTCTTTGAAAAAACAGTCCCGAATTTTAGAACATATTCGTATTATGATTTTTTTCTTAGTCTGTTGAGGCAGATTAATTCTGCTACTCCTATTTGCTTAATTCTACAAGTTAGAATACTCTTTTCAAAATATAAATCGTTATACATAACAATTTAATCATTCAAAATCGTTGAGTTGCTGCACAAATCCCTACCCCAAATCCCCACAAGGACGAGTATATGCAGTTTTCTGGTAAGACATTATTTTCTGACCTATATAAAATTATATGCACTTTATCGATTGCCTTTATGTGCGCATATATTTTTCTAAGTTTAAATATCCCCGCACCGTATTTTCTAGGCAGTCTTATAGGGGTATGGGGTATTGGCGCATGTATAAGCCGCACGCGCCCTGTGCTTGTTATCGCCAAATGGTTTTACCTACCTGTAATCATAGGCATTTCTGTGCTGATAGGCACAAACTTTACACCAGAGATTCTGCAAACTGCCCAGAAGTGGCTGGTCACCGTCAGCATCATGATAATGGCCACAATATGTGTGACCATAATAGCATTTCAGTTTTTAACGAGAGTGAAACAATATGAGCCAAAACAAGCCTTCTTATGTAGCATTCCGGGCGGACAGGCAGAAGCATTAGTTATGGCGCGTGAAATGGTAGAAAAAGATTACGTAGTTGCCTTATTTCACCTTGTTAGAGTGGCTATTGTTTTTATTTCTACCCCCTTATTTTTATTGGTGATCGAAGGCCCAGAGGCAATTGAGCGCTCTAACGTGATACTTCAGGATATGCCAAATATTTCCGATCTATCTTTATTTCAAGCAGGCCTGTTTATTGGATTATGTGTAAGCGGCTATTGGATTGCCAGACTAATTAGAATGCCAATGCCACATTTATTAGGCCCTATATTCTTAAGCAGTATCCTACATTTCACAGGCATAATAGAACTGCCTAGAATTAGTGAATTCGTCATTATAGCGCAAATGACAATAGGCGCATCCGTAGGCGCAAGATTAGCGCAAATATCGTTGCTGGAGATCAAAAATGTGCTTGGCGATGCCTTTATAACGTCTGGGCTAATTATAAGTACCTATTTGGTAGTTGCCATTTTGATAACGCTAATATCAGACGTTGCATTTTTATCGATTTGGCTTGCATTTGTTCCAGGCGGCTTATACGAAGCCACCATTTTGGCTATCATCTTTGGCTTTGACGTTGCATTTGTTGTATTCCATCATTTGGTGCGGGTGATTCTTATATTTGTTTCTATGCCAATTTTCATAACCAAGTTTAGCAAATAGGCCTCCCATTTAAGTATTCCATAATTTCGGTTAACGAAAACCAGTTAGAAATTGGTTTTTCCGAAGTTCGCGTCAATGAGGAAACAAGATTTGCGTTAACGTCTCATAAAAAAGATATGTTTAACCCTCTCGGGCAGGAAGTTATGTTTTCCGTTTCTTTTAATCAAGAAACATTAGAGGCGAAAAAAAGAGTGCGTTTCAATAACGACTTAGCGATATTTGGATTGTCTATAATAGTGATGCTATTTATGTCATTATCGACGATTAATTTCTTCTCAAGATCCATCAAATATATTGAACAAGAAATTACATCCCGATCTGGAGAAATATTACCAATCTTGAATATAGAGGCCCCAACGGAAATAAGTAGTCATGTTGAAAAACTAAACGCCCTTTTCAGTAGGGTAAACGCAAATCCGAGATCGCGAGATAATTTTTTTAAATTTATCCTGCATCAATCTGGAAATACTATATCCACAATTTTGAATATTGCTTCATTATTGAGAACAGCAACTGATAGTGACGAGGTAAAGCGCCTATCACTGGAACTTGAAACTCAAAGCGAAAGCCTTGGCATATTCTTTCGACAGCACCTTAAATTAGAACAAATAAAAAACATATATCCCAAGCTTGAGTGGACGAATATTAGTACGTTAATACAAAAAACGGCTGATACCTATATGTTGGTTTCTGAAGAGGTGAATATAGAACTCAAAGTGGGACTTCAAAACCATGACTGTTATTGTGATCCCTATGTACTAGTTCAGGCAATCGAAAATATCATTCAAAATGCGATAACACATGGCGGGAAGAAACTGAGAAACATTAAAATCGAAACTCTTAATGATGCGGATTTCTGTAAAATTTATATAGATAATGATGGGGAGATGATCCCTGCAAATCTTATCAATCGTATTTTTACGCAAGGCCAAAACCAGTTAGCACCAGAAAACGGCTCTGGGGTTGGCTTGTCTATTGTAAAATTAGTGTGTGATTTGCATTTGGGGACAGTGTCTGTAACCAGCGACTATGGCTGGACTTGTTTTTCAATCTTTATTCCAAATAAGAGAAATGCATAAAACTCCAGCTGCAAATCCTATCTGCTCATTTTTTTAACGGCACTTGCGATAATAACAACATTATTGCCTGCTATTCCTGTCTATGAGAATAAAAAAAAACGCCAGATATTTTCATATCTGACGCATTTTTCTTAATCAGAAAATGATTACAGCGATGTTAAATTCACAGCTGATGTTTTACCATTTTGACCCGTTTCCAACTCATAAGAAAGAGACTGTCCATCTGATAATTCATCCATTCCAGCAGCTTTCACAGCAGAGATATGCACAAACACATCTTGCGTTCCGTCTTCAGGCTCAATAAACCCATAACCTTTTTGTGAATTAAACCATTTTACTTTTCCGTTAGCCATTTTTTATCCTCAGTTTTTATTAACACAAAAAACTGGTCTTATAAAAAACTAGCTATTCGTATCAATTAGTTATTTTCTGTTTTATTAACAGCGTAAGCTAGATACGGCTTTTCAGAGCTTTACGCAATGCTTTTTAATGAAAGACACACCCAAAACCTGCTTTATTTTAGCAAAAACGCTAAAAACCAGCCAATTTTGCATATTTTTTAACAATTTTTCTGAAATAAAAGCTACGCACTATCCGAACTGCAGTGCCAAAGCGTCTGAAATCTCATGAAGTATAGCTGGGTCATCGATGGTAGCCGGCATTACCCATTCTTCGCCATTTGCTATCTTAACCATTGTTGAGCGAACAATTTTTCCAGACCTTGTTTTTGGAAGCCTGTCTATAATTACCACCTGTTTAAAGGCAGAAACACGGCCTATTTTATCAATAACCAGTTGAACTGTTTCTGCGCAGATTTGTTCATGGGATTTCTGTTTATCTGGGTATAGGCAAATAAAACCAAGCGGTATTTGACCTTTTAAGTCATCTGCGATGCCGATTACAGCACATTCAGCAACATCTGGATGTCCTGACAAGATTTCTTCTATCTGCCCTGTAGACAGCCTGTGGCCAGCAACATTAATCACATCGTCTGTTCTAGCCATTATATAAATGTAACCATCCTCATCTATATATCCAGCATCGCCTGTTTCATAATATCCAGGAAACCGGGTTAGATATTTTTCGGTAAATGCGTCATTAGCGCCCCAAATGCTCGACAGGCAAGAGGGTGGCAGCGGAAGCTTAATTGCAATTGAACCTAGGGTATTTAAATCTGTCGCATTACCAGAATCATCTAATATTTCTATGAGATATCCAGGCATGGGTACACAGGGCGAGCCCAATTTTACGGGCAATAGCTCAACCCCAACAGGGTTGGCACAAATTGACCAGCCCGTCTCAGTTTGCCACCAGTGATCAATAACTGGAATAGATAATTTCTCTTGAGCCCAAATAATGGTATCTGGATCTGCCCGCTCTCCTGCTAGAAAAAGATATTTCAAAGATCCGATATCATGTTCCTTAATTAGCTTGCCGCTTGGATCTTCCCTTTTGATTGCTCTAAATGCCGTTGGGGCCGTAAATAGCACTTTTACGTTATTTTTTTCAATCACACGCCAGAATGCGGCTGCATCTGGAGTGCCAACTGGTTTTCCTTCGAATAAAATTGTGGTGCAACCCGCAAATAATGGCCCATAAACAATGTAAGAATGCCCAACTACCCAGCCAATATCAGATGCTGCCCAAAACACCTCTCCTTGATGGACATCATAAATATGTGACATACTCCAGCACAAAGCCACTGCATGCCCGCCATTATCTCTTACAACGCCTTTTGGCTGTCCGGTGGTTCCTGATGTATATAAAATATATAAAGGGTCGGTAGCCATAACGCCGACAGGTTCTGCTGGTAATGCAGGGTCTATCGCTTCATGCCACTCTATATCCCTGCCTGCTATCATTTCTGCCGTCACAGCGTCACGCTGATAGATAATACAGGTATGTGGCTTGTGATTTGCCTGTTTAATGGCTTCATCTAATAACGGCTTATAATAGACTATTCTGTTTGGCTCATGCCCGCATGATGCGCTTACAATTAGCTTTGGCTGACAATCATCAATACGCTTTGCCAATTCAGCAGCCGCAAATCCGCCAAATACAACCGAATGTACAACACCAATACGAGCGCATCCAAGCATGGCAATTACAGCCTCGCTAATCATTGGCATATAGATGATTACCCTATCGCCTTTGGTAAGGCCTTGCGTTAGAAGCATACCTGCAAATTTGGCAGTCGCTTTTTGCAATTCTGCAAAACTTAGTGAAGAGGCTGTCCCTGTTATGGGTGATTCATATTGAATAGCTATTTGTTCTCCGCGTCCTGCGAGCACATGCCTGTCCACAGCATTAAAACAGCTATTCATCTGACCATCAGAAAACCATTGATTTACCGGCTTATTGCTATTATCAAGCGCTGTTTTAGGCTCTATAATCCAGTCAATTAGCTTTGCAGCCTGAAGCCAAAACGCTTCTTTATCCTGTTTTTCATAATCATAAATGGATTGATAACCAGCCATATAAAATCTCCTCAAAATTATGATAGTCGTTGTGGTAAATCAGAACTTCTTTTCGGTTTATAAAAAAGGGAATGCTATAATAAAGCTAGTCTCGTTAAAGATAGCCTAACAAAAATAATAAAATAAGATAAATCCTAATTTAGCCTCTGGCTTGATTTTGTCAGATATATTTAAAATCATATATATCAGGTTACATTACCCATCAAGACCCATCGAAACCGGTCGAGATCCATCGAGATCCATCGAGAAAAGTGAATTAAAGGAGCAACCAAATGAGAGAAATCACACCAGTATATGAACTTGTTGCCAATGCTGAGAAAATAATAAAACGATTAACGCCGCATCAAGCTTTTGAGATGCTCCAAGACGAAACTGGAATTCTGGTGGATTTACGTGATATTCGTGAACTTGCCCGAACTGGAAAGATTGAAGGTGCCATCCACGCGCCGCGGGGAATGCTTGAATTTTGGGTGGACCCAAATAGTCCATATCACAAACCAGTTTTTAATACTGATAAAGCGCTTATCTTGTTTTGTGCTTCTGGCTGGCGCTCTGCACTTGCCGCTAAAACACTTATGGAGATGGGGTTTGAGCGTATATTTGATATAGAAGGCGGCCTTTCGGCATGGATAGAGGCTGATTATCCAGTAGTAAAAACATAGGAACTAAAAACATAGAACCTAAAATAACGCTAACACTATGGGGTGTCCCAAACAGGACGCCTTACTTCTGGATCTACAAGACGCATATTCTTTTTTCTCAGACTAGAAATTATGTCCATCTCGCCATCTGACAGATTAAAATCATAAATGCTTATATTCTCTGCAATCTGTTTTTTGCTTAAAGCGCGAGGTACAGTAATCACATTTTCTTGTTGAGTAAGCCATTTAAGGGTGATTTGTGCAGGCGATTTATTATGAAATTGAGCGATTTTTATAATTTCTGGATCTGTTAATACCCTTCCGCGTGCTAATGGAACATGGCACGTAACTGAAATACCATAGTGACGGCAGACAGCTAGAATTTTGTCCTGATTTATATAGGGATGATATTCAACTTGATTTGTGAATAATGGCTCAGACGAAATCTGAGCTGCTTTATGAACCAATTCAACTGTGAAATTTGAGATGCCGATATTCTGTGCAAGCCCCTCTTGCTTAGCTTTTACGAGTGCGCCTATCGTCTCTTCCAAGGGAACAGCAGGCTGTGGCCAATGAATTAATAATAAATCAACATAATCTAGTTGCAGTGTTTTTAGACTCAGCTCAACTGACCTTGCAAAATCATCTGCTTTTGCGTTTTCCTCTGTCACCTTTGTGGTAACCCAGATATCTTTTCTTGGCACAGACGCAGCTGATATTGCCTCACCCACCCATGCTTCAGAACCATATTTCCGAGCTGTATCAATATGGCGATAACCAGAATCAATCGCACAAGATATTAATTCAACCGCCTTTTCAGGCTCTGGAAACAACATGGTTCCAAAACCGATAGATGGAATATCTATCCCGCCGACGGATATTAAGGGTGATGTTTGTTTAATCATAATCAGATTCGTGCCAAAATTAAGGTTAAAATAGGATATGCTACGATACAGAGATTTTTTTGTCGAATTTAAAAATTTTTATACCGAATTTATTATTAAATAAAATATTTATCGCTATAATTATGATCTGTCCTTGAGCTATTACCAGCTGTCACTAGCTATCATATAAATAATAAAAACATTCTATTAATGATAGCCTAATAAAAACAAAAAGGTGTAAATAAGCGTGCACATATATGTAGATGCAGATGCTTGTCCGGTAAAAAAAGAAGTTGAGCAAGTAGCCACACGCCACGCAATAAATGTAAGCATTGTGAGCAATGGCGGTATAAGACCTTCCCAGAATCCAATTATGCGCATAATCGTAGTTGATAAAGGGCCTGATGAAGCTGATAAATATATTGCAAATGCCATTATCGCTGGTGATATTGTTGTAACGGCTGATATTCCACTAGCTGCCCGTGTTATTGAAAATGGCGGGCGCGCTATAAAGCATAATGGGGAAATAATAACAGAAAATAATGTTGGAAATATACTAGCTATGCGCGATCTAATGACTGATTTAAGATCTGCAGATCTGTTTGCCAAACAAAATCATAAACAATTTTCGAAGTCGGATAAGTCTCGTTTTTTGAACGCGCTTGAGAAATTAATCCAGCAATCATAAATCCCCTCATTGAGCCCCTAATTTTGAGGTTAGGTTTCTGCTAGTGATATCATAAAAAAACCAACATTTAGTGCATTTAACAATGATACTACTCACCATAAAAATCAATCAATGCATGCTCTGCCAAGCGGCCAGATACAAATAATCCAGGAATGCTGGAGATTTTCAATTCTTTTATAGCATCTACAGAAAATCCCAATTTATTCTTCTCTCTCTGAAAATCATTTAACGCAGTTATCAGTGCCTGTTGCTGCTCTGGATATTGAAGAAGCAGTAAGGACGCCTGAATCTCAAGCAAATCTATACCCTGTGCTATTTTTGGATAAGCCTCAAATAGGATATCTGCTAATTCAAAATCTCTATATTCAAATTGAACTTGTTCCAACATAATCTCTTTTGCTGAATCAGCTAACAAGGCTATAGAAGGATTGCCATCCCCCCCTTTCATAAAATCCAAATTTAAAGAGCCAAATTCTAGATTAACATCCAACTCAGCTAGGCCATCAAGCTCTAACGCGATAAAATTGCTATAATGTTTTTCATCTATTTCATAATTATATTCGTTTCTGAAACTCGCCTTTAGATTATCTGATTCAACAAACTTGCGAATTTTTTCAGCTGTCGCTTTATTAAAATTCTTAACAGCAGATATTGGTATTTCAAGTTCAGACAACATACTATTGCCGCTTATTATCACGCCTGAATCAGTGACTATATCCGACATTCGAAGCTCTGCTATATAAATTGGGAAGCCCTCTGACAAAATAGCAACATCTGTGAAGCCTAGATCATTTATACCAAAAAGCTGCGATGCATTTTGGTAAACCGCTTCTTGTGAGCTAAAATCTATCCCTAAATCTAACCCTTCAACATGAAATTCAGCTATCGTTATATTTGTTTCTTCGGGTTTTACTTCAAATTCAAACCCCTCAATTAATAACGCCTCAACGATATTCTCATCGATTTCTAATTTACCTTCTTCTATGACGGTTTTAATTTCGCCTTCTGGTAATAGTAACACAACGTCTTCAACATTCATTTTCGAAATACCAAATGCACGATTAATGTGAGGCATAATTTCAGTTTCATTTGAAACAATAGCCGCAATGACAGACTCTAAATCCAGATCTGATAACTCGACTTGGCCAGCTTCAAATTGATAGCGTTCACTAGTTAGGATTCTACTATCATCTATGATTGAACCATCAATATTTATGTGCTCTGCATTTGCGTTTTCAACCCCCCTAACCAATAGATTGCCAGAAGCGGTTATCACATCGTCCTGCGAGTCCCCTTGCGCGTTAAGCAAGAAATCTTCAGCCTCAAACTTACCAATATCTAATGCTTGTGATATTGAAAGGATCGTTTTAAACGCGCTATCATCGATAGATAATAAAGTATCCCCTACATTCAAACTTAATTCTTCAATTTGAAGATGTGATGCTGTTAGTGCAAAGAGCAGATCATTATATGAAAATGTCATTTCCATATGTGATATGTCAGCATATTCTAATTTGTCTGAGCTGCCCGCAATTTCAATCTCATCTGCTCGTAATATTTGCTTGCCAGCAATATGATAGACAGGATTTTCGAGAATTGCAGAGCGCCTAAATATATTCACCCTAATATCATCATAAGTTATCTGGGAATCAGCAAATATTGATTGTGATGTCTGGTTAAGCTCTTCTATTGCTTCAATCGCATTCTGCTTTAACAGTAAGGGCACTAACAAATACCCCCCGCCAAGAAGGCCCACTATTGTCAAGATTATTATTAGAGGTTTTTTCAAGAGAACATTTCCACCATTTGAGTATCACATAAAGATTGGCATTATTATTCATTCGGGTCAAACCAATCTGGCGGGCCAAACCAATTTGGTGGGTCAAACTAATCTGGCTATCTAAGCTAAATTTTTAAGAAATGAAGTTCTGATTTCATTGCGTGTCAACAGCGCTGGGAATATACTCATCTGATAGAAGTTGAACTATCAGAATAATTGGTGGAACCCTAAAAAATCCTTAAAAAATTTATATAATTAAAATTATGGAATTTAATATGTCAGATATCGAGCTAACTGCTGAAGCATTCGCCCAACTAAAAAAAGAAAATTCCAAATTAAAATTAGAAGCCAATTTACGCAGGTCATTATCTACTCAGCTGGAAAAGCAAAAAAAAATTGCAGATGAGGCAAAACAAGAAGCTCAAGAGAAATCTGCAGAGCTTGAAGTGCTCTCTGCCAAATTAGCAAAATATCTCTCTCCGCAGATTTACGAGCAAATTTTCTCAGGTCATCAAGATGCCAATGTTACAAGTCAAAGAAAGAAGCTAACCATATTTTTTTCAGACATTGTTGGCTTTACGGACATAACAGAGCACCTGGAATCAGAAGAACTAACCAGCCTTATCAATTTTTACCTAAATGAAATGTCAACGATTGCACTCAAATATGGTGGAACGATTGATAAGTATATTGGGGATGCTATTCTTATATTCTTTGGTGATCCAGACTCCAATGGCTATGCAGAAGATGCAAGTAATTGCCTTAAAATGGCAATTGAAATGCAAGAAAAAATGCGAGAGCTCACTGATGTCTGGGGCAAAAACTTCAGCTTAAAATCTGCTTTGAGCATACGAATTGGTATTAATACTGGTTTTTGTACGGTGGGAAATTTTGGCTCTGATAATCGGCTGGATTATACAGTCATTGGCTCTCCTGTGAACCTGGCATCAAGATTGGAAAGCACTGCTAAGCCCAACAATATTATTGTATCAGAGGAGACATATCTTTTAGTTCGAGATTTGTTTAAATTAGAGGAGATTGGAGAAATAAAACTCAAAGGAATTTCGCGCCCTGTAAAATATTATGAGGTTATAAGCGCGCAACAGGCAGAAATGGCGCCACTGAAAATAAATACAACCCACTTAAAGTTGGAAATAAATGCAAGCGCTTTCGGAGAAGATGATTTAACAAACCTTGAGAACATATATCTGCAGATGAAACAACAAGTTGAACAATCAAGATAGAAAATATATCAGCGAGAAGTATCCAAATCACTGCACGTTCACTATCTTAAAAAATCAGGCTGTTATTTCTTCCAAGGCAGTTGTAAGCGTATTTTTTATCGCTTCATCTTGATAAAATTGCGTAGTGATGAATTTCTCAATACTCATGCCACTCTCATTATAAGCAAGTTCTAAAACATTATTTGCAAGATCTTGTTGCTCTAATTTTTGAAGGCACGCTGCTTTGTAAAAAAGGCTTGTCCGAGTATCAATTTGCATCTTCTTAAAACTTGAAATGGCCTTTTCATATTCACCTAGTAAATAATAGCACATGCCATGTGTTTCTAGAACAAGCTCAGAGCAGAATGGGTCGATCCTCATGGCGCGTTCAATCTCCACAAGCGCCCTATCAGGCTCCCCTAGGTAACATAGTAATATTGCGTATCTTGCAATGTGATAGGTATCACTCGGGCAAATCTCAATTGCCTTTTCATGGTGGAAAATTGCCTTTTCCATATCCCCTTCAAACATGAGTTTAATCGCACCCATAATACGATGTGCCTCTGGATCATTGGGGTCCAGCTCCATGGCTTTATTCACAGAGGCAAAGGCCTCTTGCATCCAGCCTTCTGGCATTTCATCTTGAAACCACTCAGCATTATTTGCCAGCGAACAGGTTTTCCACGCAAAAGCTCTTGCATAGGATGGATCTAATTCTGTTGCTTGCGTAAACAGACTTAACGCTTTTTTATTATTCTCAGCAGAGATAGAACTTCTTCTGTGATACTCTAACCCTTGTAGAACCAAATCATAGGCTTTTAGATTTTCTGGTTTTACATTTGAAATTTTCTTAATTTCATCTCTCTCAACATTACCTACAATGGTCGAAACAATGGTTTCAACCAGACTATCTTGAACATCAAAAATCTCGTCCATATTTGTATCAAAATTATCAGACCATAATGTTTCTGTTGTTTCTGTGGATAGCAGACTTGCACTAATCCTCATACGATTGCCAAGCTTGCGAACTTTTCCTTCAAGCAGGTACCTTACCCCAAGTTCAGCTCCAATATCTGAATGGCTTTTTTCTTTAGATGCGTAAGAGAAACTAGCATTGCTGGAAATAACCAAAAGTTTTCGATATCGTGATAATGCTGAAATTAAATCTTCAGAAAAACCTTCACAAAAATAGGCCTGTTCCTCATCATTTGATAAATTCTTAAATAAAAGTACCGCTAGCGACCCTGGCTCTTTTCCTGAAATCTCAATTTTTGGCTTGTTTTCAGGACTGACAAACCCGCGCTGCGCGCCCTTACATTTCAGAACATTATACGCCTTAATTGGTCTGCCAATATTTTTGAGTTCAAGCTCGCCTGCATCTTCATAAGATACCTTAACTTTCATACTCACCATATCAAAAACGCCTTGTGAAATACAGATACCGCCAGAAATTGCCTGAGATTCCAACCGAGCTGCGATATTAACAGAATCGCCAAACAAATTGCCCTCCTGCACCATTACATCGCCAATATTAAGCCCAATTCGAAAGTCCATTTTATCAGACTCTGCCAGCTCACTATTTTTTACCTTGGTAGCATTCTGGATCTTCACCGCGCATTCTAGCGCTTTTACCGGGCTCAGAAATTCAGCCAAAACGCTATCACCAGCTGTGTTGAATATGCGCCCTTCATATTCATCGATGGAGGCATCAATAAGCGCGCGCGCTGTGCCTAGATTTTCAAGTGTTCTAACTTCATCTTCTGACATTAATTTGCTGAAATTCACAACATCCAAGGCAAGTATTGTCGCTAATCTTCTTTCCATCATTTATCCCTTTACCGTAACAGAACTGTCTATATTAACTGAATTTTTTCTGTTCAAATCGAATTGAGCTCCGATGGAACGACGCATTATCATTAACTAATGTAATGGTGGTATAATATTGGTAAGATTTCAATAGCCAATCAAGTACTTATTAACCAGAATCGCCAAAAGCTGGCGCACTCCCCACTTTTGGCTGTAACTACCGTCTCATATTTAAAGATTTATTCCGAATTCTCTATTCCCAAATCTCTATTCTGGGATTACCGTTTGATTATGCTCCCCCAATCCTTCAACGCCAAGCGTTACGATATCGCCCGGTTTTAGATAAATAGGTGGTGTCATGCCAAGCCCAACACCAGGCGGAGTGCCAGTAGAGATAATATCCCCTGGCATTAAGCTCATAAATTGACTGATATAGTGGACTAGGAACGCAACGCCATATACCATCGTGGAGGTTGAGCCATCCTGCATTTTTTGACCATTTACGCTCAACCACATAGATAAATTCTGCGGGTCTGGGATTTCGTCTTTTGTTACGAGATATGGGCCAAGCGGACCAAAGCTGTCACATGATTTCCCTTTCGTCCAATGCCCCGAGCCCTCCAGCTGATAGGTGCGCTCTGATATATCGTTACTTGCCGCATATCCTGCAACATAAGACATCGCATCTTCGAGCTCTACATATTTCGCTTTCTTGCCAATGACCACAGCCAATTCAACCTCCCAGTCAGTTTTAACACTTCCGCGAGGCAGTAAAATGGGGTCAGTTGGCCCACAAATAGCACTGGTTGCCTTCATAAAAATAACAGGCTCTGGAGGCACTTCCATACCCGCTTCTTTTGCGTGATCTGCATAATTAAGTCCAATACAGATAAACTTGCCAACCCCGCTCACACATGCGCCAAGCCGAGTGGATTTATCCAAAATTGGCAGGGTGTTGAGATTAATTTTGGAGAGCTCAGACAGCTTCTCATCAGATAGATTTTGGGCTGTTATATCCTCTATATATGCCGATAAATCACGAAGATTTCCATGCTCGTCAATCACTCCTGGCTTTTCATCCCCTGCCGCACCAAATCTAACCAACTTCATTTTTAATCTCCTAATTTTTTTTACTCAGGCTGTATAATAGTCAATGTTCTTATTTATAAAAGATAATTTTCTGTTTATTATCAAAACAGATTAACGCAAATCATATGCAGATAGTTTTGTTCTGAATATGCATTATGAAATCAACCTATTAAACGTAGCCAAAGCGAGCCTGTCATGAAAACATCCCATATAACCAACGAAGCAATGGCCAACAGAGTGTCAAAATTCAAAACACTTAAGCCACTTTCAATTCAGAAAGACACTAATATCCCTTTGGAAGGGCGCGATGTGGTTTATGCAAGACAGCTGTTATCTGTCATTGGACTTGATCCTAAAGAGGGTAGCACACCCATAAATTCAGGCGCTCCGATTGTTGGGGCGGGCGGAATAACAATGACGCTTGCAAAATGCCCTCCAGGTCAAGGCCCTGGTTTGCATAATCATGTTAATACGGTTGAAACATTCACGGTTTTAGAAGGACGGTTTGATGTGTGCTGGAATGACGATGGTTCAGGCATTGTCACTCTGGAAAAGTTTGATACTATTTCTGTTCCGCCTGGCGTGTGCCGTTCGTTTAAAAATTCTGGTAAGACAGATGGCCTTCTTCAGGTAATCATATCTGGCGGCGTTCATGATATGAATGATATTGCCTTTACCCCAGCTGCTGCCGATAAAATAAATGCGGTTGAGCCTAACCTTGTTGAAAAATTCAAAGAGGTCGGGTTCAAATTTAATGCAGGCATAGATACAGAATAGCTAGTCGAATTAGAAAAAGACTAAAACCCTGCCGCCATTCCATCTTTACGAGGGTCAGAACCTGCGCTCAGTACGTTTGTTTCGCGGTTTAGATAAATGGCCTGAGAGCCACCTATAGGAATTTTAGCCTGCCTGATTTTATGCCCCATAGTTGCTAGCGCATGCTGTATTGATTGAGGAATAGTTGTTTCAAGATCTATTTGATCAGAGAATGGATCTGGGAAGAAGCGCGGTTTGTCCTGTGCCATTTGAATATCTAATCCATAATCAAAATAACGAGATAGAAACTGCATATGTCCAAATGCTTGATACTCCCCCCCCATAACGCCATAGGACATAACCAGATTATCATCTTTGGTTACAATACTTGGAATTATCGTATGCAAGGGGCGTTTGGATGGTTCTAGGCGGTTTGGATGACCCTCTTCGAGAACAAATCCCATTCCTCTATTATGAAGCAAAACACCTGATTTGGGGGCAAGCAGCCCAGATCCAAATGCGTTATATACGGTATTTATAAGTGAGCAAGCGTTGCGATCCTTATCAATGACGGTAATGTAAACGGTGCTGGAATGGCGCGGCAGGGAAGAAGGTGGTAGCGGGGATATCGGCCTGTCTGCTTTAATCTGGCTTACCAGTTCTGATGCATATTCTTGTGATAATAATTGCTGGACTGGCACAGAGCTAAACTCTGGATCTGCAAGAATAGCAGCCCTATCACGGTAGGCAAGTTTTCCAGCCTCGATTTCATAATGAATACGCTCAAGATTAATAGGATCATTGCCAAAGCAACTTATCTCAGAGACCATATTTAATAAAAGCAGCGCAATAACACCCTGACCATTTGGAGGACATTGCCAGACTTTATGACCTCTAAATTCGGAACTGATCGGCGTTACATAATTGGCAATAGCCGCATCGAAATCGTCTTTTTGATGCAGGCCGCCAAGGGCTGTTAATTTTGCAAGTATATCATCAACGACCCAGCCAGAATAAAAACCTTCCCTGCCCTTCTTGGCTATTTCAGCGAGTGTCTTTGCAAGATTTGGCTGTTTATGCAGAAAACCAATTGGCAATGTTTTTCCGTTTACCAAAAACAGATCTGATAATTCTTGATCTCCTTTAATCAACTCCGATGTGTTGTTAAAATCAAAGGCAACACGTTGCCCCACCGGATATCCGTCATTTGCATATCCGATCGCATATTCAAAAAGGTCTCCAAGTGGTTTGCTGCCATAATCCTTATTTAAATTCACCCACGCATCTACCGCTGTTGGAACCGTTACGGAATGCGGTGATTGCTGCGGGATAGTATCAAAACCATTAGCAATGAGCCAGTCAGCAGATAATCGTTTTGGCGCACGGCCAGACCCATTTATAGCAATTGGTGTTTTGCTATCTGCTGGCAAATATAAACAAAAGCAATCGCCGCCAACGCTTGTAGACGAAGGCTCTACCACACATTGTACTGATACAGCTGCAATAGCAGCATCCACCGCATTACCCCCTTTTCTGAGCACATCTAAGGCCGCAGTGGTCGATAATGGATGCGAGGTACTAACCATCGCATTTGAAGCATATACAGGAGAGCGGCCAGGTTGCTGAAGATCACGCCCCAATTGCTTAAGATCATGCATAATATGCCCCTTTTGATGTTGCCTTGATATATTGAAACTTGCTTTTTTATACTCTAATTAAGGTGCTTTGATAGCTCATATGATAGGCGCAATAACATTTTATCAGAATGTTTTTTACCAATCATAGACAAGCCTATCGGACAATTCGATACTTCTGCAACCGGCATGGTTACTTGCGGTAATCCTGTTAATCCTGAAATACAGGTCAGAGCCATCGTATTTTGTCTAAATGTCTCTAGCTCAGCAGCAGGCGTTGCTACTAATGGTGCAATAACAGGAGCCGTAGGTATCACTAAAACACAGCCATCTTCCATAATCTCATCTAGCCTCTCGCAGACAGACTTTCTGATGTTTTGAGCGTGTTTATATTCTGTATCTGTAATCTGCTCTGCCATTTCAAATCGCTCTTTGATACCAGGGCCAAGTGTTGGTTGATGCGCCTTTACCCATTTAAGGGTGGTAGATTTAACCTCATAGGCTTGAATGATTCTAAAGGCTTCACGCCATTCTAAATAGGCCCCTTTATTTATTTCAATCTGATTTCCAAATGGCATTAATGTGTTAATTTTATCACAAACAGAATGAAGCGATTGCTGCACATCATCTATTGCTTGGGCAAAGGCATCTGATGCCAAATGAAAAATGCAATCTGAAATATCGCAGGCTTGATCTGGTAGCAGAACATCACCGATTATTTTCAATAATTCAGCATCACGGGCAAACCATCCAGCTGTATCAAATGAAGGCGCCATCTCTGTTGCACCTGTTAAATCGATCTCACCATGGGTAGGTCTTATACCATATAATCCGCAAAAAGCAGCAGGCACTCTCACCGAGCCACCTGTATCACTGCCAATTGAAAAATCACACAAAGAAGCAGCAACGCTAGCAGCAGATCCAGACGAGGATCCTCCTGCCATTCTATCACGTGCCCGAACATTTACAGGAGAGCCATAATGCGCATTAATCCCTGTTAGGCTGTAGAAAAACTCATCGCAAATGGTCATGCCTGTTAAACAAGCACCATTATCCAGAAGTTTTTGGACAAGCGGCGCGGTTTGTGTTGCCGCTTTGGTTTGCGCAAGAAAATCAGGGTTGCCATTGCCTGTTTTGTGCCCCGCTACCGCAAATAAATCCTTTACCATAAAATCAAACCCTTTGAGGGGGCCTGTGTCAGCCCCTTCTACCGGGCTTGTTAAATCATGAGGTACATTCGCACCAATTTGAACTTTATCATACATCTTCATGCTCATTTCTTGGCAGGGGCAGGCCTATTCATTATTGAAATTATCAACCATACAACGCGCCTGCTTATACAGAAGAGGGTTTATCAACTTGCGCACTGTACCAGTCAAGTATCTGCTCTCCATCCCAACATACCACACCAGGTTTTTGCATCATGGTCTCAAACGCCTCTTTCACATAGCGAATACGGTGAGGTGAACCAGAGAGATAAGGATGCATTGCAACAGCAATAATCTTTGGTCTGTCCTCACTTTCGGCATAAAGCGTATCAAAATAATCAATAGTTCTATCTCTGTAAGTGTGTGATTCATGATGCTGAATTGCCATCATAACAATATCATGCAGCTCATAATTATAGGGCAAAGCTGCAATTGGGTTTGTTTTTGTCTTAACCCAAACAGGTTCATCATCAAGCACCCAATCACCAATATATTCCACACCATTCTCAGCTAGATAATCCATCGTATCATATGTCTGTGTGAGGCCAGGGCCAAACCAACCGCGTGGTTTTTTCCCGCAGAATTTCTGAATAATCTCCATTGTTTTTTCAATGCTTGCACTCTCATCATCAAGCTTATGCATTGGTATTTGCTCATAGGCATGCGCATTGAATTCCCATCCAGCTTCAAGACACGCTTCTGCAACACGCGGATATTCAAGACAAGTGCGTGCATTCAAGGTAACGGTTGGTCTGATACCAAGAGCATCCAGCATGTTTTTTATACGCCAAAAGCCAACCCGCATACCATATTCATGCCAGCTCCAATTCGGAAAATCAGGAAGCATAGGAGCGCCTTGAGGCGGGGTGATAATCATTCGTGCCATTGGCCTTGATATATCCCATACCTCCAGCGCCAGAATAGGCCAAATCACAACACGTGCATTATCAGGCAAGCTCAACGGAGCTCTGTCAATAATTGCGGAGTAAGGCAATCTCTGATTAGGATGAATGGGGTTCATGAACGCACTCCTTTAAATTCCACAATAATTTTCTTTTAGAACTTTTTCTAAACATTTATAGCTGTTCTTATCGTTGCTAAGCTGACCACATTTTTGAGTGCTAATAAAGTAGCGACTTTTTATTTTTTCATTAATCTGCGTTTTATTCACACCGCATTAACGAAAATAACTATTTTACGTAACATATGCGGCATCCCACAAATCGCATAATCTTTTGAATTTCTGTGACATCTCCCGGATTGCTTGACTATCATCAATCTTCCCACTCATCCAACTCTTTGCCGATTCTGCAAAAATGGTTCTGCCCACTGCAAATCCTCTAACAAAAGGCTGTTGAGCTGCCACGCTAAATGAGTGCGCAAGAACTTCCTCACTTGCTTCTAGCCCTAAAATCACAATGCCTTGAATATGAGGGTCATTTTGCTGAATAAGCTGGGTTATATTCTGCCAAGCGGACTGCGAATTAGTCGGCTCTAGCTTCCACCAATCTGGAAATATCCCAGCAGCATAAAATCTGCGCATCACCTGTGCTGTCGTCTCATCATTCACTTTGCCTATTTTAGAAGGAATAATCTCAAGCAAAAATTCAAGATTATTACGCCTGCTAGCAGTATATAGCCGCAACAGCTGCTCTAATTGTACATCCCACATTGCCGCCTCGTCATCTGGATGGGCAAAACACAGACATTTGACAATATGGTTTCTTGGCCATTCTGCAAGGCCGCCGCAATCCAGCCCTATTTGCGGCTCAAAGCGAAGTGGGTGTGAGCCTGGCAATTCAGCAGGCCGTCCAATCCAGAGATTATAATCAGATGCTTGGTATAAAGTCTCTTTGCCAAGCCTCTCATCACATAAAATACCAAAACCATCATTATGGGCTGATATTTGGATGGCGGCTTGTAAACATAACTTCTTAAATAGGGCGATTTTTGTAGGCGTTGCCCCATCAATATCTTGCATCTGGCTTCTATGATCAAACGCAAATATTCGCACCGATGGTTTTTCCAAGGGGTTTTGCCTGTTTGGCCTATTAGTAGACCAGTGAATTTGCGCCAACTCAGGATCATTTCTGAGTTCTGTGTTAATAATGCCTCGATCGAGGAAAAACTGAAGCTCGTCCCAGCTTGGATAAGCAGGGGTGCATCCATGCCTACTCACCGCAAGAGCGCCGCATGCGTTAGCATAGGTTAGGGCAACTGGCCATTGTTTACCAGTTAGCCAGCCACGCAGCAAACCTGACATAAACCCGTCCCCAGCCCCAAGCACATTAAATACATCTATTTTAAATCCAGGGCCTGTTTGCCCCTCATCAAGACTATCTGGTATTTCACCCTCAAATGCCGCCGCGCCCATCGGGCCTCTCTTGCATATAAGCGTTGCATTGCTAATCTTGCGCACATTGCGCAATGCTTCAATTGTATCAATAGTACCACCTGCAATGTGAAACTCTTCTTCTGTGCCAACGATTAAGTCAAACAAACCAAGGGTTGATTGAAGCTTTTTTGTGACTTGTTCACTCTCAACAAACCTACTCTCGCCTTCGCCATGGCCTGCTACCCCCCATAAATTTGGCCTGTAATCAATGTCCAACGCAGTTTTAATCTTATTCTCTCTTGCTATTCTCAATGCTTTGAGGGTTGCCGCTTCTACCTGCGAGTGGCTCAGATGGGTTCCAGTTGCACAAATACAGCTGGCAGAGGCAATAAAGTGAGCATCAATATCCTCAGGCGTAAGACCCATATCTGCACAATTCTCCCGATAAAAAATTAACGGAAATTGTTCATTATCTCGAATTCCAAGAAGCACCAGAGCCGTTAGTCGTTCTGGATCGGTTTTAACGCCTTGTATGGACACACCTTCTTTTTGTAATTGTTCTTTTATAAAACGGCCCATATGTTCATTACCCACAGCGGTAATTATAGCAGATTTAAGCCCTAATCTTGCCGTGCCACAGGCAATATTTGTGGGGGAGCCTCCAATATATTTATTGAAAGATCCCATTTCCTCAAGCCTGCCACCAACTTGCGCCCCATATAAATCAACTGAACTTCGCCCAATCGTAATTACATCAAACTTGTGTGTCATCTCTCAATACCTTGCGTAACGATTCATAGTTCACCAGCACCAATCCAGCGCTAATAATAAGCAACCAAACCCCTTGTTAATATGCCTAAAAACAAACCACCTGTCCTATCAAAGGATAATGTTATACAAGAAAACGATTATCACCAAAACCCAAATTAGTCATCTGTACACAATATCGAAATCTGCTTTGGCGAGTGCCACCCCATAGACGTCCCCCCTGTAAATGTAATAGATTTTTGCTAGATTTTGAGATTTTTTGTAAAGTGTTCTTTAAAGTGTTTTTTTAAGGTGATTGAAATGAAGTTGGAACTTGTAGAAATTGAAACGGATACACACCCATTAGATGGGCTGCTATATCACCCAGAGGGAAGACCAACTCGTGGTGCTGTGATGATTTTCCATGGAAATACAATGAATTTTTATACAGGTGCACCGCGTTTCCTGCCGCCTATGCTATGTGAGCTTGGATATGCTTGTCTAAGTTTTAATCGAAGAGGGCACGATATATTAAGTATACGCGATTCAAGACTTGCCGTTGGTGCCGCCTTGCAAACCACCGCTGAAGGCATTGCAGATAATCAGTATGCTGCGCGCTGGATGTCCAACAAAGGATTTAACAATCCGATATTAATAGGTCACAGTAATGGCGGATTTCTGGCTGTACAACATGCTGCTGCAAATCCAGATACAGCTGCATTAATATTATTATCAGCGCATGGAGGGGGAACCGTAGCCGAAAAGCTAGCTGCCCGAACAGGTTTATTAGGCGCTAGCAAAACCGATGAGCTCCGCGAACGCGCAACACAAATGATTGCAGAAGGCAAAGGAGATGAGCTAATAATACTGCCTGGCTGGTGGTATGTGGCAACAGCAAATAGCTATATTGATAGACTTACAACAATGCCTGATACGGTTGAAACAGCACCTAAAATCAGCTGTCCATCTTTATTCATCAGAGGAGATATGGAAATCCCAGAGGCCTATCCTGCTGAAGATTTTGCAGCCGCAACTTCTGGTATATGTGATGTAGAAATCATAGATGATTGCGATCATTTTTATCGAAATAAAGAGGATGTGGTAACCCGCATAGTCAAAAGCTGGATTACAAAGACGATTATGGTGTGAGAGATTACAGAAATATCCTCCCCAAAAATAAATTTACAACTCACAGTATTTGGCCTAATTCTAGTTCCATAAGCGCTCGCTTTGAGTATGGGTTTATAACCCATATCACAGCAGGATAAGGGGGAATAGCGATGGCAGACATTATTCAATTGGATGAAGATTTATCACCAGCAATTTCGGCATTGGCGCATTCTTTGTCAGCTGAAATTGGTGATGATAATGTGCCAAGTGATAAGTTTGAGAATGTCGCAAATATATTGCTCAATGGCTTGTTAGATTTCCCAAAAATCAAGTCAAAGCTATCTTCATTACTAACCGATGGCAAGGTATGTATTTGGGGCAATAATTCTGACCAATTGCAAATTTTGTATCACGCAACCTCTTCTCCTGATGCTGGAATGCCACATGACCATGGTACGTCTTGGGCATTATATTTTCAAGTATCTGGAGTTACAAGAATGAGTGTTTATAAAGATGCACTCGGTAAAAAGCTTCCAAACGAGTCTGAAAAAATTGAATTAGATAAAGTATTTGATATGAACCAAGGTACCGGTATTTATTTTCCCCCAGGGTCAGTTCACAGTGCGGCTCATCCTTCTGCGCCAGCTGCTTGGATCAGGTTAACGGGTCAAGATCTTACAAAACTACCCCGCCAAGTTTATGATGAAAACACCGGGCTAAAAAAATAACACTTTATTTACAGAATTTCACTTTCCAAAATGTTCTTTAAAAAAAGCTAAAACATCCGAAATAGCTTCTTTTTGAACATCATTTACGATGTAATCACCATCTTCACCAAGTAATGGATATACATATCCGTGTAGGTTGTGATTATAACTTTTCCAAATAACATTTTTCTTTTGTTCTTCAAGTAATTCATAACTCAATCTAAATATACCCTGAAGCTCATCCTGATCTCTGCCCATTATGAACAGAGGTGTAGTTATTGGTTTAATTCGGTCTATTGCGAGTTTCATATCAATTCTACTACGCACCTTCTGAGTGGATTGCATTTGCATTGATTCTATATCACGAAGCTGAGTTGTTGGATTTATGGTCACGCTATCATCAGGATTAAGCGCTAGATACTCGTGTGAGGCAGGCTCACTTGCGACCGCTGCACAAACACCGTGATACTCGCTAGCCAACTTCAATATCATTTCTCCAGCATGGCTCATTCCCAACAAACCAACTCTTTCAGCATCTATCTCATCATATTGTTTTATCGCTTCAATGATGGAAATCTCATCCTCATACTCTAGCGGCGAACGATTGAACATTTCCCTGCCCTGCCTCTTATCGTGTATTAATTTACCACCATTGTTATACCCAAGTTCTACTTCTGTCCGATAACGAATCCACCCGCATGCATATCCCTGCTCAAGAAATCGGTCAATAGTATAGCGCCTATTCTTACTATATTCCTCTATCCATTTCATTCCTTCTCCGCCATTGCCACTAGCAAGCAAAACAACAGGGAATGGCCCATCACCATTTGGCAATTGCAATCCAATTGGGGTATAAAGTCCATCGATAGTTTCAATATAAATTAGATACGTTTTGTGACCATTTATAGATTTTTCGATAACCGGCTGGTCTAATCTAGACAATTTAGCTTTTTTCAAAGATGGTCTCATTATTTCTCCTCTGTTTAATAAGTTATACTTCTTATTATAAAAATATTAATCATCTCTAACCAATCTTATTATTAGCCTTATTTACATAATTATTTGAAGTAATTTAGATCTTCCTTGTTTGGTTCCCAAGAGGCATTAGTTGGCCATTCCTTTGTTCTTGAAACCATCGTTTTTCCATATCGGACTCTGAATAGAATGGTTCGCTCTGGTCCATTTGTAAATTCATGAAGCTCACCACGAGGGTGAACCACTAAACCACCTTTTTTTATTTCAATCTCTTCGTCAATGGTTCGCATAACACCACCTCCTTCAAAACAAAAATAAATTTCGGTTGCATCTGGATGACAATGATTAGGGCTAACCTGACCGGGCTCCCAACAAGCAATTGAAACATCTCCCTCTCCAAACAATCCCAATTTTTTTTCCACATGTTTGATTGGATCAAACTCTTGTTCTGAATCAAAATCATATGTATCCATTTTTCTCTCCTTATCCTAATTTCATAAAAAAAGCCGATGTAACACAAAAACAATTACTGCTACACCGGCTAATAAACATTTCTGATGATCTCTATTTTTTTGGAATCACAGGCAACAATACATAAGATTTTTGTGCTTCTGTATTATGTAGCGTTACTGTTTTTCCGAATATATCAAGCGGCCTATCTCTAGGATCATCATGTAAAAATGGCCCTACACCTGTAAATTTATTTTTCATATTGGACAAACCACCATCCGCACCGCCCGGATATACATAATCACGTCCGCGCACAGACAAAGCAATCCGGAACCCTTTTGGCAGTGAAATACAGCTCGGCCAGATTTCAATATCAAGCTCATAAATTTCGCCTGGATTTAATGGCTGTTTTTCGTCATGTGTATGATATGGACGGTCAGGACGAGTAAGCGCGTCATCAAGCTTGCGATGAGATGCACGCAGCCATCCTTGGGCAATTGGAGTATGCGGGTCAAGCGCGCCTTTAAATACTACCTCTTTAAAATCTGGATAAAACGCACGTACCACTAAAAACAAATCAGCGTCTGCAGACTCAGAGGACACAAACAATTTAGCAGCCATGGGACCAGTAACTTCCATTTCCTCTTCAAGCGGTTTCGTTGTTAAAGTTACACCGTCTCCCATCGGGTCATAAGAGATTGATTGCGAATTCGATGGCGCAGTTTCATCCAGTGTCATATTTTCATAATTCAAATAAAATTTAGACCAGTTTGTACTTGGCAAGGGCCAATCTTGCTCGAAACGTTCAACAAACTTCTCGCCCGGGTGTCGTACCTGCAACTGCACACGCGGTCGCTCATCCCAACCGTTATTTTCACCTTTTAAAAAGTGCGCGAAAAAAAGTTTCTGTATGTTTATCCCATAATCAGTATAGAATTCAGTCCAATGCTCTTTTCCGTGAACCTCCAACCATTTGTTCTTTGACGCAGCTTGCGTATATGCTTCGAAATTTCCTCTCGGATGAAGGCCCTGCCCTCCCCAATTTGAGGATGTTAGCATTGGTACTTCTACCTTATCCCAATCAGGGTTTCGACTCTGAAAATACTCTGTTGTGACCAAATCGTTTTCGTACAAATCTTTATCAAAATCGCATCTATTTGAGCCTAGTTCTTCTGAGGTTAGCGTTTCTGGCCCAGATACCCAATCACCATTCATTCTGCTTTGATATCCATTTTCGCCGACACCATATTGAACAGATTTAACCTGCATGTCATACCAGTTCTTGCCGAATAAACATAATATACCACCATGATGAGACATATCTCGGTAAAAGTCTGCGGCGCCTTCCCATGCGCAAATAGCAGCAAGTCCTTCTGGCTGTAGTGCAGCCGTCTGATACTGATTCATAGCATAGTAAGATATTCCATTAATCCCGACTTTACCATTGCTCCAGCTTTGTTTTGAAGCCCAGGTAACACATAGTCCCTGGTCCTGTGCCTCTCGCAATGACCATAAATCTACATATCCCGGAGAACGTCCACAACCTCGGGAATCAACACGGACTACAGCATATTCGTCTGGAACCCATTTTTCTGGGTCAACAACTTCCCAATTTTGATATTTATTTGTTGAACCAGCAGGTACGTCTGGCTGATTCTTGCACATTATATTCCAGCATGTCTCATACCCATCTTCAAAATGGAGATATTTTCCGTACGGGCCATAAGATAAAATCACTGGATACTTGCCTTCTTTGATAGGGCGGTAAATATCGGCTCTTAGAACGACCCCATCATCCATCTCAATTGGAACATCCCAATCAATTACCATCCCATCTCTTATTTCCGATTTAAAAGTATAAATGTCGTCCATTTTTTCCTCCAAATTTTTTAATTTTCTAATGAAAAACCGACATCAAAGTCTAAAGATTTTGTCTTAATTAATATTTTTTGCAGTTTTTCTTAGGCTAAATTGTTTCTCATATAGCATTTCAGCATTCACAAAAGGTTGACAATAGGTTTTTTGGCTTTCATCATAATATATGATTATCGATAAAATAAGATATGTAAATATCATTATAAAAATTAATGTTAAAATAATATTGATAAGTAACTAATTGTTATTTTATGGGAGGAATGAAATGCGATTTAAACTAGGACAATTACTATCACGCAGAGATTTTATGAATACTGCTGTATCTACTACGGCACTGATGGCTTTGCCTAAAATGGCGACTGCTGGCGGTCATAGTGCAGTTAATCAAAAAATTATTGAAGCAGCAAAAAGTGCTGGAACGGCTGACCTGAAAGGTATTATTTGGGCTCTATATTATGCTCCAATGAAAGCCTCAGTCGATAAATTTGCTGCTGAAACCGGCACTAATTTTAAAGATATAAAAGATATATCAATATTCGTAGCACCCCCTGCTGTAGTGGCTGAAGGTGTTGCAAAGTCTCCAGAGTTTGATCTATTTCATATAAATTCGAATATGATTCCAACTCTTGCATCGATTGGTATGTTGGAAGAATTAGACCCCTACATGGAAGAAGTGGGATTTGACTACAACGCTGTTGGCACATTTGATACCTTTATGAAATATAAAGGTGCGACCTATGGAATGCCTACAGATGGCAATGTCCATACTCAATTTATTCATTGGGCAACTGTTGAAGCAAATTCAGCGGCTTATGAGGACAAGTTTGGAAAAAGCCCAACATGGCCTGGCACTTGGGAAGAAGAAATTGAGTGGATGAAGTTTTTTGCTCCGCCCGCAAAGGCCAATGATGATGACTATTATGGCTCAATGAATTTGAGAAACCGGGCTAACGGCGCAACTTGGTGGTTTATGCAACTTTATAGTGCGGGTGGGTTTACTTTTGATGATGATATGAACCCAACAATGGACTCGGACGAAGCAGTGTATGCGTGGGAAACTTACATGAAGTACAAAGATGTATCTCACCCAGAGGCTCCCGGTTGGGGGACTCCGCAAATGATTCCAAGAATGACCGGAGGAAAAGTGTTCTCGGGACAATATTGGGATGGAATTGTTGCTTTGAACGAAAACCCCGACAAGTCAAAAACTGTTGGTCAATGGAAATATGGCTTAGTGCCTGGCTCGGACTTCAGTGGCAAACGGATCTACAGGTCAATCTCTGATCCACTAGGTGCTCTTCTTGTAAACAAACATAGTCCAAGAAAAGCACTTGCTGCTTATTTAGCAATGTGGTTGACAACAGAACAAGAGAGCGAAGCTATTGTTGCAGACCCTGCAAATACATTCCACGACCCTTGGGCGAAGTCTCACATGACAAGCGATGTTGTTGCTAAGACTTATACTAAAGGTGGCTTAGAGGGAATTCAGCAATGCTTGCAGGTTGCAGCGCCACCTATTTACCTCACAGGATACATGGAATTTACTGACATACTAAACAAAAATTTATCAGAAGCGTATGTTGGCTCGATTTCTGTTTCAGAGGGTATAAAGAAAACTCAGGAAGAGTTTGCTGGCATCGTAAAGAAAACTGGAAAGCGTAAGCTCAAAGCTGAGCTTGCAAGTTATAAAGCAGTCATGCCCAAAATAGACTCACCAGCATAAATCTATCTCTACCTGGCTCTTATTGAGCCAGGTAGGTCAAACCATTCAATCAAGAAGAGTTCTTAATGGCACGATCCGAAATTATGCTTCAGCGCACTAAGCGTTATAAAAAAATGGTATTGTTCCCATTGATCGCGTCAATAATGCTGATTTTGGGACCCGCTTTGATATTACAATTATATCTTTCTTTTAATTATTATTCGATTTACTCCGAGGGTTGGTGGGCGTCTGAATGGTACGCTTTAGACATTTTTAAGGATGTTATGACTGACGAACGGTTTCACGTTGCAATAATTAGATCCTTAGGCTTTGCGCTAGCGTCAACAATCGGCTGTTTTGTGATAGGTTTCGGACTTGCGCTGCTGATGTATAAAAACTTTCGACTTCAATGGTTTTATTATATCATTTTTATCATACCAATGCTGACAGTCCCAATTGTAATTGCCTACACAGCTGAGATGATTCTTTATCAGAAAGGTCCCTTAAACGGTATTCTTTCATCTATCGTGGGCAGAGATATGCTGATAATGTGGATCACAAATCCCGATATTGCACTATTTACCGTCGTATTAATGGAAATATGGAATTGGGCTCCCTTCAGCTTTATCATAATGATGGCTGGCCTTGCATCATTACCCAAGGAGCCTGTCGAGGCTGCTCAAATTCTTGGTGCATCTCGTATTAAAATATTTTTCGAAATTCAACTTCCCCTTTTAAGACCCATAATTGTTTTAGCCTTGGTACTTCGCTTTCTAGAAGCTATGGCAGAGTTTCCAAAAACATGGGCTATATTTCAGGGTGGCCCTGGGACTTCCACTGAAACCATTCCTGTACTTATTTATTTAAATACATGGTATTATTTTGATTGGTCCAAAGCTGCCGCCATGAGCTACATTGTGATGCTAATGATGGTTGTGATCATTCTTACTGCTATCAATATTTTGCAAAAAGAAAACAAAAGAATAGCGCAAGTGCAGGCAAATTAGATATGACAAAAACTCAAAAACAAAACTTAGATAATGTTGTAAGGTATACACTCCTTACGATTTGGCTGTTAATAGTTTTATTTCCATTATTCTGGATGGTAGCTACTTCATTCAAGCCTGACAAAGACTGGCTTGCTTGGCCGCCCGTTTATTGGTCTGAAGAACCAACTATGAGCAATTATAACAACGTTTGGGGAGGCGCAATGGAGCATACCGAAACGCAATATGCCCAATCTATCCAGAAGCCTTTTACAGCACTTAAAAATTCTACAATCATTTCGTTTATTTCAACGTTTCTTTCCGTCTCTTTTGGCGCATTTATTGCCTATGGGGTCTCGCGTTATAAAGTCTTATCCGAAACTCGGATGTTTCAACTTCTTATGTTACGAATGGTGCCGCCTATTGTTCTTGTTGGACCATTATCACTTTATTACACAACAATTGGACTAATAGACTCACTAACAGGGCTTATAGCCATCTATTTCATCACAACACTTCCATATGCAGTATGGATGACAAAAAGCTTCATTGATGAGGTGCCAATAGAGCTAGAACAGGCAGCTGAAATAATGGGGGCAAATAGATGGACAATTATTACAGAAGTCGTATTTCCAGTGATACGCTCTGGTCTTTTGGCAACATTCTTATTTATTTTAATTCTGACCTGGTCAGAATATTTGGTGGCATTTATTTTATCAAAAACAGATGCTGTTACACTTCCAGTCGAGCTTGCAAAATATGAAGGCTCATCTGAAGGTCGTGTCTATGGAAGGCAAGCTGCATTATCTGTGGGAATAACCATTCCACTTATAATAGTTGGTATAACTATCCGCAAACATCTGGCACGCGGATTTAGTTTTGGAATGATTAGAAAATAGGTTGGGATTATAAATGAGCCATATTCAAATAAAGTCACTCAAAAAATCTTTTGGGATTGTTGATGCTGTAAAAAATATTAATTTCGATATTGATGACGGACAATTTGTGGTGCTTGTTGGTCCTTCTGGATGCGGCAAAACAACTACCTTGAGAATGCTTGCTGGATTTGAAGACCCAACAGATGGAGAAATCCTAATTGGTGAAAAAGTTGTGAATGATATTGAACCTGGCAAAAGAGGTATTGGGATGGTGTTTCAGAACCATGCATTGTTCCCAAACAAAACAGTAGAAGATAATATAAAATTCGGTTTACGGATGAAGAAGGTGTCAACAGCCGAAATGGAACAAAAGGTAGCAGAAGTAGCAGACCTTGTTCAAATTGGACATCTTTTGAAGAAAATGCCGTTTCAATGCTCTGGTGGCGAGTCACAAAGAATTGCACTTGCAAGAACACTCGTGACCGAACCACAAATATTTCTGTTAGATGAGCCATTATCTAGTTTGGATGCAAAACTGCGTCGTGAATTACGGGCTGAATGTGGAAGAATTCACAAAGAACTTGGTAAAACCTTCATTTATGTAACTCATGATCAAGAAGAGGCCATGACGTTAGCAGACAAAATTGTAATTATGAATAAAGG